>WASW01006660.1_pt1 | contig 14747 bp, 8 predicted proteins | sample 5698521 | NCBI WGS metagenome assembly WASW01 (sample SAMN11175560, study PRJNA528189) | sponge metagenome | isolation source: marine sponge | host: Leucetta | place: Antarctica: Western Antarctic Peninsula, King George Island | collected 2013-01
GATGACAATATCGGGATTTTGGGTAGCCCCACATCCGTGGGGATGAATCGGGCTCGCCATCCGCACTTTTAATTCGCCAAAAGGTAGCCCCACATCCGTGGGGATGAATCGAGCGCGAGGCTCCAATGCCCGAGATGAACGATGGTAGCCCCACATCCGTGGGGATGAATCGCGGATTGCGGCAAACGACTGCGCTCATTAAAAGGTAGCCCCACATCCGTGGGGATGAATCGAAGCCCTCAAATCAACGCCAATGATTTTTTTAGGTAGCCCCACATCCGTGGGGATGAATCGCTGGGTGTGCCAGGCGGCGCGTGGGGTTGATCAGGTAGCCCCACATCCGTGGGGATGAATCGGTGGCGCATCTCAAGGTGGCGCATCTCAAGGTGGTAGCCCCACATCCGTGGGGATGAATCGTATTGCGATGGGGGAAAAACGACGATGTTGGTGGTAGCCCCACATCCGTGGGGATGAATCAGTCACCGAGCGCACTGATCAGTGCGCTTGGGAGGTAGCCCCACATCCGTGGGGATGAATCGATGGATCAGTTAAAATTGAGTCGATTATTGGAGGTAGCCCCACATCCGTGGGGATGAATCGCCTGGGCAGGGCTGATCTTACCTGTCGATGATGGTAGCCCCACATCCGTGGGGATGAATCGAGGACGCTCTTTTAGCAGAATCTAGAGAAATAGGTAGCCCCACATCCGTGGGGATGAATCGGAGATCCCTGATCATCTCTTTAACGAGCTTGAGGTAGCCCCACATCCGTGGGGATGAATCGCGTACGCTGTTTGCCAAAACGCGTAGCCGCCAGGTAGCCCCACATCCGTGGGGATGAATCGAGGCTTCGACAGCTAGCCCCAGGGGCACGAGTGGTAGCCCCACATCCGTGGGGATGAATCGTGCTCGCTGAATATCTCGACAAACAAGTTTCGGGTAGCCCCACATCCGTGGGGATGAATCGCCGCTACCCGCGGCTAACACTGCCGCTCCAGGGGTAGCCCCACATCCGTGGGGATGAATCGCAAAGGAGATCCCGGATCGTCTTTTTAGTGAGGGTAGCCCCACATCCGTGGGGATGAATCGTTTTGGCAGGATCGTACCCGGGTGATCAGTTAGGTAGCCCCACATCCGTGGGGATGAATCGCGATTTTGGGGCAAACAGCATCATCAGAAGGAGGTAGCCCCACATCCGTGGGGATGAATCGAGGGATCCGGCGGGAGCAAGCGCAGCTCTATTGGTAGCCCCACATCCGTGGGGATGAATCGTCCGAGGAAATGGCGATGCCCGCGATTGAAAAGGTAGCCCCACATCCGTGGGGATGAATCGAGGATGCTCTTTTAGCAGAATCTAGAGAAATAGGTAGCCCCACATCCGTGGGGATGAATCGGGAGGGAAATGCCGGATCATCTGTTTAACGAGGGTAGCCCCACATCCGTGGGGATGAATCGCTAGTAGCTCATCGCATTGAGATTGAGCCTGAGGTAGCCCCACATCCGTGGGGATGAATCGATCGCGTTGGACAACTGGGAATATATATCAACGGTAGCCCCACATCCGTGGGGATGAATCGATCGGCGCGCTCAATCCTGCCAATGCGCACAAGGTAGCCCCACATCCGTGGGGATGAATCGGACGATATACCTTTTGATTGCTTTGCTCGTCTGGTAGCCCCACATCCGTGGGGATGAATCGCCGATCCAATCAGGCAGGTCTGCTGTCTCTGTGGTAGCCCCACATCCGTGGGGATGAATCGTTTCCGCGCGGTTGAGCGCGGGTAGTCTTAAAGGTAGCCCCACATCCGTGGGGATGAATCGCTGTCTTGACGTTTACGGACATCATATTTCGCGGTAGCCCCACATCCGTGGGGATGAATCGATCGTCTTCTTTTTGATGATCCCTATCACTAAGGTAGCCCCACATCCGTGGGGATGAATCGACCTCGTTGATCCAGTGACTGGGGAAGTGGTGGGTAGCCCCACATCCGTGGGGATGAATCGGATTTGCCGTCGTTCGAATCGATTGGGAATATGGTAGCCCCACATCCGTGGGGATGAATCGCCGATATAAGTAAGATACCTGAAAACATGAAAGGTAGCCCCACATCCGTGGGGATGAATCGACGACGCAGCACACGAATTTGTCGCGTTAGTCGGTAGCCCCACATCCGTGGGGATGAATCGAGGAGGTGCTTGGGAGCACGATATTTTAGCAAGGTAGCCCCACATCCGTGGGGATGAATCGTGCCGTGTGCGGAGCCTGACGAACTCCACAACGGTAGCCCCACATCCGTGGGGATGAATCGAAATGCCGGACACGATTTTGATCGAATTGGAGGGTAGCCCCACATCCGTGGGGATGAATCGTGATTGTTTGCATTCGAGTTTTATTGCAGCGTGGTAGCCCCACATCCGTGGGGATGAATCGTACTAGCTTCCGGGTTATTATTTTCACCAGAAGGTAGCCCCACATCCGTGGGGATGAATCGGAATAATATGGAGATTGATGAATATTTAGCGGGGTAGCCCCACATCCGTGGGGATGAATCGGGGTATTTTCTTTGTACTGTACGTGACTCGTTGGTAGCCCCACATCCGTGGGGATGAATCGACGAGGGGAGTAATATTTATTATGTTGGCTACGGTAGCCCCACATCCGTGGGGATGAATCGGTTTCATTGTGTCTAATAAAAACCAGGCAGTCGGTAGCCCCACATCCGTGGGGATGAATCGAATGTTGTGCTCTGGTCAACACACCATCGTTGGGTAGCCCCACATCCGTGGGGATGAATCGATTTTTAGTGATAGGGATCATCAAAAAGAAGAGGTAGCCCCACATCCGTGGGGATGAATCGAGATCACAGATCATCTGTTTAGAGAGCTCGAAGGTAGCCCCACATCCGTGGGGATGAATCGCTGATCTTTGAATGTCTCAATCAACGTTTCCGGGTAGCCCCACATCCGTGGGGATGAATCGACAACGCAGCACACGAGTTTGTCGCGCTCGTCGGTAGCCCCACATCCGTGGGGATGAATCGTCGGGCGCAGGATTCGGTGCGGGGCTACTAGCGGTAGCCCCACATCCGTGGGGATGAATCGGCGCTTGTATCAATCAACTGTCGCTATTTTCTGGTAGCCCCACATCCGTGGGGATGAATCGCGGACTATAGAACAGCAACAGATAATGATAGAGGTAGCCCCACATCCGTGGGGATGAATCGAGCGCGAGGCCCCGATGCCTGAGATGAACGATGGTAGCCCCACATCCGTGGGGATGAATCGGCAGCGCGGATCGCACCACAAATTGAAACTTAGGTAGCCCCACATCCGTGGGGATGAATCGGGGGGGAAAAAATCGGAGGCGAGCTACAGACTGGTAGCCCCACATCCGTGGGGATGAATCGTACTGGCGAGGGACTCAATGGATTTTCGGATCGGTAGCCCCACATCCGTGGGGATGAATCGTCACCAGCGCGCCAAAACCGGCGCGCTTAGAGGGTAGCCCCACATCCGTGGGGATGAATCGAGCCCCGCACCGAATCCCGCTGTTGCTTTAGTGGTAGCCCCACATCCGTGGGGATGAATCGGAAATCCGCGAGGTCACGCTCTCGCTTTTGAGGGTAGCCCCACATCCGTGGGGATGAATCGGGGGTGATGGCCACATTGATTTGGGGCGGTCGGGTAGCCCCACATCCGTGGGGATGAATCGCACTGCTCAGTAGCGCTGATCTCGGCGGGATTGGTAGCCCCACATCCGTGGGGATGAATCGTGATCCGGTTCGCTATGATTATATTCCGATTCGGTAGCCCCACATCCGTGGGGATGAATCGTGCGGGGGCTTACTTGCCAGCAGTTTTGATCGGGTAGCCCCACATCCGTGGGGATGAATCGAGCGTGACGCGCATTATTCTAGTGTACTCGGTGGTAGCCCCACATCCGTGGGGATGAATCGCCCCTTAAAAGGGCTTGGGGGAGCCGCGATATGGTAGCCCCACATCCGTGGGGATGAATCGTATGAATTTTCCATATTGTTCTCCTATTTTGTGGTAGCCCCACATCCGTGGGGATGAATCGATCGTCCTCTTTTTGATGATCCCTAGCACTAAGGTAGCCCCACATCCGTGGGGATGAATCGGGAAGTACTGCGCACATGAAATCAATCTGAATGGTAGCCCCACATCCGTGGGGATGAATCGGATTTGTTCGTCTGACCAACATCGCCGTCTTTGGTAGCCCCACATCCGTGGGGATGAATCGATGTCCCACAAATTTCGCAAATGTCTAAATCGGGTAGCCCCACATCCGTGGGGATGAATCGCACCCAAAAGGGGCGGATCAGCAGCGCGAAACGGTAGCCCCACATCCGTGGGGATGAATCGGCGTAATTTACGTAAAAAGAAAATCACACTGGGGTAGCCCCACATCCGTGGGGATGAATCGATCCGAGATTCTGGATTCACTTTTCGAATGCCGGTAGCCCCACATCCGTGGGGATGAATCGCTGTACTTATGTATTGCGGATCGTCTATTAATGGTAGCCCCACATCCGTGGGGATGAATCGCTTTATGTAATTGCGACCATTTTTGATAAACGGGTAGCCCCACATCCGTGGGGATGAATCGACGTCAAAACAGGAGGGATCGTGATACTCGCGGGTAGCCCCACATCCGTGGGGATGAATCGACATGTTCATCTTTCACAATATCGCAAGCTTGGGTAGCCCCACATCCGTGGGGATGAATCGCCGCAATTATAAAGGAGACACTATGACGAAATGGTAGCCCCACATCCGTGGGGATGAATCGTTATTAATAACGTCGGTTTGATGTTTCCGTAAGGTAGCCCCACATCCGTGGGGATGAATCGGCGCTATCGAGATCACTGACACGTGCGATCGTGGTAGCCCCACATCCGTGGGGATGAATCGATTTTGAATGCTCTACTGTTTATCATGTGCGAGGTAGCCCCACATCCGTGGGGATGAATCGTCTATAACCAAAATCAGTCGTTTTGAATAAATGGTAGCCCCACATCCGTGGGGATGAATCGCGGCAATATGATTTTGTTTCGCGGTTTTTGTGGGTAGCCCCACATCCGTGGGGATGAATCGTACAACCAACAGGCTACAGTTTACATTTATTCGGTAGCCCCACATCCGTGGGGATGAATCGCGGCTTCTCAATCTGCCGATTTTTTCACGACAGGTAGCCCCACATCCGTGGGGATGAATCGAGGATCCCACGAGTCTGAAATTTACGTCTCAAGGTAGCCCCACATCCGTGGGGATGAATCGTATACGCCCGCCCGACCCAATAGCTGTAGCAAGGTAGCCCCACATCCGTGGGGATGAATCGCGGTCGAACACTTACAACGATTAGGAGTTTATGGTAGCCCCACATCCGTGGGGATGAATCGTGGATTTCACTTCGAGGCGTTGGGGAGCAATTGGTAGCCCCACATCCGTGGGGATGAATCGCACGCTTTGCTTTAATGCATCAAATAAAGGCCGGTAGCCCCACATCCGTGGGGATGAATCGCTAGGATCAGTCACAGATTAGAAATACTAATGGGTAGCCCCACATCCGTGGGGATGAATCGACCGCCCAAAATTCCAGTGGGTGCAATCGCACGGTAGCCCCACATCCGTGGGGATGAATCGCAAAATAAATTTTTCGGAATTAGACTCGGAGAGGTAGCCCCACATCCGTGGGGATGAATCGGCTACAGCAATATTCAGCACTGATCAATACTCGGTAGCCCCACATCCGTGGGGATGAATCGCAGTGTGTCGAAACTTGCACCATTGTACGTTTGGTAGCCCCACATCCGTGGGGATGAATCGTGAGAAAAAAAGAGCCGCTAGCGCGGGTTAAGGGTAGCCCCACATCCGTGGGGATGAATCGACTGTACGCCGTTGGTTGCGATTCAGTAAACTGGTAGCCCCACATCCGTGGGGATGAATCGAAACGAACGGAGGCTGGATTCATTTTGGTCAACGGTAGCCCCACATCCGTGGGGATGAATCGGAGGTGCAGAAGAAAGGTTTGATGGCGTTGATGGTAGCCCCACATCCGTGGGGATGAATCGTTCAATTCAAAAGAGGTGCGCTCGACAGGTTTGGTAGCCCCACATCCGTGGGGATGAATCGATACGACAGGCTCGGTGAGATAGATTTAACTAGGTAGCCCCACATCCGTGGGGATGAATCGGTTCTTTAAGGAATGTCAGTTGGTATAAATCGGGTAGCCCCACATCCGTGGGGATGAATCGCAAATTATGGAAAGTCAAAAGGTATTTTGGTGGGTAGCCCCACATCCGTGGGGATGAATCGATCCTGCAAAAATTGTCACGCCGGCCGCGACGGGTAGCCCCACATCCGTGGGGATGAATCGTTGTCTTGATGTTTATGGACATCATATTTCACGGTAGCCCCACATCCGTGGGGATGAATCGGCTCCAGCAATGAACTGGTTTAGACGAATTGCGGTAGCCCCACATCCGTGGGGATGAATCGAGCGTACACCGTTTGATCGTTTGTTGAATTGGGGTAGCCCCACATCCGTGGGGATGAATCGTTAACAAAAACACATTTCTAACAACAACTTCAGGTAGCCCCACATCCGTGGGGATGAATCGCGATATCTTGTTTTATTAATGCGTTAAGTTGTGGTAGCCCCACATCCGTGGGGATGAATCGCTAGAGGGGAGCCAGGGGGGAAAACCTAACGAGGTAGCCCCACATCCGTGGGGATGAATCGGGTGCCGGATTTTTCGGCAAATGATCCAGCTAGGTAGCCCCACATCCGTGGGGATGAATCGATGATCCTGCTCGCGCAATGCCAACTCAACTTGGTAGCCCCACATCCGTGGGGATGAATCGCTATGGGATGAACATTTGTTCCCTTTCGTCAAGGTAGCCCCACATCCGTGGGGATGAATCGCCGTTAAAAACCCCGGCCCAAGGCTGGATTGCGGTAGCCCCACATCCGTGGGGATGAATTGCGAAGTCGCAATCCTAACGACCAAGCGAAGTCGGTAGCCCCACATCCGTGGGGCAGAATCGTTAATAACCATCCCAATATTTCACAAAGACATGAGATGATTTGCCAATTCTTCAGGGGCAGAAAAAAATGGGGAATGGCTCGTATCCATTGAAATCACTTTTTCACAGGGGAGATTGGTATATAATTTCTTCTGGATTGCCGGAGAAATAGCCCTGTCTTGGAGACATTCAATAAAGAATCGGGGGATGCGGCCAAAATTTTCTTCGGTTGTGCTCACTGGAGTGGCAAATGGCGCTCCTGCCTGAGGAACCAAGAGCGATTTTGCTCGTGCGACATCCTCATCAGAACAATCGGCATAAAAAGCCGGTTTGATGGCCTCATCTTTTACGGTCGCATAGCCTTCCTCTTCGACCATCACCAGATTGGACAGGACGAGAGCCTCCGTGTCTTCTTGAGCGTGTTGCAATAAAAATTCTCCATTCTGCAACACAAAAGCTGTCAGATAAACCAGCTTCGCGATATTGCCGGGACAATTTTCAGCAGCTTGAGTGATGGCGACCCCTCCCATGCTATGCCCCACCAGAATGACCGGTTCTGATTGAGCATTCACGACCTCACAGGTTCGGTCTGCATACGCCTGTAGGGTGACTTCCGGAATCGGTGTTTTGTCGTTGCCATGACCCGGTAAATCAGGAGCAACCACCGTATGCCCTTTTTTTTCTAAAAATGAGACGACCTTATCCCAGCACCAACCGCCATGCCAAGCTCCATGAATCAATACATAAGTACTCATCGTGACCTCTTTTTTTCAATGAAAATTAAATTCAATATTATCACTAACGGATAAGAAAAACCTTGTCATGCCAGATATTCGAGAGGATGTAAAGCCCTTTGCGGCGACCGAATTAGAAGTAACTATCAATGATTCAATCCGATGATATAGACGATTCGGATCAATAATTTGGTGGAATTAGAGCGGTTGGCGGTTTATCGGTGGCGAAAATTGCCCGCGCACCAGCGAGGCTGAATGCGGTTCTGAGACATTTAAGGTAGTGTTAAATTTTCTCCCAATATCTTTTTGAGAGCACCAACTTCGGCGGAATCAAAAGACAACCCTCAATCTTTCTTGATCTTGACCCAAATGCGAGCGTATTCTTGTGGTACTCCCGCCGGGACTCGAACCCAGAACTACGGTTTAGGAAACCGTTGTTTTATCCAGTTGAACTACAGGAGCAAAAAAGTGGATCAGGAAAATAAGGACGGGATCTCTCAAGCGTTTATTGGCTGAATTGAGTCTCCAATCTAGAGATTCTGATTTTTTATTTCAAGTTAAAAACATGGCGATCTTGAGGAAAATTTAGAAATCTAAACGATTAGTTTTAGAAATCTAAAATTTAATTTGACATTATTTCGCATTACTAATATTTTAGTTTTAGAAATCTAAAATTTAATTTGACATTATTTCGCATTACTAATATTTTAGTTTTAGAAATCTAAATAATTAGTTTCATCAAAAATAGCTGATAAGGATAATCATGACTGTAGAATCACTGAAGATTCAATCTAATACTGATACTCTTAATATTGAGTCAATTTGTAAAAAGATTGATTTAGGAAAAGCAAATACGGGAGGGATTAGATTGAAGCCCTTTTATCAAAGAGAGTACAAATTTAAAAGAAAAGATGAATCATTTTTAATTGAATCATTACTACTGGGCATACCAATCCCTACAATATATTTAGCTTCTGATACAAGTACATTTCCCCATGTTTCAAATGTTATTGATGGTCAACACAGACTTCGTGCCATTCACAGATTTTGTAATGAAGAATATTCTTTAACAGGGTTAGAAAAACTAAGTGACCTTAATGGAAAGTATTTTGAAGATTTGGATAATGAACTAAAAAATAAACTTTATTTCCAAACAAGTCTTACTGTAAATTATATTCATGTACAAGATGACGCCTCCTTAGAGCAAGAAATCTTTATAAGATATAATAGAGGGACAAACCCAATGTCCAAACAAGAAATTCGTCATGTTGTATTTCGTTCTGAATTTAACGATTGGGTAATTCAAACAGTAGAAGTTATTAAAGAAGATGAAGAATTATCTCAAGTATTTAATATCTCTAAAACAAGGCTTGCAGACAAAACAGTGCATGCTGATCTGTTTTTAATGTTTAACATTTTGCATTTCGGTTTAAACCCTAAGCATGTAGGTACTCCATATTACGTTGACGACATCATGTTGCGAGCAAGAAAAATGAATCCTGATGACGTTAAAAATTTCATCGAAAAATCAAAAGGGTTATTCGAGAGAATGATAATTTTCGTAAGACAAATAAGAACACTGGGTATTAAACATCCATTTTCAAAAGAAGTCTATTCCCCTGAAGATAAAAAACGTCAGTTTCAGGCTAGTATTTTAATGATTATGACAGGTGTAATCAACTACATGCTCCAGAGTAATATCTCAGTTGATAATGAAAACATTGAGCAAATCATGGATGCAGTAAAAACGGGTTTTAAAATTAGCAATTTTTATGGAGCTACGAGTGCCACAACAAACTATGAATTAGTTAGTAATGCCGTGAATTCTATTGCAAAGGCCATGGAATCCGAAGGTTTAGCGGCTTGAAAGCATTTGGGAAACCATCCAATCAAAAATTTTCGTAGGGAGGTGCTATCCTGGGGAGTCACTACGGCTAACGATTGGAAAAACCTAAACCCACCCCTAGCCCCCAGGAGGGGAAGTCATTACCGCTAACGATTGGAAGAACCTCTCTCCAGATTCTATAGCCAATCTTGCCGCACATCCTCGAAAGACTCTTCGGCAATAACGTTCTCTAGAAAAACCTCATCTATACCTCTCTCCAGATTCTATAGCCAATCTTGCAGCACATCCTCGAAAGGCTCTTCGGCATTAACGAGATCCACACGTGGCAACTCCATTTGATAGTCCGCTTCTGTTTTTTCAAGAAAAATTTTCCAATTCTCTTTCTGAATCACCCGAAAGCAATTAGGAGTCACTTCTATTGATAGTTTGATTTCGTGGCATTTTTACCTCTCTGTCAACTCATTGATAAGAAATCACTTTTTGAAAAAAAATTGGAGATCACGGATCACTTGCAAGATTTTCAAGGTGATTTTTATTGAGTTTTTGTGCCCTCTCATAAATTTAGTGCATGGCTTTTGCATTGATTTTGCTCGCTGGGATTTACGTTGAATCACCAGGCAATATTAACCGCATAAGGAGAATAAGATGAGGCTATTTGGTTGGGAATTGCTCGCAGTCTTTATCAGCAATGGCACCATGCTATTTTTGATAATGACATAAAGCCAAGTGTGAAAGTTTATCTGCAATAAACGCTCTTTGATGAGCCTTTGCAAAATGTACTTTGAAACCCAGGTTTTTCATTAACACTTCAATGAACTGAATAAAATCTTATGGAAACAAAAGCTTTTCAGATTTCTCCTGAATGTAAAAATTTAACACTGCTCTTTTGGGACCTAAAACAGAACGCATGTGAAGAGTTGAAGGAGAATGGCATCGATAAAGAACCAGCCCAAGCAGAATTAAGCGATCTCCAGAATATTTGTAGTAAAAACTCTGACGGCCCATTGGCGAACTATGTCAGGGAACTTAAAAAATGTTTCCGAATGAATGAAGAGGAATTATTCGAATACAACAATAAAGTAAGCGCCCCGCAAAAAACACTTCCTCCAAGTGACTCTTTAGATTCAGAGGATTCAGTGATGTCAGAAGTGTCTGATAATTTTGACGATTTAATGGATTTTGGGGATTCCGAGGACTCAGAAGTTTCCGATGGTTTTGGAGATGCCGAAATGGATTTTGGAGCTGCCGATGATTTTGATTTGTGAGGAAATTTAAGCTCAAAATAATAGAATAATTGCAAGGCCGTCGAATCCTGCTCAAGATTCTCTCAACTCATACCGTCGAGGTGGCTTGCTGGTTGGCGATTTTCTCTGATTTTGGCAAGAGCTGTACGGCAATCAAGATCAAAAAAGCAGCAGCGGCGAGTAGGTTGAATAATGTACTGAATCCCCACGCTCCATGTATCCAAGCGATGATCGGCAAAGCCGATGCCGTCACAGAAAAAGTGACCACATACCTCAAGGCAAAAGCACGACTGCGCCACTCACTGCGTGTGATTCGCCCCACCAAAACATCGTTAATGGGAATCTGACCAAACACCACCAGCATAAAAGCGATTGCAATCAAAAGGGCGGCAATCCCGCTCAGATTGACCATAATCAAGAAAAACACGGTTTGAAGGATAGCGACAAAAGAGAAGACAACACGCACCGAATAGTGATCGACCAGATAACCGACAATGAGCTGTGCGAAAGCCGCCACGGAGAACACTAAAAACGCATACCGCCCGATCAGAGTTGCGGTTCCGGCAAGATCAGTCAATCTTTCAGCGAATACTTTTGGCAGGGCAAATGTTGTGCTTTGAAAAATCAAGCCACCGATGGCTGTCGTGAAAAAGATCACTCCAAATACTCTGATTAACATATTTCTCGCAACCGGGGCGGCTTCCGTTTTTTTATTCCCAACAACCGCTCCTGGGCCTTCTGTTTCGCCACTCTGCCTAGTTCGGATAAACCACAGATAGAGCAAGCCAATTAGAATTGACAAGGCTCCTGGAGCGATGAATGCGCTCTGCCAACCTGAAGTATCAATGAGGAATCCCGTCAACAGCGCCGCGCTCGCCACGCCCATATTGCCAAAAATTCCGTTGATTGCTAAAGGAATCCCTGTTTTCTCACGCCCTTGGACAATCATCGCAAGGCCGACAGGGTGGTAAATCGCTCCAAAAACTCCAACCAAAGTCAGGCCCATTGCAATTTGCAGAGGGCTGTCGGCGATGGCAACCAACATTGAGCTGGCTCCAATGCCGATGAAGAACGCCACCATCATCCCCTCGCGGCTCCATTTATCCGCAAGCCATCCAGCCGGAATCGCACAAATCCCAAAAGCAACGAAGCCCGGTGTCGCATAAGGGATGAGGGCGGCATAGTCCATTCCCCATTCGTTGGTGAGACGAAGCGCCGCGGCAGTTGCAAAAATCAACATGAACAAGTGATCCAAAAAATGACCGACATTGAGGAAAAGGAATCTCACTCGGTGAGACGACAAAAAACCAATGGAATCAGATTTATGGGGATGATGGGGTGCTGCTTTCATTTGGACAAGATAGAGAAATTCATCAATTAACTCAAGAGATTTGACGGCCTCCCCACGCTTCCCGACAAGCGGTTCCTGATCCAAAATTTTCAGTGATTTTTTGATTTCTGTGTGCTAAAGAAGTTTTCCAAGAATTTGTTAGACGTTCAATTGAAGACTTTAAAGGCCAGCCGCATATCATCTATACGGCCATTGCAGTGATCTATATTTCAAGGGGCAAGGAGAATGCTATGAAAGAACATGTACAAGTCGCCGTGATCGGTGGAGGCGTTGTTGGATGCAGTGTTTTGTACCATTTGACAAAAGCCGGTTGGAAAGACGTTGTGCTGCTGGAACGGAGTGAGCTAACGTCGGGTTCAACCTGGCATGCCGCTGGTGGATTTCATACGCTCAACGGTGATCCCAACGTCGCCAAGCTACAACGCTATACGATTGAACTTTACCAGGAAATCGAGAAAATTTCTGGTCAATCTTGTAGCCTTCACTTGACTGGCGGAATCATGCTGGCAGGGAGTCAGGAACGCCTCGACTGGCTCAAGATGGCGCGGGCGCGGGCACGTTATCTCGGCGAAGAAATGGAACTCATTTCCGTGGACGAGGCCGCCGCGCTTTTTCCGCTGATGGACAAAAAATATTTTGTGGGAGGGTTGTGGAGTCCTCTGGAGGGGCATCTTGATCCATCTGGGACAACCAATGCCTTCGCAAAAGCGGCGTGCATCAACGGCGCAGAAGTTTACCGCTATACCAAAGTTGAAGATCTACAAGCGCGCCCAGATGGGAGCTGGGATGTGATCACTGACAAAGGCAACATCCACGCTGAACACGTCGTCAATGCCGGGGGGCTTTGGGCACGTGAAGTTGGCCGGATGGTCGGGCTAGAGCTGCCTTTGCTGGCGATGGAGCACATGTACATCCTCACTGGAGAAATGGAAGAAGTTGTCGCTCACAATGAAGCCAACGGTAAGGAGATGATCCATGCCATTGATTTTGAAGGGGAACTCTATCTCCGTCAAGAAGGCAATGGGATGCTGATGGGTACCTATGAAAAAGCCTGTGTGCCCTGGTCTGAACAGGAGACCCCCTGGGATTTCAGCCACGAACTTCTTCCGCCTGATATGGAGCGCATCATGCCTTCTCTGGAGGTGGGATTTTCTCATTTCCCGGCGTTTGAGAATGCGGGCATTAAAAGAATCATCAACGGCCCCTTCACATTTGCTCCTGATGGCAACCCCCTGGTGGGCCCAATCAGAGGGCTGAAAAACTATTGGTGTGCTTGTGCGGTCATGGCTGGATTCAGCCAAGGAGGTGGGGTTGGGCTGGCTCTTGCCGAATGGATGGTCAATGGCGATCCGGGTTTTGATGTTTGGGGAATGGATGTTTCTCGTTTTGGCAGTTGGGCAACGATGGCCTACACCAATGCGAAAGTGCGGGAGAATTACGCCAGTCGCTTTTCCGTTGTCTATCCGAATGAGGAAAGACCTGCTGGCCGCCCCTTACGGACAACCCCGATCTATCAACGACTCATATCACAAAACGCCGTATTCGGAGCCGTATATGGCCTAGAACACGCCCTGTGGTTTGCTCCCGCTGGCGAGGAGCCTGTCGAGAAATTGACCTTCAAACGCTCCAATGCGTGGGAATCGGTCAAGGCAGAATGTGAGGCCGTTCGGACCCGTGTTGGTTTGATTGAAACCTCGTCTTTCGCCAAGTATCGCATCACCGGATCTGGTGCTGAAAGCTGGATTTCAAAGATTCTGACGAATCGAGTCCCCAAGCAGGGACGCATTCTTCTTTCCCCGATGCTCAACGAAACTGGAAAGCTGATCGGCGATTTCACAGTTGCCAAACTGGATCACGAGACATTCATGATTTTTGGTTCTGGGATTGCTGAGGAATACCACATGCGTTGGTTTGAAAAACATCTGCCAGAAAGCAAAGTGCGGATCGAGGCGTTGGGGCTTGACCTCGTCGGTTTGTCCATCGCCGGACCAAAATCACAGGAACTGCTGGCCAAAGTCACCACCACCGATGTTTCGACAACTGCGTTTCCCTTCATGTCGATCCGTCAGATGGAAATCGGCATGTGCCCCGCACTCGTTGGGCGCGTCACATACACAGGTGACTTGGGATATGAAATTTGGATGAAACCCGAATATCAGGTACAAATTTTTGACCTGCTAATGGAAGCTGGCCATGAATTTGGGCTGAGGCTTTTTGGTGGCCGTGCCTTGAATTCTCTGCGCCTGGAGAAGGGATTTGGAGCCTGGGCCACAGAATTTCGACCCATCTATGGGCCATTTGAAGCCGGATTTGAGCGTTTCGTTGACCTGAAAAAGGGGGATTTCATTGGTCGAGATGCGGCTATGAAGGAAGCCGTTGCAGGCTCTGAGCGTCAGCTAGTGACATTTACAATTGACGTCGAAAACGCCGATGTGCTCGGTGACGAACCGATTTGGCAAAGCAACAACGTCGTTGGTTGGATCACTTCTGGTGGCTATAGCCATCATGTCGGCCAATCGGTAGCAC
>WASW01021359.1_pt1 | contig 14730 bp, 14 predicted proteins | sample 5698521 | NCBI WGS metagenome assembly WASW01 (sample SAMN11175560, study PRJNA528189) | sponge metagenome | isolation source: marine sponge | host: Leucetta | place: Antarctica: Western Antarctic Peninsula, King George Island | collected 2013-01
TTCAGCAACAACTTCATTTGCTTCATTGGAGCCTAACGGCTTTAGCTCAGATTTTCCCTCTTGCGGTTGAGCATGATTTGATGCAGATAAGTAACCTATGATTTCGTGGCTATTAACAATTTCATTTTCATCTTTAATGATTTTCTCTATAACACCAGCGATAGGAGATGGAATCTCTAGTACCACTTTATCTGTCTCTATTTCAACTAAGGTTTCACCCTCTTCGACTGGGTCACCAACTTTTTTCAACCAGGCACTAATTGTACCTTCGCTGATTGACTCAGAAAATTCAGGAATTTTTATATCTATAGTCAAAGTATTTCCTTAAATTGATAAATATTAACTAACGCTTTTAAGCTCAACGTTCTTAGTCTCACTTGTAAGGCCTAATGCCTCGTCCACCAATTGCTTTTGTTGTTGGCGATGTAATTGCATGTAACCAACAGCAGGCGATGCAGAATAGTCTCTTCCCGCATACTGTAATGACTGATTAGAACAAATACAATCAGCTAAGTTCTTACGTGACTGCATATAAAACCAAGCGCCTTGATTTCTGGGTTCTTCTTGTACCCAGACAATATCAGACACATGTTTGAATTTAGCAAGTTGTGCTTTCATCTCTTCATTAGGAAATGGGTATAACTGCTCAATTCTAATTATCTCAACATTATCTAGTTCATTCTTTTGCTTTTGCTCTAACAGGTCAAAATAAACTTTACCCGCACATAGCAACAATCTTGTCACTTTGCCAATGCCTGCATCATCATACGTGGTAATGATTTGTTTAAACTCTTCTTGCGTGAACTCAGTTAATTGTGATGTTGACTGCGGGTGACGCAATAAGCTTTTAGGTGTTAACACGATAAGAGGCTTTCTATAAGGACGTAACATTTGGCGACGCAGCAAATGAAAATGCTGTGCAGGTGTTGTTGGTATGCAAACTTGCATATTTTCCTCTGCACATAATTGCAAATATCTCTCCATACGAGCGGATGAATGTTCAGGACCTTGCCCGTCATAGCCATGCGGTAAAAACAATACTAAACCACAGTAACGCTGCCATTTCACTTCTGATGAACTTAGAAACTGATCAATAATCACTTGCGCGTTATTAGCAAAATCACCGAATTGAGCTTCCCATATAACTAATGAATTAGGCTCAGAAGTGGCGTAACCGACTTCATATCCCAACACTGCTGCTTCAGATAGCAAACTATTAATCGGCAAAAATTGCGGCTGCTCATCAGAGAGATTACGTAATGGAATATACACATCACCATTATTTTGATCATGGAAAGCACAGTGTCGATGTGCAAATGTACCGCGCACACTATCTTGCCCTGATAAACGAACAGGATATCCCTGTTCTAACAAAGATCCGTATGCAAGCATTTCTGCGAAACCCCAATCTATTGCAAGTTTTCCTGCCGCCATTTGCTTGCGTTGATCTATAATTTTTTTAACATTTTTATGTACTACAAAACCTTCTGGCACAGTGGTGACCACGTCACCTATCTGCTTAACGACATCGTTAGTTATTATAGTGACTGACTTGTCTTTCCAATGAGTGCCTTTGAATGGAGTATAATCGACTACATATTTTGACCGACTACGTTTGGCAATATCAGAACATACCGGCTTGCCTATATTTAACTTTCCAATATAGTTTTTTTCAATAGACTCATAGTCACCCTTAGCAACCACGCCCTCTTCCAATAGTTGTTGATAGTACAGTTGATCAACACATTCTTTATTTCGAATTCGTTGATACATCAAAGGTTGTGTGATCGCAGGTTCATCTGCTTCAGAGTGTCCATGACGCCGATAACAGATCATATCAATGACAACATCACGCGCATATTTCATGCGGTAATCCATCGCGAATTGAGTGGCAAAAACAACTGCCTCAGGATCATCACCATTGACATGCAAAATTGGTGCTTGCACCATCTTAGCGACATCTGTGCAATAAAGCGTTGAACGCGAATCTAATGGATCACTTGTGGTAAAACCAATTTGGTTGTTAATTACAATATGAATGGTACCACCCGTGGTATACCCTTTAGTGCTGGACAGATTAAGCGTTTCCATCACTACACCTTGGCCAGCAAATGCGGCATCGCCATGAATCAGTACAGGAACGACTTGTTGACGTTGTTTATCTTGGCGTCTTTCCTGACGTGCACGCACAGACCCTCCAACCACTGGATTAATGATTTCCAGATGAGAAGGATTAAAGGCCAGTACGGCATGAATTGATTCTTTATTAGTTTTTAAATCAATTGAATAGCCTTTGTGATATTTCACATCCCCTGAACCAAACTCCAGATCTACATTACCTTCAAATTCCTCAAACAAATCATGTGGACTTTTGCCCATAATGTTAACCAACACATTAAGTCGGCCACGGTGCGCCATACCAATAATGGCTTCTTTAACCGCGTGATCCCCAGCACTTTGTATGAGCGTGTCAAGTAAAGGAATAAGACTGGTACCTCCCTCTAAAGAGAATCGCTTCTGTCCAATATATTTTCGATGCAAATATGTTTCCAGAGCATTCGCTGCTATCAGCCTAGTCAGTATGCGTTTCTTTTTATTCGCGCTTAACTTTAGACTGGCATAATTGGATTCTAGATATTTTCTTAACCAACGCTTCTCATCTGGATCCGAAATATGCTCTGTTTCAAAGCCTATGCTCCCACAGTAAGTAGTCGACATAAGATTAATAATCGAACTTAACGATTGTTTATGCTCTCTTGCTTGCTCCCATACAAAAAATTCTTTATCTAAATCGGCCGATGTTAGACCGTGACTCTCGGGGTTAAGCAAGTCAATTTGAATTCGGCCTTCCCCATAAAGCGGATCAATATCTGCTTGACGATGACCTAAGCGTCGATAAGCACGTATCAGACGTAATACCGCCCTTTGCTTTTCTTGGTATTCTTGATCGAGGCTTGAATGATGGCTATCTGTTGTTTGCACAACTTTATCGCGCAACTCACTAGTCAGTTCTTTTTTAATATAACGATGCAAGTCATGCAACGGAATATCTTTACTAACATCTAGTTGACTAAAGTATTGTTGCCAAGATTGACTGACTGAAGTGGGGTCTTGAATATATTGTTGATATAAAAGCTCAATATACTCAGCATTGACAGCATAAATATGTTGATTGTTGTGATGGCTCATTGCTGCATCTATTCTGTGTTTGTTCGTGTAGTTAAATTTTATATTTATAGCCAAATAGAAAGCAAGCTATACAGGGTTAACACAAAATAATTACATCGTGTGCGTTGGCCTATCCGCCTGTAATGCACCGCCTAATAGCGCTTCAATTTTTGTCCGTATCTCACCACTATCCTTACTGCTAAATTGGACACCAATTCCGGCCGTTCTGTTCCCTTGAGAACCTTGAGGTGTTATCCATATAACCTGACCTGCAATTGGAACCCTTTCACTCTCTTCCATTAATGTCAGCAACATGAACACTTCTTCACCTAATTTAAAATTCTTGCTGGTTGGGATAAATAATCCACCATTTTTCACAAAAGGAATATACGAGGCATATAGCGAAGCTTTGTCCTTAATCGCAAGTGAAATAATTCCCCTTCCATCATTTGCCATACTCTATTCTCTTTTCATGCCTTTAATTCACACTGAGTGCTTTATTGCTAATTTGTGGCTGCGTATCAACAATGATTCGGCAAATAAACGTCGATTAAGACTATTATCGAAAATCCTTTTACGCGCTAGCACTAACTCCCAGAACTCCAACAACAAAGGTACTTGCATACGTGGCGCTAAAGCAAGTAATGGCCGATAAAAGTCTGGATTTTCGAGCGTCATTGGGTTTTCAGCTCCTTTCATTCTCAATAAGTCGACAATAACGGCTTGTATCCACTGAAAACACTGCAAGAATGGGATGGCTTCAATTCTGGCGGCAATTTCTATCGGGTCAGAATTAGCTTCAAACACTTCCAGAAACCCTTGGACCACCACTATGCGTTGATCTAGCAACTCAGTCTCATGGTATTGCATAGCTTTCAGTGGGGCGCCCTGAGCAACTCTGAGCAGCGGCTCCCATTCAACGTCAGTGGATGTGCTTTGCAGCCATTCTAGCGCTTGTTCTTGTGTTGGTGAGTGAAAAGGCACAAATTGGCAACGACTACGGATAGTCGCTGGTAATTTAAGTGGTGCACTGCTGACTAAAACAATGATTGTTTCTTCGGGCGGCTCTTCCAAAGTTTTTAGTAAGGCATTAGCGGCATTCGTATTCATACTGTCCGCATATTCAATCAGCGCGACTTTTTTAGCGTCGAAGTGTCGCGTTAGATGTAGTTTACTAATTAATTCACGAATCTCATCTATAGAGATAGTCTTTTTATCTTCTTCAGGCATGACATGCACAAAGTCTGGATAAGTATTTGCCTCCATCAATAGACAGTGCTTACATTGCCCACACGCAGCACCTGTTTCATTGGGCTGTAAACATAAAATTGCATAAGTTAAATTTCTAGCGAAATGATGCTTACCGACCCCGTCAGGACCACTTAATAAAATTGCATGAGGCAAGGTATCAGAGCCCATCATGCGTACAAACGAGCTCCATTGCTCATGCTGCCATGGATACAATTGATTATTCATTCAGCATTTCATCAAGTTTAATCTGAATATCTGCTTGAACTGCTTCGATTGAGCGAGTTGCATCAATACTCGCCACACGATCAGGGTTTTTATCTGCAATGATGAGATAACCTTCTCTGACTTTTTTATAAAATGCTATCTTTTCATTTTCAAATCGATCTTTATTTCCACGTTTAGCCACGCGATCCATGCTGACCTCTAAAGTGACATCCAGAAGTATTGTTAACTCTGGAGCAAGCTCACCAATAGCGAAATCCTTAAGAGCATCAATACGCTTCAGATCAATCTGGCGCCCATAACCTTGATAAGCGTATGTTGCATCATAAAAACGATCACACACCACCCACTTACCTAAATCCAATGCTGGTTGAATGACTCTTCTCACGTGTTCAACGCGCGCAGCAAACATCAGCAACAGCTCTGTATCCATGTGCATGCCAGGCAGTTCATTATCCAGTAGAACATCGCGAATTTTTTCGCTCACTAACGTACCACCAGGCTCTCTAGTGCTCACCACGTCAATACTATTACTTTGCAAATAATCAATTACAAAATTCAGCTGAGTACTTTTACCCGAACCTTCAATGCCTTCTAAACTTATGAAGCGTCCTTTCACTATTATCTCTTTAACTGATACTTGCGCACAGCAGCAAGATGTTCTTTATAAGTTTTCGAAAAATAGTGAGTGCCATCGTTTTTAGAAACAAAATACAAATCACCTGTAATGTCGGGATGCAACACTGCGCGAATCGCCGCTCTGCCAACTAGCGCTATCGGCGAAGGCGGCAAACCTCCGCGCATGTATGTATTATAAGGGTTATCAGTTTGCAGGTGTTTACGCGTCAAATTGCCATCAAATGAATCCCCCAGACCATAAATAACAGTAGGATCTGTTTGCAGAGGCATATTTTTTTTAAGACGCGAAATAAACACTCCGGCAATCACCGGACGTTCTGACTCTACCGATGTTTCCTTTTCAACAATCGAAGCCAGTATTAACGCTTCATAAGGACTAGTAACAAAGGACTCTTTACTTCGATTTGGCCATTCTTCATCAAGAAAATCGCGTAGAAAATTATGACTTTGTCGAATCACATCAATATCTTTGGTGCCAACAGTAAATGTATAAGTATCCGGAAAAAACAAGCCTTCCAAACTATTTTGTTGGATCTTTAACTCAGCCTTAATATCGTTAATATCATCAATAACACGAGTAATTTTTGGGTGAGCTTGTAATTGCTGATAAAAGTCTTGGAAGCGCTTACCTTCGATAACAGTGAGCTTGTACTTGAGGGTATTCCCCTGCACAAGATCATGTAAAATCTGCACGGGCGATTGCGTTTGACTAAACCGATACTCGCCCGACTTAATTTTCTGAGTTTTCTCTTCATACATTGCGAGTAATCTAAAATACAACGGATGAGTAATGAAGCCTGCCTCAGCAAGACGCTGACTAACTTGATTAAAAGTAGCGCCTTGATCAACAACAATTTCAATCACATTGTCTTTATCGCTAATAGGGTTATTTAGATAACGATCAATATTATGTGCGAACACACTCGCTGCGATAATGGCTGTAGTTAATAAAATTAAACATGCTTTCAACATGAGTTAGATGGGATACAATTTTGTCAACGATGAGTTCGCCTCACGCATAATAGCAGTCATCGCTTCACTGATAGGGTAATCCTTGCCATCAAACTTCGTCACCGGCCAAATCCCTATAACACTATTGCAGACGAATATAGATTGCGCATTGTGCAAGTCAGACAACTGCATATCTTTTTCAGCACACTCTATACCAGCATGATAAGAATTACGTATTAACCACTGACGCATGACACCCAGTATTCCTGAGTTTTCCAACACTGGTGTGACCCATTGTTTATCTGATTCAATAAAAATATTTGTCATTGTACCTTCAACAACACGACCGTCATTAGCAAACATGACACCTTCTTGAAATTCTTTTTCCAACTCACTGCGAGCCATCACTTGATCAAGACGGTTTAAATGTTTTATACCGGCTAACTGCTTATTATCAGGCAAGACATATTCGCACTTTGCTAGTTGTATGCCTTGACGATAGTAATCAACAGGAATGTTTGGCACATCATCACGGCAAACAATTCGCGTGCTGGCATTATCACCTTTATCATAACCATAGCCTCGCTGTCGTGCACCTCGCGTAATAATCACCTTCACCACGCAGTCATCTTGTTTTGCGACGTCTCGAATATCCGCGAGTATGGTTGGTAGCTCTTGCTTAGACAGACCTAAGCGCTTACACCCATTTTCTAAGCGTTGAGTATGCCCCGCCAACAATACAGGTCTCCCTGCTTCACATAAAATAGTTTCGAATATCCCATCACCATATAAAAGACCTCTATCTTCCACTGACAGAACATCACCTGGTATTCCATTAACCAACATATTATTGCACCTGTTTTAATTTATTTAATGTTGCGTATTAGTACAGAATGGTAATGTAAACAGGCATACGAGTCGACGTATTGCTGACAATTTATGTCAGCAATACGATCTTGGACTAATTTGATTTATTCGCCGAGATGAATATTACAGCGACTAGATTTTTTTGAAGGCAAGCGTACCGTTAGTGCCACCAAACCCGAAAGAGTTTGAAATAGCGATATCTATAGAGATATCACGCGCCTGATTAGGCACATAATCCAGATCACAGTCAGGATCGGGTGTTGTATAGTTAATCGTCGGCGGCGCCACTTGATGATGAAGGGCCAACACTGAGAACAGTGCTTCTACCCCGCCTGCTGCTCCTAACAAGTGACCTGTCATTGATTTTGTTGAGCTAATCGCAACTTTATAGGCATAATCACCTAACGCGGCTTTTAAACCGTCTGTTTCGGCGATATCACCCGCGGGCGTGGATGTTCCATGAGCATTCACATAACCCACATCTTCAGGGTTAATTCCCGCATCGTTAAATGCATTTCTCATACATTTAGCGGCACCAACACCACCGGCTGCCGGTTGAGTCATATGATGTGCATCACTGCTCATTCCATAACCAACCAACTCACAATAGATTCTCGCACCACGCGCTTTTGCTGTTTCGTACTCTTCCAAAACAAGCACACCGGCTCCGTCTCCTAATACAAACCCATCCCGTTCTTTGTCCCAAGGTCGACTGGCTGCTTCAGGATCATCGTTATGAGATGAACACAATGCTCTTGCGGCGGCAAAGCCACCAATACCAAGATGAGATGTCGCCATTTCAGCGCCACCAGCAACCATCACATCAACATCACCGTACTGTATTAGCCGTGCTGCATCCCCAATACTATGGGTTCCCGTCGCACACGCAGAGACTAGCGAATAGTTTGGTCCACGTAGTCCGTGCATAATGGACAGGTTACCAGACACCATGTTGACAATATTTGAAGGGACGAAGAAGGGTGAAATTCTTTTAGGCCCACTTTTCATGAAGCTTGCGTAGCTTTTTTCAATACCTGGTAGTCCACCGATACCCGAACCGATTGAAACACCGATACGATCAGCATTTTCTTCGGTAATTTCCAAGCCAGCGTCTTTTATCGCTTGCGAACCTGCACCAATTCCATAATGGATAAACGGATCCATTTTTTTCTGATCTTTCTTAGGAATATAGTCGTCGACATTAAAGCCTTGAACTGCTCCTGAGATTTGCACAGAAAACTCTGATGCATCAAATACATCAATTTTAGAAATGCCGCTTTTACCAGCACATATACTCTGCCAGGCAGTATCAACCGTAGACCCTACGGGAGAAACGATGCCTAGTCCTGTTACGACGACTCTTCTAGAAGACACGGATAGTAATATTTTTAAAGTATTGAGGATTGTCTATAGCGATAGATTATTATAAGCGCTTACTTATGCGCGTTTACGTAATCGATAGCCTGCTTAACTGTAGTGATTTTCTCTGCTGCTTCATCAGGAATCTCACATTCAAATTCTTCTTCTAGCGCCATCACTAACTCGACAGTGTCAAGAGAGTCAGCACCAAGATCATCAACAAACGAAGCTGCTTCTTTAACTTCTTCTTCACTAACGCCAAGTTGTTCTACAACGATTTGTTTCACTCGTTCTTCAATATTGCTCATTTAATAAAATCCTCAAAAAATATAATTTGTGTGGGAAGAGAAGGGCCGCCATTGTAGTGAAAAGTTTATTCGCAATCTAGTCATTAATGACGTTTATATTTCAACCGAAATTAACATAAAAATATCTGTATATTCTACTTAAATAACAACTATTTAACGTAACTTATTCATGTATTATATAAGATATTAGCGAGCACCTACTCCATATGCATCCCACCATTTACATGCATGGTTTGCCCAGTAATATAGGCAGAATCATCGGATGCCAAGAATTTAACCGCCTTAGCAACATCCTCTACCTCACCTAATTTGCCCATAGGAACTCCAGCTAGAATCTGCTTTTTTTGCTCATCGGTGAGCTCATCAGTCATGTCGGTGGCGATAAATCCAGGTGCCACACAGTTAATCGTTACACCTCGAGTCGCCACTTCACGTGCTAACGATTTAGTAAATCCCACCATGCCAGCTTTAGTACTTGCATAGTTAGCTTGCCCAGGGTTACCGGTGGTCGCCACTACTGATGAAATATTAATGATGCGCCCAGCGCGACTTTTCATCATGCCACGCAAACATGCCTTACTTAGCAGGAATACTGAACGCAGATTAGTCTCATACACTTCTTCCCACTGCTCTAGTTTCATTCTCATCAGCAAGGTGTCGCGTGTGATTCCGGCGTTATTGACTAAAATATCAACACTACCAAATTTCTCATTGATATCAGCCATGCATTGATCAATCGACTCACTACTGCGAACATCTAACACCATGCCGACGCCATCAATCCCTTCTTGTTTTAGATAGTCCGTAATATTGCTAGCGCCTTTCTCAGACGTCGCGGTGCCAATGACTCGTGCGCCATTTTTACCCAATTCAACAGCAATACCTTTACCAATGCCACGGCTGGCACCAGTAACTAATGTGACTTTTTGATCTAACACAGTTATTCCTCGATTGTCTTTAAAGCAGTTTCAAGTGATTGGTTATCGCAAACACAAAGTGATTTTAGCGATTTATCAATCCGTTTATGCAAGCCAGAAAGCACTTTCCCCGGACCCATTTCAATTAAACATGTTGCACCCGCTTGCTTAATAGATGCAATCGTCTCCACCCAACGCACAGGCGAATGTAATTGTGCTTGTAATGCAGCTTTGAGTTCGTGCGTATTATTCGGAGAAGATAATGTCGCATTTTGAACAATAGACACAGACGGCAATTCAAAATTGACCTGCGCTAACGCTGATGCAAATTTCTCTGCAGCCGGGCGCATCAAACTAGAGTGCGCAGGCACTGACACAGGCAGCTTTAGCGCACGCTTTGCACCCTGCTCTTTAGCTAACCCAATCAACTTCTCTACTGCTTCATTATGACCTGCCACTACTACCTGGCCCGGTGCATTGTAATTAACGGCTTCTACCACGGCTCCTTCGGAACTAATCGATTGACACAAGTCATCCAGCGCTTGGTCTTCCAAGCCCAGCACTGCTGCCATTGCACCGGTACCAGTAGCCACGGCATTTTGCATAAACTCACCTCTGCGGCGTGCAAGCATGACAGCTTCACGAAATGTCATCGCACCCGCACAGGTAAATGCCGACACTTCCCCAAAGCTATGCCCCGCCATAATGGTTGCTTTGCGCTCTGTAGAATTTTCCCAAATTTTTGAAATTGAGTAGCTTGCTGCCAACATCGTTGGTTGCGTATTACTTGTTTGGTTCAAATCCTCTGCGGGACCCTCTTGAACCATTTTCCATAAATCGACTTTAATTGCGTCAGAGGCTTCTTGATAACACTCTCTAACAATTGAAAAACTTTCAGAAAGCTCTTTAACCATTCCAATCGATTGAGACCCTTGGCCCGGAAAAACAAATGCGAATTCCATATTTATTCTCTATATTTATATTGATAGTATAATTTTTAGTGTGCGTGATTCTGTTCAGCGCGCACATACAGTGATTATATATTTATTATTTTGAGTTTATCGATTTCAGCACTTATCCCACTTGTATTTGACTAAAAACAGCATTTTCTCAGCTTGTTGTCAGAAAAACCTTGTTTTACCAGCTTAGATAACGATAATGACGCCTCATCATAAACACAACACTGAAGAGATGCATGGCAAAAGAAGACCACATAGAAATGGAAGGCACCGTTACTGAAACTCTACCGAATACAATGTTTCGCGTCGAGCTTGAAAACGGACATGTCGTCACTGCGCATATTTCCGGAAGAATGCGAAAAAACTATATCCGTATCTTAACTGGCGATAAAGTCACCGTTGAACTAACGCCTTATGACTTAAGCAAAGGACGTATCACTTATCGTGCACGTTAATACAAACGCAATTTAATGTTGCTGCTCGTCTGATATTTCTAAGTGCAGTTTACCTTCTTGCACTGTCACCCTTACCGTCCCACCTTTTGCTAAATTCCCAAACAGAATTTCCTCAGAGAGTGGGCGCTTAATATGTTCTTGTAACACGCGCGACATTGGTCGTGCCCCCATTTTCGGGTCATAACCTTCATCACCAATCCATGTACGTGCATCTTCATCGACAATAAGATCCACTTTCTTTTCACTCAACTGACTTTCAAGTTGAGCAATAAACTTATCCACTACGCTGCCGATGGTGGATTTATCCAGCCCTTGAAACTGAATGATTGCATCAAGACGGTTTCGAAACTCTGGCGTAAACATACGCTTAATAATTTCCATACCATCACTGGAATGATCTTGACTGGTAAACCCTACCGTAGAACGACTAATTTCTTGCGCACCGGCATTAGTTGTCATCACTAAAATGACATTTCGGAAATCTACCTTGCGCCCATTGGCATCGGTCAATGTGCCATGATCCATGACTTGTAATAACAAGTTAAAGACATCCGGGTGTGCTTTTTCAATTTCATCTAACAGCAAGACACTATGTGGTGCTTTCAAAATCGCATCGGTTAACAAGCCACCTTGGTCAAATCCTACATACCCAGGAGGTGCGCCAATCAGTCTGGAAACGGTATGTCTCTCCATGTATTCAGACATATCAAAACGAACTAACTCGATACCTAGCGCTGCTGATAACTGCCGCGTGACTTCTGTCTTACCCACACCTGTCGGGCCTGCAAACAGAAAGGAACCAATAGGTTTTTCATCATCACCCAAACCTGAACGAGACATCTTTATAGAAGTTGCAAGTGTTGTAATCGCCTGATCTTGTCCGTACACCACCAACTTAAGATTACGCTCTAAATTTTTCAGCAGCTCAGTATCACTGTGCGACACATTCTTAGAAGGAATACGTGCAATCTTGGCAATAATGCCTTCGACATCTTTAACTGTAATCGATTTCTTGCGCGAGGTAGCCGACTTCAACATCACTGCTGCTCCTGCTTCATCGATCACATCAATTGCTTTATCAGGGAGGAAACGATCAGTAATGTAGCGCTCTGAAAGTTCTGCTGCCGCTTTTAAAGCCTTGTCTGTATATTTAACTTTGTGGTGATGCTCAAACTGACTACGAATGCCTTTAAGAATTTGGAAAGTTTCATCCACCGATGGTTCAGACACTTCAATCTTTTGGAAGCGTCTTGCCAACGCACGATCTTTTTCGAAAATTCCGCGATACTCTTGGTAAGTAGTAGAACCAATACATTTCAATTCAGATGTCGCTAGCTGAGGCTTAATAAGGTTAGATGCATCCATCACACCGCCCGATGCTGCACCTGCACCAATAATGGTATGTATTTCATCAATAAATAAAATGGCCCCCTCTTCATCCGACAACTGCTTAAGTACACCTTTTAAACGCTTTTCAAAATCACCTCGATATTTTGTTCCAGCAACTAAGCCGCCAAGGTCTAACGAATAGATAACACTGTCTTTTAAAACCTTTGGCACTTCACCATCAACAATTTTTTTAGCTAGACCTTCAGCAATCGCTGTTTTACCCACACCGGCTTCACCCACTAACAAAGGATTATTTTTTCGTCGACGACATAAAATTTGCATAGTGCGCTCAATTTCATGCGCACGACCAATTAACGGATCTATCTTTCCTAACGAGGCTAACGTGTTCAGGTTGGTAGCATATTTCTCTAATGGCTTAGCATCTTGTTCCTGATGCTCCTCATCAGAATCCATTTCCGGCGGCATCTCCCCACCTTCTTCTTCAGGAATCCTTGATATCCCATGAGAAATAAAGTTGAGCACATCCAAACGCGCCACGTCATTTTTCGTCAGTAAGTACACCGCATGTGATTCTTGCTCACCATAAATGGCGACTAGCACGTTGGCTCCAGTCACCTCTTTCTTACCAGACGATTGAACATGAAAAACAGCACGCTGTAACACACGTTGAAAACCTAATGTGGGCGTTGTTTCGCGTTCTTCATCTTCATTAAGTAACGGAGTGTTTTCATCAATGAAAACATTTAGCTCAGACGTGAGTACTTCCATATTAGCGCCGCAGGCACGCAAAATATCTACGGCTGAATTATTATTAGTCAAAGCAAGCAGCAGGTGCTCAACCGTCATGAATTCATGGCGCTTTTCTCTAGCCGTCTTAAACGCGTCGTTTAAGCTTGATTCTAAGTCTTTAGATAACATTTCTTTCTCTAGTTTCCGCTTCTTTTTTATTCTTAAACATTTTATTCAGTCTCTTCCATATCACATAGAAGAGGATGATTATTTAATCGTGCGTACTCATTCACTTGAGATACTTTAGTTTCAGCTACCTCACGGGTAAATACTCCACACACTCCCTTACCTTGTGAATGCACATTTAGCATCACTCTCGTCGCCTGCTCACGCCCCATATTGAAAAAACTTTCCAAAATATGGACGACAAATTCCATCGGTGTGTAGTCATCATTTAGCAACACTACCTTATACATAGGCGGCTGTTTGACCTTAGGACGAACTTCTTCGACCACTAGTCCATCATCGTTTTGATATTGATTGTCACTCGACATACTAATAAGGCATTGTTACTTTAAGTTAATCACATTATAGGTTCTTTACAACAGATACGAATATTCCATTAGACCAGTGTTAACCTGATAAACCTGACAAATCCGCTCTGTTTAGGCGCAAGTTCTATACTGGGTTCATTCTATAATTAACTTTATTTTACGACTATAACCAACTGATTAATAAATATATGCGCTCAAAATCACATATCACTGTCGCCTCAGTCATTGAGCGCGATGGAAAATACTTAATGGTAAGAGAACTAGCCAATGGTCTTGAAGTGTACAACCAGCCTGCAGGTCATTGGGAAGTTGACGAAACACTAGAAGATGCGGCAATTCGCGAAACCTTAGAAGAAACGGCTTGGGAATTTATTCCTGATTCTTTTACTGGTATATACCGTTGGAAGCATCCTGAAAGTCCTGATGTTTATTTACGCATCACTTTTTCTGGCCGTGTTGGTAAACATTTTCCAGATCAACCTTTAGACAATGGCATCTTAGAAGCCTTATGGATGACGCGAAAAGAAATCGCTGCCCTTCCTGAAATTAAACGCCGTAGCGCCATGGTGCTTCAGAGCATTGATGATTACGAAAGTGGTCGCCGCGGTGATTTAACTATGTTGAGTGACGTCGTAGAAACTTGGTAAGCTAATGCCAGATCAACCATGGCTGGTCTGGTTCTAAGAACTTTGCTTGGCCATTGGGCCATCTAAAAGCTTAATAAACGCGAATTAATTCGCTTATATTCTTTCAATAATTAACATTATAAAAGTGCTGTAACTATATGTCATCAAAACATATTGTTGTTGGGTTGTCCGGCGGTGTCGACTCCGCTATTGCTGCGCACCTATTAAAAGCTGAAGGCCATAAAGTCGACGCAATATTTATGAAAAACTGGGAAGAAGATGACTCAGATGAATATTGCTCGGCCTCACAAGATCTAGAAGATGCTGAAAAAGTATGTGAGAAACTAGGCATCCCTTTGCGCACAGTCAACTTCT
>WASW01029003.1_pt1 | contig 14705 bp, 15 predicted proteins | sample 5698521 | NCBI WGS metagenome assembly WASW01 (sample SAMN11175560, study PRJNA528189) | sponge metagenome | isolation source: marine sponge | host: Leucetta | place: Antarctica: Western Antarctic Peninsula, King George Island | collected 2013-01
AAGGCGTAGCCACGGTGGGGTGTGGATTTAAATCTACCACTTTCATTTACAACATGAATAAAAAGGGTTAGGCGATATAGGGGCTAGTTATCCAGGACAGCCCCTAAAAGAGTAGCTGGATTTTTGTTTCTGGATGGGTAGGGCGGTAGACCGCCCATAGGTCGAACCCGTGGGGTTCAATTATATGAGGGAGAGATAGAAGGTTTGGTCAGATCAAAGAATTAAGATTCTTGTAGCAGGTGCTTTGTCGCCAACCTTTAACTATCAAGTCAGATTGGGGATAAAGTAAGCTTTAAAGAGGTCAATATATAGTGACAAGTTGTGGCGTATAGTATTTAATAAACCAATTGCTTACTGATACATCTTATATCCAACATTGTATTTTGCAAATGTCCAGTCCCAATCAGAGGTGTCATCTCGTTAAAGGCGGACATGAGGCAAGGAATTATTGCAGGATTTATGACTAAAAAACTTATAGCGATTCTTATCTTGGGTGTTTGTCTGATCTTATTGAAACCGGCAATCCCTGAAGCGGTGGGTAACGAAAAATATTCCCAGATTATCTGGAATTATTTGGAAACACTTTGCGGGTTCGGGCCACGTAATCCGGGTAGTAAAGGCTATCTGGAGACCCTCGAGCTGATCCGCCGTGTAGGGAAGAAATATGCCGACCGGGTTATAGAGCAACCCTTTCTGGTGCAAGTTGCTGAAGGAAAAAAGATCCGTATGGTCAACCTGGAGCTGCAATTTGCAGGGACAGAAGGAGGCGCACCTATTTTAATAGGTTCGCATTTTGATACACGTCCCTTCGCCGATCAGGAAACTCATCCCGAAAAACAAATCAAGCCCATACTCGGGGCGAATGATGGCGGCTCTTCCACCGCAGTTTTGTTAGCTTTGGCACATTATCTTTTTCAACATCCGGCTCCCCGGCCTATTCATCTGGTGTTTTTTGATGGTGAAGATTATGGTGCCAGTGGGTCGGGACTCAATTTGCTTGGGTCAACCCATTATGCACAAAGTCTCCTGCAAGTGGACCGGCAATCCTGGCCCTACTGGGTATTGATAGTAGATATGATTGGGGATAAGGACCTACAGATATTTAAGGAAACTTACTCTCTGAAGGGCAGCAGTCGTTTTCTTGACAAGATATATTCCATTGCTGAAAAACAAAAGAACTCATCTTTTAAATCGCAATCGAAGCACACCATTTTTGACGATCATTATCCTTTTTACAAAATGGGCATCCCCGCAACTGTATTGATAGATTTCGACTATCCCTACTGGCATACCCATGAAGATACGCTTGATAAATGCTCGCCGGAAAGTATGTTTTCAGTTTTCTCTGTGATGACAGAAACGATTCACAGTTTTTAGGTGGGAAACTAATGAACTTTGGGAAGTGCGGATAATTTCTTTTGTGCCTCTTCGTTCAGCGGGTCCATCTGTAGAATTATTTGCAATTCTTTTTCAGCACTTTTATAAGCCTTTCGGGTCAGATGGATCTCGTAGAGTTTCCAGTGCATGGAAAGAAAGTCCAGACCCAGTTCTGTGGATCGCTCATAAGATTTCTGAGCTTCCTCAAAACGATTCAAGGCAAACTGGGAATTCCCCAAGTTAAAACTTGCGATCGCAAATTCAGGATTCAGTTTCAATGTCTTTTTTAAATGCGGGATGGCTTCCTCTGGATGGCCTAGCTTATTCAATACTGCCCCTAGATTAGAAAGTCCTTGTATGAAATTAGGATAGACTTTAATCGCTTTTTTAAACATTTCTTTTGCTTGCTCAACTTTTCCTGAACGAAAATAATAACTCCCCAGATTAGACAGGGCCTCAGGGAAATTGGGTTGTAGTTCTATAGTTTTTTCGTATTGTTGGATGGCCTCATCCTCCATCCCAAGGTCACGATAGGCAACGGCAAGGTCGTAATGGGCGAGGGTGAAGTTTGGGTCTTGAGTGAGAATTTTTTCAAACTCATCAACTGCTTTATTGGGGTCTCCTAATCCGTATAAATAAAAATTGCCGCGATAATACATGGCTTCTTTGGAATTTTTGTCTTGTTGCAAAAGTTCCTGAAAGCTAAAGGATTTCTTTTCTTTTAAAAAGGGCTTTACAAATTCGATTGGAATCGCAAGGTTAATCGATCGACCTTCAATAGTGGCAATTCCCACAACTTTATTAGACTTGTTTACCAAAGGGCCGCCACTGAAACCGGGACCAAAAGCTGTGGTGGTATAGATGAAAGGAACATCGGGAATAGCTTGTGGGTGTATGCCCAGAACAAAGCCGTAAGTTTGCGCCACGATGCCCTCAACAGTCCCGTTATTTTCTTTTACGTTTTCAGATAAATATCCCAGTGCGCTGGTGTAATCATAAGCTTGCAGACTTGAAGAGTCGCCTGGTTCGAGGGTGGAGTAAAATCCCTTTGCCAGTTCTAAAATCGCAAAATCTCTGATGCGATCAATTTTGCGAATTCCTATAACATCTACCTGCGTACCATTGGGGAAATAGGCTTTGACGGAGTGGGCATCGACGAGAACATGATAGTTGGTTACCAGAGTTCCATCGGGTTGAACTACAAAACCGGACCCGGTTCCCACGGTTTTACCCGTTTCATTTTTTGCGATCAGCAAAGCGACGGCACTTTTATTGACTTCATAGGCACTTGTTAAGCTTACCCATCCCAGTAAAAGGAAAATAGTGCAGGAAAAGATAATATTTTTCTGATGAAAGGATTTCATTGTTGAAAGGATTTGTTTAGTAATTTAAAAGAATTTGTCAAATTTGATGTAGCAAAAATATGCAACAGTATTTGGACAGGGTCAAACAAATTATAACAGATTTTGGCAGGAATATTTTGACAGGCTGAAGCTAAAAGGTGCTGGGCGGGTTGTGAAAAATAGAGGAAGGAAAAACACACACCGCCCGGTTATTGTCCCCAAGCGGCGTGTTTAGAGCGAATATTACTTGACGTTAAATGTTACTTCTGTTGTGAGTGCGGGATCATAGGGAACATGGTTTCCCATTGCGAATAAAGCACGCACGGTATGTTTTCCTGAAGCCAGCTTGATCTCCTTGCAGGTCGAGCCATCGCCCATATGAATGTGATTTGCGTCTTTGCCAATGGGTTTGCTCAAATCTCCTGGAAGGTCGGTATCGACGAGAATATGGTGATGTCCTTTGCCTTGGTTCACTCCTTTTTTGGCAGGTTCTACTTCGACTCCTGAAGTTTTAAGGCAGACTTTAACCGGACTGGTGACCATAGCACCTTTAGGAGGGCTAGTGATGCCTACGCTTGCGAGAACTTCAATGGAAACTTTTGCTGTCAGAGCAGGGTTGTAGGGAACATGATTTCCTTTTGCGAACAGGGTGCGGATGGTGTGTTTGCCGGCCGCTAGATTCAAGGTCTTGCATTTCGATCCATCACCCATATGAACATGGTTTGCGTCTTTACCAATGGGTTTGCTCAAATCTCCTGGAATGTCAGCATCCACAAGAATATGGTGATGTCCTTTTCCCTCATGGACCCCATTTTTTTCAGGCTCAACGGTTACTCCCGATGTTGCGAGACAAACTTTTACAGGGCCAGAAATTTTAGCACCATCGGCAGGTTGGCTGATGGATACAGAGTTGTTGGCAAAAGCAGCTGTGCTTGCCAGAACATATACTATTGCAGTGAGGGAGATAAATTTTGAACCAAGGTTTTTCATGTGTCAGGACTCCTGAAATAAAAATATTATTGTTATGAGGTTTGCAACGATAAGACTATTCTAATGTAAGCTGTCTTTTTAGTAAATAGCCTAAGACATTTCCAGTTTTAGATAAAAAAAGGCTGTGAAAGTTTCAGGTAAAGTAGAACTTTGTTTTAGGAAAGTCTGATTTTGCCCTATTTCCCTTGACATCGAAATGAGAGTTCCATAACCTCAAGGTTTAGAACAATTATATCTAAGGGTGTTTCTCCTTTTTCATCTGTTCAAGGGGAATCCCTATATTTTTTTCAGGAGGATTAGATGGTTGTCACTGGAGAATGTCGGTTACTTCACACCTGTGAAATGTGTGAGTTTAATAATGAAACCGATTGTAAAGCCGATAAAAATGAACATAACCGCTGGCTTGTCAATAAGCGGATGAATGAGATTAAACATAAACTCATTATTGGCAGTAATAAAGGTGGCGTTGGTAAAAGTACCGTAACCACAAACCTTGCCATCGCGTTGCAGGAAAGCGGCTACTCTGTAGGGCTGGCAGATGCCGACTTGCACGGACCCAATATCCCTAAACTATTGCAAGCTGAAAATGTACGCTTGAAATCTACCGATGTTGGAATTGATCCTTATGAAACCAGTAACGGACTGAAAGTAGCTTCGCTTGGTTTTTTGATTGAAGACCCGAACATGCATATTGCCTGGCGCGACGCAGTTAAATATGACTTCATTATCGAGCTTCTGGGGAATATAAACTGGGGACCGTTGGATTATCTATTGTTCGATTTGCCCCCGGGTACTGGCAATGAGCAAATCACCATTATCGATTTTATTGGTGAAGTGGATGGAGCGGTAGTCGTCACCACGCCACAGGATTTGGCTATCCTTGATGCTCGCAAAATGATCTCGTTTTCCAGAGATAGTAATGTTCCGATTGTAGGTGTCATTGAAAATATGAGTACGATGTCTTGTCCACACTGTGAAAAAGATATTGATGTGTTTAAAAAAGGTGGCGGTCAGAAACTGGCTGAAGAGTTGGTACTCCCCTATCTTGGAAGTATCCCTCTCGATGGCGAAATTGTTGCCAATTCTGACAGCGGTGAACCGGTGGTGCTTTCCCGTCCAGACTCCGTTGCTGCAAAGGCATTTATGAAACTTGCGGAAAATTGTCACAAATTTCTGAACCCGGAAGAGGCGTTTAAAAAATAAATTTCCGCAAAATAGTTTTAATTCCCAGCAAGCAATGATCCTCGGTTTGTCCCTTTTTATAGCACCCAAATCGTTCCCGTTAATTTAAAACAATGGATTGCGTTTTGGGTGTTGATTGGGGGATAATATGAAGTATAAATTGAAATTGGTTTTGAATCGGGGCTGTTTTCTTAATGGCCCCTCCTCGAATTTGAGTTCCTCTTCTTAAAAGGTTGGGCGTGTTAAATAAATCCAAAAAAAATAAAATGGCTCTGGCAATTCTTTTCTCCTTTTTATTTCTTTTTCAGGGAGGGGTCTATTCTGAGTCCCACCCAACCTCTTATTATTCCAATAATCCAGTGGCCGCAGAAGTAGACGGCGAGTCCATTCATCTGGATGATTTAAAGCATATTCGTATTCAGGAATCTTTGATGCAGTTGCATCAAATGCAAACCCGTGCGTTGAAAGAAAAAATTCTGGAAAAGCTCGCTAAAAAACACCCGGAATTTTCAGCGAAAAGTACACTCACTGTTTCTGAGGCGGAAGTCAAAAAGTTTTATGATAATACCCCAGGAATTAAAGAGCTGGGAGGTTTGCAGCAGGTGCGTGGTAAAATTGAAGACTATCTGAGGAATAGTTATCGCAATCTGTTTATTGAGCAACAATTCCAACGGGCAGTTAAGCAGGGGTGGGCCAAAGTATATCTTACTCCACCCAACGATTTTCGTTTGGTAGTGGGGATAGAAACGGCCATGTTATGGTCTGCCAAAAATAAAACAGCACGGGTATTTGTACTGGAATATTCAGATTTCCAATGTCCTTTCTGTAAAAGAGTACAAAAAACATTACAAAAAGTTAGAAAAAAATACCCTCATTCCGTTCAATTTGGCTACCGACATTTTCCCCAGCAATTTCATGAAGAAGCCAAGAGTTACGCACAAGCCGTTGAGTGTGCCAGAGATCAGGATAAATTTTGGCAACTTCAGAGTTGGTTTTATGAAAACCTGATTCATGCTGTCAATGAAGCCCAGGTTTTAGAAGCGGCCCAAACTACAGGGATCAAGGATATTGATGAATTTAAATCCTGCTGGAAAAATGGCAAGTATAAAAAAAGAGTAGAAAAAGATATTCGCGACGGTGTGGAAATGGGCATCCAGGGCACCCCCACTTTCGTATTGGGTTCCTATGATTATGAATCGGGAACGGTTTCCGGAGAAATGTTTTCTGGGGCTGTTTCAGAAGATAAGTTTGTAAAGGCAATAGAAAAATACCTTGCCTTGACTGGAACAGAAGCCAAACTCAATCCCTAGTTCTCCTGCAATTCCTTTTCTTCCTATATGAAAAGAGTTTTAATAATCCTGATTCTCATATTTTTATTTCCTCTCGCATTATTTGCAACTCCCCCCTTTGACCGTTCGCAAGCAAGCCTTCCACAAATAAAGATAAATGTGCTAACAAATAAATCGGTGGTTTTTCCAGGTGAAGAGTTTAAGTTTTATATGTCCGTTTTAATTGAAGAGGGCTGGCATATTTATTCGCTATCGCCTTTGAAGGGAAGCGAGTTGTTGGCCACGCAAATTTTGATAGATGAAAACGTTTTTCAGGAGCAAGGTGCATGGCGAGAGCCTGAGCCTGTGCTAATTCAGGATGAGGCGATTGGGAAAATGGTCAAAGGCCATACAGGCAATGTGGAATTCTCAAGAACTTATAATGTCCCTGTTGATATTGAAGCAGACAAGTATCCCCTCAAGGGCAGGCTGGTTTACCGGGCTTGTGACAATCAGATATGTACTCTCCCGCAGGAATTTCCTTTCAATACTGCCCTACAGGTCAGTCGCAAGTAGACAGGAAGTATCGCCTTCGATATTTTTTCAAGGTCTATGAGTTTGGTGATATAGTCAACCCATCCCTTGAAAAAACGGTTCTATAGCAACGCAACTAATTACCATACATTTTGTCGGCTAAAAAATGTGGGTTGTAAGAACTGAATCTGTAACAGTTAAATAGCCAATTCATCGAGAGAGTGAGGGTCGCAGAATCGGTGGCAAGAAAAACCTCAAACATGGGAAAAGGGCATGCAGAAGAATATAAAAAATTTGTTCAAGGATAGGTTAGGACGGGACGTGCTGAGCCTTCTTGAAAAAATTTCGCAAGTCGCTGATCAAGCCAGTATGCCCGTTTTTGCAGTAGGCGGATTTGTTAGGGATTTGTTGTTGAATGTTTCCAATAAAGATATTGATATCGCCGTAGAAGGTGATGGAATACTATTTGCTTCACGTCTCGCCGAAGAGTTTGGCGGTCGAGTTAAGGCACATGAAAAGTTTGGAACTGCGGTGGTTCTATTTCCAGATGGATATAGAATTGACGTAGCCATGACGCGATTGGAATACTATGCGCATCCTGCGGCACTCCCAACAGTAGAACGAAGCTCAATAAAGTCGGACTTGTATAGAAGAGATTTTACGATCAACAGCCTTGCGGTGAAATTGAATGAAGAGGATGCTTTTTGTCTGCTAGATTTTCTTGATGGCGAAAGAGACATCAAGAATAAAGAAATTAACGTTTTGCATGATTCGAGTTTCATTGAAGATCCGTGTCGACTATTCCGTGCCATAAGGTTTGAGCAACGATATGATTTTCGTATTAGCCAACAGACGGAGGTTTTAATGAAGGCGGCTATAAACAAAAGGCTGGTAGACTCCTTGAGCGGTACGCGACTTTTAAATGAAGTGATATTAATTCTTAAGGAGAACCATCCCTTAAAATATATTTTAAGAATGAAGGAACTTGATCTTTTGCAATTTGTTTCACCGCAAATGATAGACATTCAGGCTTTGGAAAATATTCCAGCTGTATTGTCCTGGGCTGAATCTATATCGCTTCCTGAAGAGCCGGAAATTTGGTATGTGTATTTCCTGTCTTTGCTTTATTCCCTAGACGAAGAATCTTTTGTGCAAACTGTTGCAAGGTTGCAAATGCAGGCGCGGTTAAAAAAATCTTTGATCAGGGATAGAGAGACCTGTAAGGAAAGTTTGATGCTTCTTGAAAAGGACAAAGACTGGAGCCCAGAGACGATCTATAATCAACTGTCCGAATTTTCTGTAGAAGCGGTAATCTATTTTCTTGCAGTCGCATCAACAGATCGCGCCAACCAATATGCGAATACCTATTTTACCCAGTACCATAAGCAGGCAGAGTTGTCGCTGACGGGAGATGACTTGGTGAAAATGGGAATAAAACCAGGCCCTGTTTTTCAATCTGTGTTCAAAGCACTTCGGGAAGCCCATGTAAAAGGGGCGATTGAAACGAGAGAGGAAGAAGTGGCTTGGGTGAAGAAGCAGTTTCTTGAGCAATAGTTATATGTGATACAATTCAATCCAATCTATTAATTCAGGTGATTTGTTGTGGCCAGTGTTGAATATCTTATAAAACAGTTTTTGACTCCAGATAAAAAAAATCTGGATTTGAGCAATCAGAATATCGGAGACAAGGGTGCCGTCACCCTGTCAAAATCGAAAAATATTAAGCGCTTAAAAAAGCTCGTGCTTCCGAATAATAATATCAGTGATGAAGGAATCATTGCTATCGTCAATTCGGAAAATTTCAAGCACTTGACCGATCTGGATATATACGGGAATGTTATCAGTGATGATGGTGTTAAGGCGATAGCCGAATCCCCTTATATGTCCAATTTGAAGAAGCTGAGTCTCTATGGAAACCTTGTAGAAGATGAAGGGGCGATAGCCATTGCCGAGTCTCAGGTTCTTTTGAAACTCAAGCATTTATTTATCACTTCCAACCGAATTCGGCGCGAAGGAATTGAAGCGCTAAAAAAAGCCAAATGCCGAACCCGCTTATGTCACCTTCATGTGGATGATTTGAAAGACTTCTTTTACGAAGAGGATCAAGAGTATGACGATACCGATCTGATTAACAGTTGGGAGGAGTTAAAAGCCCGATCCGCTGAAAAAGCGGACTCTGAAGAAGATTGATCTTAATGAAATATGGACTCAGGCCACTGGTATTTTTTAGGGTGGTGTTTTTGTCTGTCACCCTCGTTTCTGTGCAAGTTGCTGTTGCAGGTTTTGATGAACTTGAAACCTTGTTTACGGATAATCTTCAGAGAGGTGTCCTGAATCTTTCTGGAAAGAAAATTGGGGATAAAGGTCTTTCTGTTTTGCTCAAGCAGGAGTTTTTGAAAGATCTGAAAAAGATGGATTTGCGCTATAACGAAATCAGCCCCGCCGGTGCCAAAATGTTGGCAAACACGCCCACTTTTAAAAAGCTTAAAACTTTAATTCTCAAACATAATTTTTTTTCCGATGAAGGTGCGATAGCCCTTGCAAAATCCAGGAGCTTCCCCAAGCTGGAAAATTTGCAATTAGGGTGGAATGAAGTCAGGGATGCAGGGGCATTGGCTCTTGCAGAATCACAAAATTTCCCCGAGTTGAAAAAACTGGATTTAAGAGGGAATTTCCTGGCGGGTCAAACAAAAGATGTTCTAAGGTCTTCTTTCTCCCACCTCAAGTCTCTGCGCATATTTCAATCGGAGTGACCCGGGGATTCCCTTGTTGCATGGGTGATACTTTGATTTCTGGCTATACCTGAATGATTCCTGAGTCTTCGTCATAAAAAAACGTATCGCCATCTGGACCCCGGTATGATATTTCTTTTACTTCCCAGATTTGTTTTGCTTTTACATCTGCTTCGGCAGCATGAAACCTGCCATTTTCTTCGCGTTGTAAAAGTAGAGATTTGTTGTTGTTATTTGACACGATTTGCCAAACAAAAAAATCGCTTTTCACAACTCCCTTTTCGTAATCAATATTGATGATGTTCATTCCTTCAGACCTTATTTTATTGAGTTAATAATTTATGCTTGCTGCGATTTCATGCGCCTTTTCCATGGACCTTTTTTTGCTTGCGGTATGTGAGTTTTTCAAAATTCGCCGGGCCAGTTCAACCGTAGCGTCACGGGTTTTATTGAGTCCTTGTTTCTCGAAAAACTTTTTTAAGCTGGAAGATTTCAGGCTAAGGAGCGTATCCGAGTTGCTACTTTTATTTTTTACGGTGGATGCTTCTTCTTTAATCAGATCGTTTATGATGTTTATTTCTGGAACGATTCCATTCTTTGTGATATCTGCGCCTGCAGGTGTGAAATATTTAGAAGTGGTTAGCCGTATTCCAGAACCATCACTTACTCGAAAAATGGTTTGCACGGAGCCCTTGCCATAAGAGTTTTCTCCAATTAACAAGGCATTGCCCGAATCTCTTAAAGCCCCGGCGACAATTTCAGATGCACTGGCACTGTACTGATTGATAAGCACCACCACGGGCATTTTGTAAAGACTTTCTTTGTATAAGCTCCGATATTCGCGATAATCATCACGCCCTTGCGTGTAGACAACCATTCGCCCTTTGAATAAAAAATGGCTGGCAACTTTAACCGATTGGTTGAGCAGTCCCCCTGGGTTTCCACGCAGGTCCAGAATGAAACCTGTAACACCTTGCAGTTTTGCTTGTTTTAAATATTTCTTCAACTGCTTTTCTGTTAGTTTGGAGAAGCTGCTAATTTTAAAATAACCGATGTGGTTTTCCAGAGGTTCGTATTCCACTGTGTTGACAAGGATAATTCTGCGCGTCAAGGTATGAGTGTATTCTTTTTTTTCACTGGATCGGTACAAGGTGAGAGTGACTTGGGTTTCAGGGTATCCCCTGAGTAAATTTGCCAGCTCCTGAATTTGCAGTCCCTTAATTTCTTTTCCGTTTACTCGTAGAAAAGAGTCATCGGATTGTATTCCCGCTTCTTTGGCTGGGGAATCATCCATGGTTTTGACTACAAAAAGACGGTTGTCTTTCATCGTAATCAGCATCCCCAGTCCGCCATATTTTCCCTCTGTATCTCGCATCGATTTTTCGAATGCAGATTCATCGAGGTATTGAGAATAGGTGTCGAGAGAGTCCATTACGCCTCGGATCGCTGCAACCTCAAGGTCATTTTTGGATAGTGACTTATTCGATTGGTCGTGCAGAAAATAATAAACTTTTTGCAGCGCATCCATGTCGTGGTGCATATCGTAATTTAGAAAATACCGCGTGGTTTTTTTGTTGAATGTGATTGTGCTTCCAGAAGGATTGGGGGTCACATTCGCAGAATCTGTGGTCTTGACCATTTTTTCGATAGCGGCCGAAAATAGTTTTTTAGGGTCGGGAGAGTGCACATACTTTTCAGATACAAGTTCAATAATTTCCTCAAATATTTCGAGGTCATGGTTGAAAAAACCTGCATGCACAGTGGAACTCAGGTGAGTCCAACTGGGAATGGATACCGCCCATAACAATACGATGATTGCTGGCATTAGTATCCATCGTTCTTTAAGTTTCATTTATGTTTGGGGGTTAAAATGACAAACGATTGTTTAGAAATCGCTTTACTGATTCTTTAGAATATCTTCAAAGATGATTTCCAGGTTAGCCGTCATGTCATCGACATTGCCCTTGCTGATGCTGGGAGCCACTTTTAAAACATCGTTGATAATGATTGTAGGGGTTTCATTGGCCTTGTATTTTTTTGCCAACGCCAGCGACTCATCGGTTTTAGCCTTGATCGCATCCGACTGCATGCCTTCTTTCATTTCTTTTTCTATTTTAAATTCCTTTGCCAAGAAACGAATGACTTTAGGTTTAAATATATCTATGTTTAATTTGAAGCTAGTGTCGAACAATTCCTGGGTGAATTCTTCTTCCATTCCGAGGCTGTCGGCAATATAAAATGCCATCGCAGGATAGGCGGTCTGGTTTCCCCAGTAAATCGGGTATTTTTTATGATGCAGCTTGTCTTTAAATTTTGCACGAAGTTTCTTAGAGGTTTCCAGAAATCGATAGCAGTGACCGCAGGAGTAATTAAAAAATTCTAGCATTTTTATTGTTTTTGCGCCCTTGAGTTTTTTTATGTCACCAATGACTTCATATTTTCCGCGAATTTTTTCATCGGCTGCAACTGTGCCGGGAAACAAAAAAACGAATGTCAGTAAAATGGCTGCCGCCTGTTTCATAATCTTCTCCTTAATAGTACGCTGATATTAGTGTTTTATTTTAGGCCAATATTGCGTGAAGTTGAACCTCGGACTGTGATTTTTTACATGACATCTTTTACATGCCTTATGTGCATTATTTCCAAAACCCGGAGATGGTGCTGAAGCATGTTTCTTGCCCGCACCATGGCATACTTCGCACTGGACATTTTTTAATTTCGGAGTGTCCAACTCACTAATAAATCCACCCGCAGTATTATAGCCAACGACATGGCAAACGAGGCATTCTGGATCAAAAGCCTTGTTGATTTTTCTCAGCGTTTCATAGGCTCTGCCATGTCTGGATGATGACCATTTTTCATGGGCTACCGAATGACAGGTTTTGCAGACAGTATCGCCAGCGTAAACTGAAACTCTATCCTTATTGCGTTTGGCTACAAGGCTTTCAAAAAACATAGCCTCAACTTCATCGTTATAACTCTCGTATAATTTTAACATTTCAGGGTCCTTTTTAATACTCGAATCAAGCCTGACCATACGCTGTTCAAAAGTGATTTTCCCCATTTGATCCAGCGTTATATGTAGTTCTCCCATTTTTTGGCCTCGAGGTGAGGCTTGAACAAAGACTTTTCCAGCTTTGTAGACAGGTTTCATGTCTACCGTGTCGGTTTCGCTGGAAATATGTCCATTGATGACAATATCCACTCCATCTTTATCCAGATATTTTAAAGATTTTTCTCTTTTCATGTGGGTGAGCAAAACGATGATATTTGCCGACTTCTGAATTCCTGCGATTTCCTGAGAAACGATTTGTTCGGGATCGGCGATACTCAGCCCGGAATGATTTTTTAAATAAAAAAGATCAGGATCAACCACCGCCAGGACAGCGACTTTCAATCCATTCGAAAATTTCTTAATTCGCGTTTTTTGCAGGGGAAAGTTTTCAAGCGCGATATTACCGGCAATGAAGGGAATGGAATGGTTTCCTAAAAATTTTGATCCATACACCAAGTCTCGCTCTCCTAGTGCGACAGCATCGTAGCCCATTTTTTCAGTTGCTGTCATTAGTGTCTGTGCTTTCAATTTCCCCTGTCTTGTAGGTTCCTTAAAATGATCTCCCGTATCGACGAGCAAGAGATGGGGTTTGCTTTTTCGTATGTCATTGAGATATTGCATACGGCGCTCAATGCCGCCTTGATCTTCTTCTTTGGCACAGCCACAGGGTTTTAACTCGGCCAGCAGGTTTCCAGTATAAACTACAAGCAGTTTCCGTGTTTCTGCGACAACCGGGGAGGGGAGATCGGGGTGCGGTGCAAGACAGGTGGAAAGAAATAGCAAAAGTAATATCGTAAATCGTTTCATAGTTTATAAGGTATCGAAACCTTAAAGCAATTTCAATTGATAGTTGCCACAAGAGGCAGAGACGGTTAATATTGAGTTCTACTTTGAGGTATTCTTATGCCACAGCATAAATCTGAAATTCATATGCATTCTATATTCTCCGATGGAGAATTCTCGCCTGCCCAGCTGATTGATATTGCCCAAAAAAATGATGTGACGCTTCTCTCTCTCACAGACCACGATACCTTTGATGGTATTCCAGATTTTTTAAAGGCGGCAGATGGAACAGGTATCGAAGCTTTTCCTGGTATTGAGATCACCGTAAAGTTTCACGATTTCAATATTCACTTGCTTGCCTATTTTAAAGATTATGAATCGATTGAGCCTGAGTTGCTAAGCCGGGTAAAAGGTATGACCGAAACCCGTGAAAGACGAATGCGGGAACTTATCGAGCGAGTCAATGGTGTCATCCCCGAAAAATTCAGAGGCTGCATAGAATTCGATAATGTCAAAAAGGCGGCCGAAGGGGTGTTGGCAAGGCCTCATCTGGCGCGTGAAATGGTTCGCTTGGGCGTTGTCTCCAGTACCAACCAGGCTTTTGAGCGATACTTGGTGAAATACAATGTGCAACGAGAAAACCTTGATGCCGCTACTGCCATCTCACTGATTCGACAAAGTAAGGGTGTCCCCGTTATGGCGCATCCAGGTGAGCGATCGTATTCCCTGATTTGTCCTGAAAAAGGTCGCAAAAAAGAGAACGCACCCATCTTGCTCGAAGAGTTGAAGGATATGGGACTGCTCGGACTCGAATGCCATTACCCCTATCAGGAAAGAATGGGAACCGTGCAATATTTCATCGACCTGGCAAACAAATTTGACCTGATCGTTACCGGAAGTCGCGACTTTCACGGGTTTTATAATCACCAGCAGGTCACTATATTCGGCACCACCAAAATGGAACCCGTTTTCCACAAACAATTTCAGTCTATTTGGAATAACTGACTATCCCTGGGATTGATCGGTTCTATGCGTGCCATGTTTTTTCCTTTTCCAAACCATGAAATTAAATTATTAGCTTGCTGGGACTTGGATAAGTGTCTTATTTTAGGATGTGAATTAGTGAGTCCTAGTCCAATTTTGGCCAATGAATTCCATCGCATCCGTGCTTCATCGCAAGTCGCAAAGTGGAGACACCAGCAACAGCAAAGCCAACGCAACTTCTCCGCACGTCATCGCGAGCCGCTGGCGGCGACACCAGCAATAGCAAAGCCAACGCAACTTCTCCGCGCGTCATCGTGAGCCGCAAAGCGGCGTGGCGATCCAGATTTAGGAATTGTCCAGTATTCAAAATACCCTTCTAGCATCGTCTGCTATAGCTCGTCCTATTTTTAAAAGATTCGTATTGCTGAATCTGGATTGCTTCACTACGTTCGCAATG
>WASW01022444.1_pt1 | contig 14666 bp, 14 predicted proteins | sample 5698521 | NCBI WGS metagenome assembly WASW01 (sample SAMN11175560, study PRJNA528189) | sponge metagenome | isolation source: marine sponge | host: Leucetta | place: Antarctica: Western Antarctic Peninsula, King George Island | collected 2013-01
AACGGCTGGCTCGAAACTACCTGTCCATGCTACAACTGGCAGCCACCGTGATTTGGCTTAGATGATTGAGAACGCCCCCTAGTTAAATTAGTATGTTATCGATGTAATGTTTCTGGGGAATCGTGGAGAGTATGTTGGCAACTTACGATATTTCTGAATTGAACGTTCTTGTGCTCGAAAAGCATCTGCTCGTTCGCCAATTGCTCACTGATGTGTTTCGAGAGTTCGGCATTCCCACTGTTCATAGTACGGCGGACGCTGATAAAGCGTGGGACATTATAACGGAACTTCCTATCGATATTGTTCTTAGCGATTGGTCCAATGGACTTGATGGTATGGAATTTCTAAAAAAAGTTCGCCAGGATGAAACCAGCCCTAATCCATACCTTCCTGTTATTGTGATTACTGCCAACACGGAAATCAGCCATGTCTGTCAGGCCCGTGACACCGGGACAACAGAATTTCTGGCGAAACCAATATCAGCTCGAATGCTCTATTCACGTATCGTTAGCGTGATTGAGAACAATCGTCCATTTGTCCGTGCAAAATCCTTTTTCGGCCCTGACCGCCGTCGTCATCGAACCGTTGCTTATGAAGGTCATGATCGCCGAAATTTGATGTCTCACTAAACCTACTGATCTCGGAAGATTTTCTTCGGATCTGCCAGGTTGTCCAAAATTGGACAATCAGGTCTGTCATCCCCGTGGCAGCGCTCGGTAAGGTCGATGAGAGTTGCCCGCAGGCTTTCCAGTTCAGAAATTTTGACTTCGACCTCTCGAATGTGGTCAAGGGCCAAAGACTTTACAGTTGCGCTGGATCTCTCCTGATCATTCCATAGGGCCAGTAGTTCTGCGACTTTTTTTATGGAAAACCCCAATCGCCGTGACCGACTTACAAACTTTAGTGTTGCGACATCACTTTCAGAATAGTCCCGATAACCATTGTCCGTGCGGGCTGCGTTAACAATTAGCCCGATGCTTTCGTAATACCGGATTGTTTTGGCTGGTAACTCAGTTCGCTCAGCGAGGGTTCCAATTTTCATGACTGGTTTCCCCCAAGTCGCCACCGTTTCAGCAGCAATGAATTTGAGACGACCGAAACACTGCTCATTGCCATCGCCGCTCCGGCAATAACAGGGCTCAGCTGCCCCGTTGCAGCCAAAGGAAGCGCGATGACATTATAAACAAATGCCCAGAATAGATTTTGACGAATTTTGTTATAGGTGGCTGATGCAATACTTAGGGCATCAGCCACCAAAGCAGGATCTGCCCGCATCAACGTAATACCCGCCGTTTCCATTGCGACATCCGTGCCGCTGCCCATTGCGATGCCAACATCGGCGGCGGCAAGTGCCGGCGCATCATTCAGGCCATCTCCGACCATCGCAACCCTGTTACCACCCTTCTGTAAGGTGGAAATATGAGCTGATTTTTCATCGGGTAAGACATCGGCAATGACGGTTTCAATACCACATTGCGCAGCTATTGCGTGGGCACTGTCGGTGTTGTCCCCAGACAGCATTACGGTGTTCATCCCAGATGATTTTAATTGGCGGATGGCGGCGGGTGAGCTTTCTCGAAGCGTATCACTGACGGCCATCAACCCAAGTGCCCGCGGTGGATTGATTGAGGCGGTCCAAAGCAGTGTTTTACCTTCTGACCGGTACTGGGATGCATTGGTGTCAAGCGGGGTGACATTGATGTTATAGTCTTCCATCAAACGTTTTGAGCCAATCAACAGATCGAACTCGCCGACCGTCGCTGACAATCCCCTGCCCGGCAAACTCTTGAACGTTAACAGCGGCAATAATTCAATATCGGATTGACGTGCCTTGATTAACACAGCCTGGGCCAGCGGATGTTCACTCCCCTGCTGCGCTGAAGCACACAACTTCAACATATCTGTTGTGTTTCCATCAACGGCGACGATGTCTGAAATTTGTGGTTTACCTTCCGTTAAGGTACCGGTTTTATCAAATACGACGGTCGTCACCTGCCGCGCCCGTTCGAGAACTTCAATGTCACGGATCAGAATTCCATTTTTTGCAGCAACGCCTGTCCCCACCATAATCGCGGTTGGCGTTGCAAGGCCGAGCGCGCAGGGACAAGCAATGACCAATACGGTTACGGCGTTGATTAAGGCCCCTTCAAAGCCCAGTCCGTTCAACATCCAGCCACCAAAAGTGGCGACGGCGACAACAATGATAAACGGAACAAAGACTTGTGAAATTTGATCGACGAGGCGTTGGACCGGTGCCTTTCCCGCCTGCGCCTCTTCCACCAGAAAAATTATTTTGGATAAAGTTGTGTCCTGGCCAATTGCTGTCGTTCGTATTGCTAAAAACCCTTCTCCATTTACCGCGCCGCCTGTTGCGAACGCTCCGACGTCGCGCGCCACCGGAAGGCTTTCGCCAGTGATCAGGGCTTCATCAAGGTGACTGGACCCTTCAATAATCAAACCGTCAGTGGGAATGCGTTCACCTGGTTTGACGAGTGTGATGTCACCAACCTGAACAGTGGAAATCGGAACCTCTACTTCATTTCCCCCTCGGCGAACGCGTGCAGTTTCAGGACGCAGGGCCATCAAGCTGCGGATCGCCGATGCTGATGAGAGTTTGGCGCTCGATTCCAGCCATTTACCAAGAAGGATTAACGTAATAACAGCAGCCGACGCTTCGAAATATAAACCGGGACTTTTTGAATAAATCAAAAGATAGGTGCTCAACCCCCACGTTGATAGCGTACCTAAAACGACCAGCAGGTCCATGTTCCCACTTGCCGATTTCAGGGCATACCAGGCTGGACGATAAAACCGGAACGCGGCAATGAATTGAACAGGTGTTGCCAACGCAAATTGTAACCAGGGAGACAGTTCAAATTTTAGGGGTGAAAACATCAACGCCATTTGAATAAAGAATGGTGCCGATAAAACAGCAGCAAATATCAACCGGGAACGCGCATATCGGTCGCCATTATTTACCGTTTGAATTGCTGCGGCTTCACGATTCCCTTGGGTAATTATATGCGCCGAATACCCGGCCTCGTTTACCGCCTCAATCAATGCATTTTCGGTCGATCCATCATGTTCAGATATTTCTACTGTCGCGCGTTCAGTTGCGAGATTGACAATGGCGTCGGTAACGCCAGGAACCTGTTTCAGTACGCGCTCAACGCGACCAGAACAACCGGCGCAGGTCATGCCGGAAATGGTCAGGCGGATAGGAATAGGGATATACTTGCCAGTTACTGTTTTGTTTATTAACGAGCTGTTCATGATACTCTTTCACCCAAACCTTTTATCTTACTGTAAGGTTCATATAGGGCTTCCTGCCACTGTAAGGTCAATAGGGCAATATGATTCCTATTCTGTATCATTATTCCGAATACAGAAGTTTCTTCCAGTGACGGTGTTCGTTAAAGGGTTTTACCTCCATAAGGGATTTTCCCGACTATTCAGGCGTTGAAAATCTATTAGTTTAATTATTCGATACTGCGGTTTCGCACTCTATTGCAGACATCAGATTTGGTTAGGGATTGAGACACGATATAGAAGGTACTGATATGGCAAGTGGCACCGTCAAATGGTTTAACCCGACAAAAGGATATGGGTTCATTGAACCCGAAGATGGCTCTGCCGATGCATTTGTCCATATTACGGCAGTACAAAACGCCGGACTGGATTCGTTACGAGAAGGTCAAAATCTGGCCTATGAGCTTGTGCCCGGAAGCAATGGAAAACCTGTGGCAGGAAATCTCAGTATTGTTGACTAACCCCAGAAACGATTTTACGGCAGCACATTCAAATACTGATAGTTACCAATATGACCATTTTTGATCTTAATTTATCTTGTTTTGAATTAGGCGGATTGCATACTCAAACCTGCAGTCAAGCTTATGAATAAATCTTAATATGTCAGGCAATACATAGGTTTTTGACGTCAGAAATCTGAATTAAGTTTCTATATTGGAAGAATTTGAATGTTTGTGACAAACTTAAAATCACCTAACATAATGTTACATAACGAAATGACAGAGTTAGATGTCACTCTTCCTTTGGGCCGTCTGCACCAGAATCAGACCAAGGCGCTCACATCTGCCAAAGAATTTAGTCAAACGACTGAACAACTTGGTGCGGCTATGAATAAGCTGGAAAATGTTTGCCGGGAATATTTAAACGAACTGAAACGACTGGACACCCGTCCATTACATCGTAAATCTTTACGTTTGGCGCAATTAGCAGATTCCTGGGCCGGTCAGAACACTTAACGCCCTTACGCCGCCCTCATATCCTGAAGGAAAGTTTCAACGCGGCCACGAAGTAATTCTGCTTTGTCTGATAACGTGCTTGCGCTGTCCAGTACCTCTTTAGCGATATTGCCTGTGGATATAGATGCCGATTGCACATCTCGGATGTTGTCCGCAACTTGTTTTGTACCTTGAGACGCCTGCTCCATATTAGTTGCAATTTCCTGCGTCGCTTTCCCTTGCTCGTCAACGTCAACACTAATGCCGTTTGCCAGTTGATTTATGGCCGCTATTGTCCCGCTGATGCCTTTTATCGATGACACAGCATGATCTGTTGCCGACCGAATATCGCTGACCTGGGTAACAACTTCTTCGGTCGCTTTTGCCGTTTGATTAGCGAGATTTTTCACTTCCGTTGCGACCACGGCAAACCCCTTCCCGGCGTCGCCCGCGCGAGCGGCTTCAATAGTTGCATTCAAGGCCAGTAAATTGGTTTTTTCGGCGATTTCGGTAATGAGCGCGACGACTTCATCAATGCGCCCAGCAGCCTCAATTAAGCTTTGCATTCCTTCGTTGGTTGTTTCTGTTTCTTTGACGGCATTGGCAGCCATCGTCGTCGATTCCTGTACTTTGCGTTGAATGGCCTGAATTGAAATGGACAATTGTTCGGACGCAGCGGCCGCGGTTTGAACACTATCAGATGCGAGGCTTGCGGCGGATGCAACCGATTGCGATAGCTGACCAGTTTGTTCAGCTTGCTTCAGCATTGACCCAGCATTGCCGCGCATATCGACGGATGCATCCGTAACCTGCCCCAGTGACGTGCCTGCTTCTACATCAAACGTATTGGAATACTGATTTTGACGTTCAGCGCGATTACTAATGTCGGCCTGTACTTTAGCCGCCATTACTTCTTCTTCCGAACGGGCAATAGCATTGATTTTGAAGACCTCAACGGCTTGCGCCATCGCTCCGACTTCATCTGATCGTTCAAGCGCTGGTAAAGGTGATTTTAAATCTCCCTCGGCAAGGCGGACCATCGTGCTGGTCATATCTGAAATCGGATTAGCAATCGATTTCGCGGTCATAACCGCTATAAGAAGTGATGAAATGAGACCGATGATCGTCAAGAGAACGAGCAAAAGAGAGAGATTTTTGATGTCTCCCAGAATAGCGCCGCCGTCTTTGGTGAGACGGTTTTGTTCCTTTTGGACAAGTCCTGAAATTGCATCGCCGTCCACGGGTTGGTTGCCTTTCAGGAATTGCATGAGCAGAGCAGCCCGCGGCGCGGTTTCCGTCAGCAAAAGATACTGTGCAACATTCCATTTATTTGATTTTCTGATTTCAAACATTTGAGTCGCTAACGGATCGAACGCATTTTGAGCCTCAATATACTTTTTCAGGCTTTTCTGCTGTCCCTCGGTAAGTTCAGAATTCTTAGTAAGTTTGACGACGTTGCCCTTCACCCACGGCCAAACACCATTAAACTGGCTCGAAAATTTCTTTTCGGCGGATAGCAAAAAACCACGCAAATTTGCCTCACTGACGGCCAGGCCTGCCCGCACGTTATTCATCGAGGCAAACAATTTTTTACGGGATGCCGTTGCAGGTTGGTCCTGTTCGGCCTGCAAGATGTTAGAGATTGATCTTAACATTTGATCGACCAGCGGTTTGGCTTTGGTGACAAGAATTTTAGTGGCCGGTTGTTCGTCGTCAGAATTAGCGATTGATTCGACTTTATCCTGCGCATTTCTTAATTCAGCTAATACGTCTTTGAGAGAAATCCAGGAACTTCTCTCTTCTGCGTCGCTCCAGTGGACGGATAGCTCATCCAGAGCCGTTTCTGCCTGGTCAATCTCTTGCCAAATGTTGGCCCGATCCTGAATATAGGTATTATCACCCGTCAGCATCCACCCCCTCAACGCCGCGAGAGAGGCGTTGATTCCGTTGACCAGACGCGCGCTCTCGATTGTTGTTGGCACCCGCTGATCGACGATCATCTGTGTTTGTTTGCCGATTACCGAAATTTTGGACCATGAGATTATTGCCACACCCAATAATATGAGGCAGATCGCTCCAAAACCTGCGAAAAGCCGAGTCCTGATTTTCCAATTTTTCAATTGTTGGTTTCTCCTGGTGACTAAAATATATTGAAGCGAATATGGTGGATGATATGGCCGTTTAATTTTCGCAAACTAAATAGGCACTGCGGCAAAGGACAATAACCTTGCTTCACGGTTGAGTGATTTAAGGCATGTCTTATTTCCGAGCGGCGAGTCAGCTTTTCCCTGTCGTTTTCGCACAATTTTTGGGGTTCCCATCATGCTTGACGGTTTGACGAGTGAACGCCATTGTGGGGTCTGAAATATAGGTTAACAATCAATCGCCGGGGGAAATTTCCACGATCTCGAAAATGAAACCGCTGGTTTTGCTAAGTTATTGAAATGATTGTATTAATAGATAACTACGACAGTTTTACGTACAATTTGTACCATTATGTCGGTGAACTGGGTGTGGACGTCGTCGTGCATCGAAATGACGCCATTACCGTCAGTGACGTTATGGCGCTAAGTCCGCAGGGTATAATTTTGTCACCAGGTCCGTGTGATCCGGACAAAGCCGGAATTTGCCTGGACCTTGTCGAATGTGCCGCGGGTATAATTCCGATATTTGGTGTGTGCCTGGGGTTTCAATCAATTGGACAGGTTTTCGGTGCAAAGATCGTTAGGGCGGCAAAACCCATGCATGGCAAAGTCAGTTCCATTTCACATAATGGCAAAAGTGTATTTCATGGATTGCCAACACCTCTGCAGGCTACTCGCTATCATTCATTAGGTATTGATCCCGATACTGTGCCAGAGTGTTTAGAGGTCACCGCGCATAGCGACGATGGTGCGATACAGGGGATTTGTCACCGCGAGCTAAACGTGCATGGTGTGCAGTTTCACCCCGAAAGTATCGAGACTGAGCATGGTCACCAAATGCTACAGAATTTCCTAAATTTTCCGGACAAAAGGCAAGCGGCATGAGCGATAATCTAAAACCGGTCCTTGCCAAAGTTGCTGACGGCCTGACCCTTAGCGTCGAAGAAGCGGCACACGCTTTTGACATCATCATGTCAGGTGAAGCACAGGAATCACAAATTGGTGCGTTTTTGATGGCGCTTCGCCAGCGCGGCGAATCTGTTGATGAGATTACCGGCGCTGTTAAAACTATGCGGGCGAAGGCAATCGCAATTAACGCTCCCGATGATGCCATGGATATCGTCGGCACGGGCGGCGACGGCGCTGGGACTTTTAATATCTCCACCGGCGCAGCCCTTGTGGTTGCCGGCTGCGGCGTTCCTATTGCCAAACATGGCAACAAGGCGGCATCATCAATTACCGGCGCGTCAGATGTTCTGACAACACTTGGCGTTAACCTGGATGCTGATTTCCCGTTGATCGAACAGTCCATTATTGAGGCAGGAATTGGTTTTATGATGGCACCGCGTCATCATAGCGCTATGCGGTTTGTTGGACCGGTAAGGGCGGCCCTTGGTCACCGCACAATATTTAATATTCTAGGGCCATTATCCAACCCCGCGGGCGTAAAACGCCAATTTTCTGGTGTTTTTTCAAAAGAATGGACGGTTCCAATGGCGGAGGCCTTGAGAAACCTTGGCAGTGAAGTTGCCTGGGTTGTCCACGGCCTTGATGGTCTTGATGAACTCACCACAACAGCCCCCTCTTTCGTTGCGGAACTTAAAGACGGAACAGTATCAACCTTTGAAGTATCACCGGAAGATGCTGGCCTGCCTTTTGCCAAACCCGAGGACCTTAAGGGCGGCGATGGTGAGGTTAATGCTGCCGCGATCAGAGATTTGCTTGATGGTGAGTTGAGTGCATACCGCGATGTCGTATTGTTTAATGCGAGTGCGTCACTGATGGTCGCCGGCAAGGCAGATAATCTTATAGAGGGTGTTGGTATTGCGGCCGAAGCGATCGACAGCGGTAAAGCCAAAGCCGGACTCATAAAACTTATCGAGATCACAAACCCATCATCATGAGTGACGTTTTAACCCGAATTTGCGATGATAAGCTAGATCATATCGCAGCGTGTAAATCGCGCTGTAGCCTTTTCGAGGTGGAAAGCGCCGCGAAACGTGCGTCAGCGCCGCGCGGATTTATCTCTGCCCTGAAGAATACGGTCGCCGATGAACGTTACGGCCTCATTGCTGAATTAAAGAAAGCATCACCTTCCAAAGGCCTGATTCGTGAAGACTTTGACCCGGTGTCCTTGGCCAAAGCCTATGAATTAGGCGGCGCAACGTGTTTGTCTGTTCTGACCGACGTGCCGTATTTTCAGGGCGACGATGCATATCTCGGAGAGGCGCGCGGCGCCGTCTCCCTGCCCGTCCTGCGTAAGGATTTTATGTTGGACCCTTATCAGGTAATTGAAGCCCGCGCTTTGGGTGCGGATTGTATATTGTTGATCATGGCGGCATTGTCTGATGGCCAAGCCGAGGAGCTAGAGCAGACGGCGGAAGCTTATGGCATGGATGTTTTGATTGAAGTTCACAACGGCGAAGAACTGACCCGCGCCCTTAAGCTGAACGGCCCTTTGATCGGCGTCAATAATCGCAATCTGAAGACGCTGGATGTGGATATTGCCATGACGGAAGAATTGGCGCCGCGTATTCCCGAAGATCGTATCTTGGTCAGTGAAAGTGGACTTTATGTGCCGGGCGATCTGTCGCGGATGGCGCGCGCCGGGGCCCGCTGTTTCCTGATCGGCGAAAGTCTGATGCGCCAGGATGACGTTGAATCCGCTGTTCGTACGATACTGACCACTGAGGATTAATATGGCCGAATTTTCTCATATAGACGCCGATGGAAATGCGGTAATGGTTGATGTTTCCGACAAATTGCAAACCGAACGCACTGCGAGCGCCAAAGGGGCGGTTATTATGCAAGCAGAGACCTTATCCAAAATTATGGATGGCGGCGTTAAAAAAGGCGATGTGCTGAGCGTTGCCCAATTGGCGGGTATTATGGCAGCAAAAAAAACGCCAGACCTGATACCGTTGTGCCACCCTCTTGCTTTGACCTCGGTTAAGGTGGAATTATCCTGCGACCCAAATCGTAACGCCGTTGATATCACAGCGACATGCAAGCTCAATGGACAGACAGGTGTTGAAATGGAGGCCTTAACTGCCGTCTCTGTAGCGGCATTGACGGTCTATGATATGTGCAAGTCCGTCGATAAGGGGATTCAGTTAACGGATATTCGCTTGGTTCATAAGGCGGGTGGAAAAACCGGTGTTTTTGAGGCTGAATAGATGATTTCTGTTGAACAGGCGCGTGATAATATTCGTGCAGGTGTTGCCCTCGTCAGCTGCGAAACCATTTCAATCGATCAGGCTCTCGGCCGGGTTCTTGGCGAAAACGTGCGCTCACGGCTGACGCAGCCACCTAAAGATGTTTCATCAATGGACGGATATGCTGTGCGCGCTACAGACGTAAGTAATACGCCAGTAACGCTAACACTAGTCGGCGAGTCGCAGGCTGGTTGTGGGTTTGATGGTGAAGTTCAAGCGGGTCAAACCGTGCGTATCTTTACCGGCGCACCCGTCCCGGCTGGCGCTGATGCCATCGTTATTCAGGAGGTAACTGATGTAAATGGCGATCACGTTTCAATTAAGGAGCCGTCTGCTGCTGGAAAATATATTCGCACGCAGGGACTTGATTTCAAAACTGGGGATGTCTTACTGAGTGAAGGTACAGTGCTGTCGGCCCGCGGTATCGGATTGCTGGCGGCGATGAATGTGCCATGGGTCAAAGTGAGGCGCCGGCCACGCGTTGGCATTATAGCGACAGGGGATGAGATCGTTATGCCGGGCGACCCGCTGGGGCCTGATCAGATTATCAGCTCCAATTCATTATCTGTATCTGGATATGTTAGCGCACTCGGCGGTGAGCCAGTACTCCTCGGTATTGCTGGCGATACGGTCCAGTCTTTACGGGAAATTTTGACTGCTACCCACGGGATGGACCTGATTATCACCATTGGCGGGGCGTCCGTCGGCGACTATGACCTAGTGCAGAAAGTGATGGGTGAAAAAGGATTAAAACTCGATTTCTATCGCATTGCCATGCGACCTGGAAAACCGCTAATATTTGGTCACTTAGATGAAATCCCTGTTCTTGGGTTACCTGGAAACCCGGTTTCAGCTGGCGCAACATGTGCAATTTTTCTGACCCTTGTGATGGATATCATGCTCGGAATAAACGCCGAAGATGATGCACCTGAAACTGCTATTTTGGCATGCGCCCTTGAAAAAAATGATAAACGTCAAGACTATCTCAGGGCTGAGCTTCATAAGGCTGAAGATGGGGAACTTACCGTTACGCCCTTTGGTCCTCAAGACAGTTCAATGATGGAGCTATTTGCCCGTGCCGATTGCCTTGTCGTGCGGCCCCCCCATGCGCTGCCGGCCAAAGCGGGTGAGCGCGTGGAAATTATGCGATTATCCGTTGGACGGATTAGGTTCTAGAATGTTCATTTTGTAATCTGTTTTTGATCGAGCGAGATCAAATCAAAAACAGACTTGACGCAAAAAGCGAACTAAAGTAGAACATTAGTGAACATATTCTATTTGTTCTTGTTATTGTATACCGCCTAAGGGGGCCATTTTATGCTGACTCGAAAACAATACGAACTTCTTATTTTTATTGATAATCGCCTGCGTGTTAGCGGCGTCTCACCATCATTCGATGAAATGCGTGATGCCTTGGGACTGAAATCAAAATCCGGAATTCATCGACTGATTACCGGGCTTGAGGAACGTGGTTTCATTCGCCGCCTGCCCCACCGCGCACGGGCGCTTGAGGTATTAAAACTACCTGAAAATCTAGAACATCCCGCCGCTCCCGACACGGTCCAACCACCAGTCAAACAGACGTTCACACCGAACGTGATTGAGGGCGACTTTAACTTACCCGGCGCACCGGTCGGATTAGACGCAGATGCTATTCATTTGCCGCTTTATGGCAAGATTGCCGCTGGAACGCCGATCGAAGCACTTCGCGATACGTCTGGCGGTGTTGATGTTCCAATCGATATGCTCGGCGGCGGCGAGCATTATGCTCTTGAAGTTGAAGGTGATTCGATGATCGAGGCCGGTATATTTGATGGTGATACCGTGTTAATTCGGCGTACCGACACGGCAGAAAACGGCAGTATTGTTGTTGCTTTGGTTGATGACAATGAAGTGACGTTAAAACGCATTCGGCGCAAGGGGCAATCAATTGCACTTGAACCGGCCAATGCGGCCTACAAAATTCGTATTTGCGGTCCTGATCAGGTTAAGGTCCAGGGGCAACTTGTTGGTTTGATGCGCAAGTATTAATTGGTGCTGGCTTTTGCCTTTAATACCCAGGGACGGTTTCCGCGACTACCATTTGCAGTTTTGACCTCAATTCCCTGCGGGGTAATCCATATGGCGTGTGCGCCATTTCGCCATAAGTCAAACGTATCTATAACGACGGGTGCGGGGCAGTACCGGTGAACAGGTGTTAAACTGATGACCACATCCGCGTGCCAGCAATCTTCTTTTAACGTGGCTGGTGAATGGGCGATCGCCAGTTTGTATTGAGCGATATTATACAGACACCCGGCAATATCACAGTTGAGCGAACGCAGTGATCCGTTATTCCAGTGTTTAAGGTCTGAATTGGCACCAAATTTCAACATTAATTTTTGCCCGGCCCGCCGTAACCACAGATCACGGGTATACTTTGCCTGTGAAACGTTCGAGACCCCCCACTCTCCCTGAATGGATTTCAGCGCAATGACCTGTCCTTTACTGCCTATCAGGACGTCAGGTGCTTTGCTGAAAGTCGCAGAAAAAATGCCAATAACGATTGCGACCAGACCCCATAATCGCCAACGTCTTTGCCACAGACATAACCAGATTAAACCGACGCTGATTACAATCATGGCAAACGTTGGGGCCGCGGGTATAAGAGTTACCGATCCCGGCCAGCGCGATACGTTGTCAGCGACCGATATAACAAAATCAAGGCCTGAGCCCATCAAAGAGAGTCCGATATTTTCAGCGCCGACGCTCATCAAGACAAATGAGATAACAGCCCACGGCATAACCCATAAAGCGGTGATCGGTACCGCAACTAAATTTGCTGCAAGCCCATAGTCGGAAAAGCGATTAAAATGAAATGCGGAATATGGCGCTGTCGCAAGTCCCGCTATCAGTGTCGTCAGTCCCACGCCAGCTATGTAATAGCCAATGGTTTTGACCCAGCGCGGCATTGCAGTACGCTCGCTTGACCGTATCTTACGACTACGATACCGATTTACCAATTCATAAACCGATATAAGCGCCATTACGGCGGCAAATGACATTTGAAAACTTGGACCCAAAAGACTTTCTGGCTGAACAAGTAATACGGCGAGCGCTGCCCACGCCAGCGTGCGCATGGATATTCCTCTTCGGTCGATGATAATTGCAATCAACGCAATGCTGAGCATTAAAAAGGCACGTTGGGTTGGCAATGTCGCGCCGGCGATTAATGCATACCCAAATGCTCCAATAATGGCAGCTAGTGCAGCCCATTTTTTGATTGGATATCTCAAACCAATAAACGGAACGAGCGCGAGTAAAAACCTGAAGCCGGTAAATATGATACCGGCGACCAGCCCAACGTGAAGGCCGGAAATTGCGAGAAGATGTGCAAGTCCGGCATCGCGCAGATCCTGGACGATTTTTCCATCTACAGCTTTCTTTTCTCCGGTCATCAAGGCGGCGGCTACCCCACCAGTTGGTCCGGGGAGCGCCTTAATAATTCGGTCCGTGATCTTGTGCCGGATTTTGGCGATCAAATAAGACAATTCATATCTGTTGGTATCTTTCTCGGTCGCCACGATGTTTGCACTACCCAAACCAAAACCAACCCCGCCCAGTCCTTTGAAGAATGCTTGGCGCTGAAAATCAAATGCCCCCGGAGACGCTGGCGGTGACGGCGGCGCCAGTTTTGCATGTATGTTTATCCAGTCACCCGGCCATATCGTTGGTTGTTTTCCGCGTAATCGGAGGCGAATTCTGTTAGGGGTTTGGTAGGGTTGCAGTCCAGATATCTGCGGTGTTGATAGGATAATACGTATTCCTTTTGGATACGTTTCTATCGTCTCAATACGGCCTTTGACAGTTGTTGGCCCAATCTCCCGACTAAGAACAATTGCGTCCATCCTAATCGTTTGGATTTTGGCCGCTGTAAAACCGATCGCCGTTGTCAGAATGGCAAACGTTACAAATATAAAAATTGGATGCCCTGTATATTTACTCCTGGCATGAATCCAGTATCCGGCGGCGGCAAAACCAGAAATTAAAAGTCCGTACCAGAGTGGCGGTTCCCAATTAAGCCAGAAATAGATACAAATCCCTAAACCAACACCGACGGGTAACCATAACACCCAGCGATCCCGCTCAAGTGCAAAATGATTGCCAATAAAGTATCGTAAAGCGCCCAGCAAACGTCACCTCGTTGGGCGGTATGGAATTTCGGATATTCGCGCCCTAGCGCACGAAGATATATCCTGTATCGCTATTCCACAATATTTCGCCAAGGAGCGGGACAAGAAATGGAGAATCTTGAAACTCATAGTCACTGCTAGACAATGGTATCAAATGGACTTCTGCCGTGCTCATTGGCGGCAGTTCAAACCCTTCAAGACATTTGCTTGGTACTTCCTTGTCATTGTACAACGTTTTTGTGATCAAGGAATTGCGGAAAAAATCAACGGCTCGAAACCAATGCGGAAAATCTTCTTTATTATCGATATGGAAAATGTAGGGTTTACCTTTCTCCAGCGTAATAAAAGCAGAGGTTGCTGAAAAGGCTTGGTCTTCGTAAGAAATCGAAATTTTTTCTGCTTTTGACCAATCGCTCGAATCCACAATGTCGAGATGATCTTTACAGCCAATATAATTGTTGCTTTGGACCGGTGTACGAGCAAGTCCACAACCCGCAAGTATTACAGATATTGCGAAAATAAGTGTAGCGCGATAGATCATCGTTACCTCATATATGCCAATGTAATAATAGCAGTGCAATAATACCAAGATAGCGCACAATCACCAATGCTCAATCTTGAGATGAATATCCAGATAATTTTCTGCGCTTAATGAAAAATGCCAAAACAATTGATATTGCGCGAAAATTTGACTGGATTGGCAGAAATAGAAATGCTGCATATGCGAAATTGATATGCTAGATTGCGCCAACTTTTATTTTCAAGCATGAAAGATTCTTATTTATCATGAAAGTCGTCACGCGATTCGCTCCCTCACCCACTGGATTTTTGCATATCGGCGGGGCTCGAACTGCGTTGTATAACTGGTTGTTTGCAATGCACCATAAAAAG
>WASW01005455.1_pt1 | contig 14653 bp, 11 predicted proteins | sample 5698521 | NCBI WGS metagenome assembly WASW01 (sample SAMN11175560, study PRJNA528189) | sponge metagenome | isolation source: marine sponge | host: Leucetta | place: Antarctica: Western Antarctic Peninsula, King George Island | collected 2013-01
GGGCAGACGCCAGGGCAGACGCTTGGGAATGGTCGTGCCACAGCACTCCGGTTTGCCCAGGAGGGTGCCCGTGTTCTTTGCATTGATATTGATGAAGATCGTGCCCGAGACACTGTTAAGCAGATTAAAAACGAAGGTGGCGACGCCGAAGCTCTAGGCGTGGATGTGACGGATGAAGATGATTGCCAGAATGCTGCAGAGTTCGCACGTAACAAGTTTGGTCGCATAGATATACTGCATAATAACGTTGGTCGTTCTGAAGGCGATCGCAAGACGACTGAGATGGACGCTGATATGTGGGATACCTTGATGGCGCTCAATATCAAATCCATGTTCCTGATGTGCAAACACGTACTTCCTGTGATGCAGGCGCAAAAATCGGGTGTTATTATCAACGTGTCGTCGACGTCGTCGATGGCAGCGCGCCAAACGGTGACTTATAAAACGTCAAAGGGTGCTGTGAATACCTTTACCCAACACCTGGCATTTGAAAATGCCCGCTTTGGGATTCGCGCAAACGTGATTTTGCCTGGCCTCATGGATACACCCATGGCGATTGAACGCCGGGCACGTGAGCAAGGTGTTGAACGCGACGTTGTTCGTGACAGCCGTAACAAGCTGGTGCCTCTGCAAAATCAGATGGGGACGGCATGGGACGTGGCGAATGCCGCGTTATTCCTAGCTTCTGATGAGGCGCGCTATATTACAGGCGTCATGTTGCCAGTTGATGGTGGGCTGCTGATTAAGGTTGGCTAGTACACGCCGATTATGCATTCCCAATTTGTGGTTCTACCCGCTCAGCAACACGCGCTGCATTGAGGGCTTCTCCGAGCAACTGAGATGACAATTCAGCAGTAACGTTCGTGGGTGCATGGATCATACGTGCACGAACTGCGAGTGCCATTGCGGCGGCTTGCAAAACGTCGCCGTTACCGGTTTCACCGCACATCTTTATATCCTGATCAATAGCATCCAAAATGGCGGTCAGAAGCTGATTCACACGCACTGGTGATGCTGTATCACTGTGCAGTGGAAAGGTAATATCGAGTGTGTCGCCGGTCGCAGTTTCGACACGGTAGGGTAAGGGACGCATGGTGACCTCCAGAAATGATCGTTCCTTTGATTATTGCATGAAACGAGTTTCAGACAACAAGCCTCAGCCTAGAACGTCGACCGACACTGCAGTTTACGGCAGCGCCTGGCAAATCTGAGTTTTATCGTTTCACCAACTGTGCGTTCGACATACTCTGTGGCTTCGTTCGTCATGAATGAGGCTTCCGTCGTTGCATTGGCCTTGTAGACGAAGTCCGATAAATCAACACGGCCCTTATTACTACGGAATATTTATGTTAAATAAAGACGCGCCGACACAGTTGCCTGCTCCGTCGGCTTTCCCAGCGTTGTTGGTGATTGGTGCATGTCTCGTGCTGGCTGGTATGGATGTCACGGCGAAGTACCTTGCGGCATTAGGTGTGCCCGTGTTGATGATTGTTTGGGGACGTTATTTCTTCCATACGGTGGTCACGTTCATCGTCTATGTGGCAGCAAAACGTTCGCTTAGTTTCATGCGCTCACATAGACCAAAGTTGCAACTTATCCGCGCCGGCGCGCTGTTTTTAGCGACGAGTTGCTTTTACGTTGCGATTACCAAGATGCAATTGGCTGATGCTGCGGCCATTCAATTCCTGGCACCTGTTCTTGTGACAGCATTCTCTGGTTTGTTCTTAGGTGAGCGGGTGGGAGTCAGGCGGTGGTCGGCGGTTGCGGTCGCTTTTGCAGGCGTCATGGTCGTGGCACGCCCGGGCTCAGGTGCGATTGGAGTATGGGGACTGTTGCCGCTGGTGACAGCCATGCTATTTGCAATTTATATGATTGTTACACGGATGGTTCGGATTGGTGAAAACCCTGATGCGACGACGTTTTACACAACTGCAGTCGGAGCGGTTGTCCTGAGTGCCGCTGTTTTAGCTGACTGGCAAGTGTTGGATAATTTTCAATGGGGTCTGATGCTCCTGATGGGAAGTGCGGGCGCTGTTGGGCACTTTCTTTTGGTTCGAGCATTCCATGAAGCGGAGGCGTCTGTTTTGGCTCCGTTTACCTACACCCAAGTCGTGGGCGCAATTGTCTGGGGCTATATTGTCTTTGGTGATGTGCCAAGTTTGTGGACATTCCTTGGCACGTCGATGATTGTCGGCAGCGGGATATACGTGTGGTACCGGGAAATGACGATGGCCGGGCGTGCTTCATAAAATCTAATCTCAGGTGATCCTTGCGAAAGCCGGGGCGGGCACGTAAAACCCCGGCCATGGCTCCACCACTTCTCACTCTTACTGATATTGGCTTAACATTTGGCGGCACTCCGTTACTTGAGGGTGCAGAAATGTCTGTGTCACCGGGTGCACGGATTTGCCTGGTTGGGCGCAATGGCTCCGGAAAATCAACGTTCCTCAAAATCGCCGCAGGACTTGTTGAGGCAGATCAAGGAGAGGTCTTCCAGCAACCGGACGCAACGGTCAGATATTTACCCCAAGAACCAGACTTCTCGGGATATGCCGACGTGAATGCATATGTAGAAGCAGGCTTGGCGCCAGGTGATGAACCTTATCGAGCGCAGCTTTTGATATCGGAACTGGGTCTGAATGGGGACGAGAATCCGGCAACGATGTCGGGTGGCGAACGGAGACGGGCCGCCTTGGCGCGAACATTGGCACCTGAACCAGATATTTTACTTTTAGACGAACCAACTAACCATCTGGACTTGCCTGTTATTGAGTGGCTTGAGCGCGAATTGCGGCGTCGCCGCGCGGCCATGGTGCTGATATCGCACGACCGCCGGTTCCTGGAAAACCTCTCTGATGCCGTCGTATGGCTGGATCGTGGTCGCACGACCCGTCTGGACAAAGGCTTCAGTGCATACGATGCATGGCGGGATGAGATTCTTGAACAAGAAAGTACAGAACGCCACAAGCTAGATCGCAAGATTGTTCGAGAAATGTCTTGGATGAACAAAGGCGTCACCGCGCGCCGCAAACGTAATATGGGGCGCTTGCGCGCCTTGGGTGATTTGCGTCAAATGCGCCGTGAGCAACGTAATGTTGCCGGTTCGGTTAAAATTACGACGACTGAGGCCGGCGCATCCGGCAAGCGGGTGATCGAGGCCCGGGGTATTTCAAAAAGTTATGAAGATCGCAAGATTGTTGATGATTTTTCAATTCGGATTTTACGGGGTGACCGGGTCGGGATCATTGGGCCAAATGGCGCTGGAAAAACGACGCTACTGAATATGCTCACCAACGATCTCGCCCCCGATGTGGGAACGGTAAAGCTTGGTACAACGCTAGAGATTGCGACATTGGACCAAAGCCGTGAATCCTTGTCTCCTGGCGTTTCTTTGCAAGATTCACTTACGAACGGTAGTGGCGACAGTGTGACGGTTGGCGGCCAGCAGCGCCATGTAATTGGTTATATGAAAGACTTCTTGTTTGATCCATCACAGGCACGGACAGCAGTGTCGGCACTTTCAGGCGGTGAACGTGGCAGACTTATGTTGGCGCGCGCGATGACCCGGCCTTCCAATATGCTGGTCTTGGACGAACCGACGAACGATCTTGATCTTGAGACATTGGATTTGTTGCAGGAAATGATCGCGGAATATGTTGGGACCGTGCTTGTTGTGAGTCACGACCGAGACTTTCTGGATCGCGTAGTGACGTCTACGGTTAATTATGAAGGCGAAGGCCGATGGCTGGAATACGCCGGAGGCTATGCAGATATGGTGTCGCAGCGTGGCCGCGACATGGAAGCCCGCTCGAAGTCAGAAGAGGCTCAGCAAACGAGTAAGCCGTCTAAATCGGGGAAGTCGCGAGCAACGTCAAAGGTTAAGATGACGTTCAAAGATAAGTACGCGCTGGAAACGTTGCTTGGAAAAGTCAAAGATCTGGAAAAAGAGATCGCTCGGCTGGGTCACGTTCTCGCTGACGCAACATTGTACACACGCGACCCTGAGGGGTTCGAAAAAGCAACCGCTGAGCTTGGCGCTGCGACAGATGATATGGCACGTGCCGAGGAAGAGTGGTTGCGGCTAGAGATGCTTCGCGAAGAGATCGATAACGCTTAACGCGTTACCACATTAGGGTTGATGTACTCACTAACTTGTAAACTTCTCGCGGTCGGTAAAACGTAGAAGATGTGACGTCCGATTTGAGCGACACGCTCTTTCTTTTCTGCCCAATACGGATTTACATAATCCGCATGATACCAAAGCGCACCTCGGGTCGGATCATCGACAATGCCTGCCGTGGACAATCTGGCCAGCGTATTGGCGCGGCGCCAAGATTCTGCATCTTTAGGGTCATCTTTCTTGCCGTCGCACCACCATGAAAACTGACAGCGATGACGACGAATTTCCCCGCCTTGGCGGACAACGTCACATACATTTGATGGGAAGCGTGGGTTCTGAACACGGTTTAAGGTCACGGCAGCCACGGCGAGTTGGCCTGTAATAGGCTCCGAACGGGCCTCCCAATAAATATTTAGCGCCAAGCAGTTGAGCTGTTCACGTCGTGCAGTTGTACTGGTGTGAACGATAAAATTTGCTGCAGGTGCGAAAAGATGTGCAGTGATCTTGCGGTTATTGTTCACTTCAGCTGTTTCATTGCCTACGCTCAAAGCGCCGAATGCACCGAGAAGCAATGAAAACCCTATAGCCAGTGTATAAAAATAACGTTTCATCTCAAATAGCCTCCTCTCTTCAGCTTCTTTTCCAGTAAGAAGCGAGATCGCTTTTTGCTCTTGGATTGTGGCTTTCATATAGCAATGTTGAATAATACATCAAGTGCTTATTGTGCAGTGCACAATAAAGTGAACAAGACGCCTTGCCGGATCGGACGGGCCATGGCAGAACTTAATTTTCTCAAGCGTCTGATGTACAAGAGGAATCTATCAATGAAGGCTGTGCGCAAAGCCGTTTTGCCGGTTGCAGGTCTCGGGACACGATTTTTACCGGCTACGAAATGTATGCCTAAAGAAATGCTGCCTATTGTTGATAAACCTCTTATTCAATATGCAATTGAAGAAGCACAGGCCGCTGGTATCGAATCTATTATGTTGATTACCGGGCGCGGCAAGAACTTGATGGAAGACCATTTCGACCATGCTTTCGAGTTGGAGCGAACGCTGGAAATCCGCGGTCGCCTTAAGGAACTAGAGATTGTTCGCCATTTCCCGGAGCCCAGTACAATCAAGTATACTCGCCAGCAACAAGCACTTGGCCTTGGGCACGCGATTTGGTGTGCACGTGATTTTGTAAATGACGATCCGTTCGCGATTATCTTGCCCGACGACATGGTTTTGGCAGAACGAGGTTGCCTAAGCCAGATGATGGATGCTTACAACGATGTCGGTGGCAATATTGTCGCCGTTACTGAGGTGCCTCGTGAACATACGAATCGCTATGGAATTTTGGATGTAGAAAGCGACGACGGCCGATTGGCAAAAGCCCGTGGCTTGGTTGAGAAACCAGATCCTGCTGACGCCCCTTCGACGTTGTCTATTATTGGGCGCTACATCCTGCAGCCAGACGTATTTGTTCACCTTGATAAAAAACAAGCTGGCGCTGGTGGAGAGATACAGCTGACCGACGCCATTGCTGAAACGTTGGACAACACACCGTTCCATGGTCTCCGCTATGAAGGGCGACGGTTTGACTGTGGATCAAAGGCCGGGTTTATCGCCGCGAATGTCGCTTATGCGCTTGAACGTGAAGACATGGCCACTGACGTACGATTGGCGCTAAGCGAGATCATGGATTGAGCTTCGTTTGGGTGAAGTGAGGTTGGGATGCCTAAATATATTCTGGCAATTGACCAAGGGACGACATCCTCACGCGCCGTTATTTTAGATGATGCTTATCGGGTATCGGGTTTAGCACAGCAAGAATTCCAACAAATATATCCGGCATCTGGCTGGGTCGAACATGATCCCGATGATATCTATAATTCTGTTATCGATACCTGTCTTGGTGCTCTTGCGAATACGAAATTGCAGCCCAGCGATGTCACAGCGATTGGTATTACCAATCAGCGGGAAACAACTGTCGTTTGGGACCGAGCGACGGGTCGGCCAATATATAATGCAATAGTGTGGCAGGATCGCCGGACGGCAAATGACACAAACGCTCTCAAGCGAGATGGTTGTGAAAAGGAAGTCATTGATAAGACCGGGTTATTGCTTGATCCGTATTTCTCCGGCTCAAAAATTGCCTGGATTTTAGACAATGTGGAAGGTGCGCGATCTCGTGCGGAACGAGGCGAGCTCGCATTCGGCACAATCGATACATTTCTTATCTGGCGTCTTACCGGTGGCCAGCGTCATGTAACGGACGCAACCAATGCAAGCCGCACGATACTCTATGATATCCATCAAGGCGATTGGTCCGATGGACTTCTGGAAATGTTAAATGTGCCACGGGTCATGATGCCTGAGGTGTTAGATTGCGCAGCGTCATTCGGCGAGACCGACCCGTCAGTCTTTGGTGTTTCGATCCCGATACTCGGTGTCGCAGGAGATCAGCATGCCGCGACAATTGGTCAGGTCTGTTTTGAGCCGGGGATGCTCAAGGCAACGTATGGCACTGGATGCTTTGCGATGTTGAATACGGGGTCAGTGCCTGTGAAATCGCAAAACCGTCTGCTGACGACAATCGCATATCAATTGAATGGCGAAGTGACGTATGCCCTCGAAGGATCAATCTTTGTTGCTGGTGCAGCGGTACAATGGTTGCGTGATGGGCTCAAGATATTGAACGATGCGGCGCAGTCCGGTGAGATGGCCGCGAATGCCATAGACGATGGCGTATACATGGTGCCGGCATTTGTTGGGTTGGGGGCGCCGTATTGGGATCCGGATTGTCGAGGCGCGATGTTTGGATTGACCCGCGCCACGGGCCCTAATGATTTTGCACGTGCGGCGCTGGATAGCGTATGCCTGCAGACATATGATCTTATCCATGCGATGCAGAGAGATTGGTCCTCTGATGGAGAAACTGTGCTTCGTGTCGATGGCGGCATGGTGGCGTCAGACTGGATGTTGCAACGGCTTGCAGATATTTTAGCAATGCCCATTGATCGACCAAAAATGCTCGAGACGACTGTGCTTGGTGCCGGGTATCTAGCTGGTATGCAGGCAGGTATTTACGGATCGCCAAAAGTGTTTGCACGAGAGTGGGCACTTGATCGGCAATACACACCCTATGTCGACGACGCGTGGCGAAATAAGAAAATTGCTGGATGGCATGATGCTGTCCAGCGGACTTTATCAGTGCCAGAACGCAGTAAATGAGACAAAAAACTACTGTGGGTATCTCGACAAATTTTACGCCACGTTTATCCTGACTGCTGATCAAATAACATGAAGGCTTAAAATTATGACTGAGCAACCAATGGGAAGTCCTGATGATGCTGCGGGTGCACCTGCAGGCGGCGTAGAGAGCACGCCTGTCCGCGCGACAATTCCCTCTCATGAAATAGGTTCAGTCTCACTTTCGCCCACGGGTAAGTTTGAAGCTGGAAGTTACCAGACTTTTACGCTTGTCTATACAGCGGGTAAATTTGGTATCGATGACTCTGGTTCGATGCGTATTTGTTTCCGATTTGCGAGCGATCAAACTCGCCCTCAATTTGATGACCCCAAACGGGCAAACTACACGACGATTGTCGCGTCCAATAATGCGGTTCTTCAGTACCATTACGATCCTAAGGGGAATGTTCGACCTTGGGACCGGGCGTTGTATATCAAGGTCGTCAAAGGCTTCTTGCGCGAGGGCGATACAATTACAGTTAAATTCGGTGAAACATCCGAAGGCTCGCCTGGAATGCGACTGCAGACTTTTAATGAAGACACGTTCGAATTTCATACACTGATTGATCCGATTGCAACCTACTGTTATCAGCCGGTCCCGGATCAACCAATTATTCAAATTGTTGCCGGTGTACCGGAATTCTACTTGGCGGTCGCGCCGACGCTCTTGGATGCGGGTGAAAAATTTGCCCTCAAGATGAAGGGTGAAGATCTTTGGGGAAATCCAACAGATCAATGCGACGCGATATTTAAACTCCGTGCCGTCGGCGACGTTGAGATCAACGGCTTGCCGGATCAAGTCACATTCAAGCCGGGTACATTTGCGACAATCATTGAAGGTCTAAGCGTTGCTGAGCTGGGCGTTGTTGCCATTGAGTTGTTGGATGACGATGGCAATGTTGCGTCGACGTCGAACCCGATCCGCGCTCAGGCAGCAGGCCCGCTAAAGCATTACTGGGGTGACCTGCACGGTCAGTCGGAAGAAACCATTGGTACCGGCAGTGCGCGGCAGTACTTTGAGTATGCGCGTGATCGTGCGTTCGTTGATGCAACCGGCCACCAAGGCAACGATTTTCAAATCACGTCACCATTCTGGCTTCAGCTAGATGAACTATGTGAAGAGTTTGACAAGCCCGGCAGTTTTGTCGCTATCCCAGGCTATGAATGGTCGGGAAATACGGGTCTTGGCGGTGACCGTAATATCTATTTCCCGGATGAGGGGCGGACATTGCGTCGTTCGTCGCATGCGCTTGTACAAGATCACACGGATATCGACACAGATGCCAATAGCGCCGCTGAATTATTTGAGGCCCTTGCTGAGAACAAAGAATGGGATGTGGTTGGATATGCGCACTGTGGTGGTCGATATGCAGATGTAAAACTGGCGCATGACGGTCGCTTTGAGAAATCCATGGAAGTCCACAGCTCGTGGGGCAGTTTCGAATGGCTCGTACAGGACGCATTTGAGATGGGCTACCGGATCGGTATCGTTTCGAACTCGGATGGTCACAAGGGTCGTCCGGGCGCCAGTTATCCAGGCGCGTCATTGTTTGGTGCTGTTGGTGGTTTGACGTGTTTTATAACCAACGAATTATCCCGAGCTGCGATATTGGATTCGATGCGAAAGCGCCACCATTATGGGACAACGGGTGGCCATGACAGTCGTATGTTCATCGATGTAAAAACGTCCTTTTCAGAATCAGCCACGCTTTATCATGATGATCCTCGTCATGGTGACGTTGAAGGAACGAGCGCTTCCGAAGCGATCATGGGCGATATTGTTCATTTGCCGTCTGGTGAAGCTGAACTCCATGTTGATATTCAGACGGCGTCCCCGATTGAGCGGGTTGATATCTTTAATGGTCTGGATCATGTCGAAACAGTAAGGCCTTACACAAACGACGATCTTGGTAATCGTATCCGGGTCATGTGGGAAGGGGCCGAATATCGTGGTCGTTTCCGCCAGGTCATTTGGGACGGCGAAGCACATATTTCTGACAACCTGATCATTGAGGCCAAAGCATTCAATTTCTTTAATAAAGATAAAACGCTGGATCAGACCAGTGAGACGTCATTGGCATGGCGTGCATTGACGACCGGTAATATCGGCGGCTTCGATATGTGGGTTGAAGATGCCTACGCGGGTACGTTGAAAATCGAAACACCTCTTGTGAAATGTGGTGTGCCGCTTGAAGAAATCGGCTTTGAAGACGAAATCTTTGATAAAAGCGATATTTTACCGCGTTATCTGAAGGTGTTCCGTCTGCCCGCTGAAAACCCTCATAAAAAGATGACGTTCTCACGGAAAATCAAACTCAAGGATAGCGGTGACAATCCTATTTTTATCCGATTGACCCAAGAAGACGGCACTTTGGCCTGGACCAGTCCTACCTATATTTACCGCTAGACCTGCTGTAGCGAATTACGGTGGAAAAAGTCATGCCTAGGGAGTAGGTTCCTGCCAAATCCATGTTTTTGTTGGCTTCGGTGGCAATGCCTGCCCGGCTGACATCAAGAAAAGGCAGTTATATCGTTATGAAAGCATCGCAGATCGGTATCCAGGTGATGAGGGAAATGCCCTCAGACGCAGACGACATAGCGCAAGCGTGGTTGCTACGCGGTGGATATATTCATCGTCATGCGGCGGGTATTTTTTGTTTCACTGGTTTGATGTACCGGGTCGAAGAAAAAGTCTCAAAAATCATTTCTGAAGAAATTACCCGCTACGGAGGAATGCAGATCCGCCTGCCGATTTTACAAAGCGCTGAGATTTGGCAGAAATCTGGCCGTTGGGCTGTTTATGAGCACGAGAGACTGATGTTCAAATCAGAAGACCGTAAAGGTCGGATGTTTGGTATGAGCCCAACCGCTGAAGAAGTCGTTTGTGATCTCGCAAAGCACTTGATTCGTAGTCCGGCGCAGATGCCACTCAATTTATTCCAGCAAAACCTGAAATTTCGAGATGAATTACGCCCTCGTTCTGGGCTGCTGCGCTCGCGTGAATTTATCATGATGGACGCCTATAGTTTTGACATGAACGATGAAGGACTTGATCTGTCTTATCGGAAAATGCGCCAGGCCTATCATGCTGTGTATAAGAAAATGGCCTTCGACTATATGGTTGTTCAGGCGGACTCGGGTGCTATTGGAGGTTCTACCTCGGAAGAATTTATGGCGACGAGCGAAGCTGGCGAAGACACACTTTTATATAACAAAAATTATGCAGCCAATCTTGAGCGCGCGGTTAGCGAAACACCCGCTGGTGAAAAAGCTGAAGACGGCGAGATGAAAGTCATTGAGACGCCTGACTCTGAAACAATCGTCAAAGTCGCTGATTTTGTTGGCGTCGCACCTTCGGCTGTATTGAAAACGCTCGTGTTCGATCTTGTCTATGAAGACAAAGTTGAGTCAATAATCGTGCTTATCCGTGGTGATTGTGATGTGAACACAGTAAAGCTCAGCAACCATTTTGGTGCAATTGCTGCTCAGCCATCAGATGCAGACACCGTACAAGAAGTTACAGGAGGCGCGCCGGGCTATGTGGGGCCCATTGGTCTCAAGCCTGGTGCTAAGATGATTGCGGACAAGACACTTGAGGGTGTCACTAGTCTGGTGTCTGGATGTTGTGAAGCTGGTAAACACGCAGTTCATGCAATGCCAGGCCGTGATTTCGATATGCCTGAAACTGCGGACTTGCGGATGGCGCGTGTGGGCGAGATTGGCCCAGATGGAACGCCGTTACTGCAGTGCAAGGGCATTGAGATCGGGCATGTGTTCAAGTTGGGCACGAAATACTCCGAAGCCTTGAATGCAGGCGTGACCGATTCCAATCAGAAGTTCCAGAATTTTCATATGGGCAGTTACGGCATTGGCACAACGCGGATTTTGCAAACGCTTGTGGACCAAAATTGTGATGGCGAGACGGGGATCAAATGGCCAATCGTTGTGGCACCTTATCATGCGCATTTAGTGCCAGTGAAAGCAGACAATCCTGAGATGATGGCAGCAGCTGAGAAAATGGCCACTGAGCTTGAAGCGCGTGGCTGCGAATGCGTCGTTGATGACCGAAAAGGCAGCATGGGCTCAAAGCTTAAAGATGGAGAAATTCTTGGCTTCCCACTTCGTGTTGTGTTTGGTCGCGACCTCGCCGACGGTAAAGTTGAGATTTATAACAGATTGACGGACGAGAAGGATATCGTGCCTTTGGATGAAGCCGTTGAGCGTTTGGCAGGGTTCGTGACGAGTGAAATCGCCGCCGCCAACGCCCGCCGTGACGCGGTCGTTGCGGAGCCAGTCTAGACCTGCCCTTTATTCATCTCAGTGGCGAGCAACTCGTAAGATCGTTGGCGGTCTTGCTGATCGTGAGTCCAGGTCAGCACGACAACTTCATCGATGTCTAAGCTTGTCGCTAAAGATTGTAGCCGCGCATAGACATCAGGTGCCGTGCCATAAATTGCGGTCTCATATAAGTTATCCATGCGTCGTTGCTCTGGCAGACTGTAATCGAAATCTTTGATGGCCTCCGGACTTTGAATATTCCGAAGCTCACCATGATCTCGTCGGGCTTTCCAATGTGCGCGCGGTGAAAATAATCGTGCAGCGTCTTCTTGCGTTTCAGCGGCTAACGCCCAAACGCAAACATTGGCAATAGGTTCAGGGAAACGTGGGCTTGGCTGATAGTTCTCACGATATACCGAGAAAGCCCGCTCAACACCTTGCCCATCTGTGATGAAGTGCGCAAAGCAATAGGGGACGCCGAAGTGTGCTGCGACCTGTGCGCCATAATCTGACGTGCCCAACATCCATACATCGGGGGAAGTTTCGCCCTTTGGATGCGCGGTTAAGCCTGAATGAGGATGCCCATCGATGAGAGGTTCGTCCGTAACCCATGCCATCAAGTCACGCACGTTTGCTGGGAAATGTTCAGCAGCCTGACCCGCATTTGGGTTCATGGCATAGGCCGTCTTCTGATCAGACCCCGGTGCGCGACCAAGTCCCAAATCAATCCGGCCCGGTGCGATGGCATCCAAAACACGGAACTGTTCTGCGACTTTAAATGGCGCGTAGTGTGGCAGCATGACACCGGCACTCCCGATGCGAATACGGGATGTCGATTGCCCGATTGCGGCCATCATAATTTCGGGCGCCGTGCCCACAATGGTTGGATGGTTATGGTGTTCTGATACCCAGAACCGTGCGTACCCCAAGTCTTCGCAGCGTTTGGCTAACGTAATTGTGTCACGAATGGATTGCGCTTCAGATACGCCTTCAGCAGCGATGGATTGATCAAGGACAGAAAGTTTAAGCATCAGCTCTCGGCATCCGCATCATCAAAGGCTTTTTTAACATGCCGCATGGTGTCGAGCGCTGCAGGGATGCCACAGTAAATGGCCGTTTGTAATGCAACCTCGGCGATCTCTTCGCGGGTGCAGCCGTTATTCAATGCGCCTCGTAAATGTACAGATAATTCATGAGGACGGTTTAGCGCTGTCAGCATGCCAATATTGATGAGGCTTCTTGTGCGCCGATCCAGCGTATCTCGAGCCCAGGTTGCTCCCCAGCCGTATTCATTGACGAGATCCTGTAATGGGCGGGTGACATCATCTGTAGACGCAACAGAACGATCTACATACTCGTCTCCAAGGACTTCGCGTCGTACCTTCATGCCTGCGTCATAACGTTCTTTATCCATGGTAAAAATCTCTTCCTTATTGTTCGGTTTAGTGATGCTTCTCTTTATGTAGGGTGTGTCTGGACGTTATCCAAGAATTGGGTTTTTTATATGCGCTAACACTGGGACCTACATGTATTAATCAGCAGGAGGTGCAGCGGTCGTGCCGCGCAGAACAAGATTAGTTGATAACTTTACACGATCTTCAACGGGATTGCCTGCCGCAGCAGCCAAAATATAGCGTGCAGCTTCTACGCCCATCCGTTTGCTTGGGACATGAATTGTTGTCAGGCCTGGCGGCAAGTGCTCCGCCATTGGTAGATCATCAAATCCAACGATCGAGAGATCGCCTGGAATGGAAATATCTTGATGTTGTGCTTCCAGGATGGCGCCAATGGCCAACACATCATTACCGCAAAAGATCGCTGTAGGCCGTTCCTCTGACGTTTGGTCCATTAACTGTCGTAAACCTTCTCGTCCGCCTGTTATTTCATAGGGTTGTTCAATGATATTATGAGAATGCAACTTTAGCCCATGTGCGTTTAAAGCATCTTGGATCCCCGCGACACGTTCCCGGGCCCGATCATTCCCAGATGTGATGCCCGCGATAACACCGATGCGCGTATGCCCAAGGCCAATGAGGTGGTTCCCCACATCCTTTGAGGCAGCTACGTTGTCAAAGCCAATACAGGGCAGGGTAGAGTTATCTGAATATGTCCACGTTGTGACGAATGGGCATCTTTGGCGATGTAAAAATTCGAGTGTTTCTGGCGTATGATCTCGACCAACAAGGATTAATCCATCGACACCTTGCTCAATGAGCTTTTGAATCTGTCGATGTTCCTGTCTGGGATCATAATTAGTGACAGCTAGAAGTAATGTATAACCAGCATCAACGAGGACACTCTCAATCGCATTCACACCGCTGGCAAAAATCGCACTCTCTAAGGTTGGGATCAGCGCGCCAATCGTGAAGCTTTTTGATGAAGCCAATGCCCTCGCAGCACCGTGACGTACATATCCTAAGACGTCGACCTGTGCTTGGACGAGCGCGCGCAAGGCGGGGCGAACGCTCTCAGGATTATTGATCACCCTTGATACCGTTGCCGTCGATACGTTCGCTGCATTCGCGATATCTTGGAGTGTCGGATTGTTCGCTAGTATCATGAATGTACCCAACTAATTCACTTGATGGAGATGCTTATACCATTAGCTTTTTGTGATCGTAAGAAATTATATTGACTCAAATTAATAGTCATGTCACGTTCTTGTAAGCGCTTACATTGAGGTATACAAAGGGATTGAGGTAACTTCAAAAATCAACTTCGGTAGCAATGCACTTAGAAACTTATATAAAACCATTATCTATATTGAAGAGGTTCCCATCCCATGGCTATCGAATATATAAAAAAAGCCGAAATGACATCGGCAACAGGCGAAGACGAAACGTTTAATCTGCAGCCATGATTGATAAAAACAAAAGTGATGAGTTTCGCCTTGATGGCCAAGTAGCCCTAGTCACCGGGGCCTCGTCCGGCATTGGCCAGCAAATGGCCAGTGCCCTTGCTAAGGCAGGCGCAAAAGTCGTGCTAGTTGGTCGAGATCACGGGCGGCTCTCGAAAGCAG
>WASW01069817.1_pt1 | contig 14554 bp, 12 predicted proteins | sample 5698521 | NCBI WGS metagenome assembly WASW01 (sample SAMN11175560, study PRJNA528189) | sponge metagenome | isolation source: marine sponge | host: Leucetta | place: Antarctica: Western Antarctic Peninsula, King George Island | collected 2013-01
GTGAACGCAGTTCCGGAACACCAATTAACCGCCGATAACCATATTATTACCGCTTTGGTGCGTACGCCAAACTTCGCCAACTTATCCATCCTCTAAATGCAGCAATGATGTTAACCCCAATAGCGTCGCCACTCCCGAAGGTGACCACGCTGCCAGTATTATTGGGATACTATCCGATAACCCAAGTGCAAATACCACGTCAGAAAAAAAATATAGAACGAATCCAGTCATAACGCCGCCCATAATGACAAATGTTGTGGCCCCACGCCGAGATTGTCGCAATGTAAATGTCGCAGCGATTAAAACCATGGCACACATTAAAAACGGGGTTGCCAACAAAGAGTGCCAATAAAGGCGATGCCGAACGGCAGAAAAACCTGCATCTTCAAGTGTGGATATGAATTCAGGGAGAGACCAAAATGACATGGTTTCGGGAGAGGCAAAACTGTCTTGGATTTTATCGAGAGTAAGGTCGGTGGCCAACCAGAACTCGCTATGGAATTCTGTCGGTTTTTCTGGTTCGAAAATCCATGCGTCTTGCATATGCCAAAAACCGTCCTCCAATTGTGCGCGTGCGGCATCAATTCGACCTCTGAATTTGTCGGTTCCAGCGTACCTAAATACTACGACATCACTTAATTCGACCTCGGAACCCTGTTGTAACACACCTTCAGAATGCACCACAGATTGACCATCGGCATTGGCTTGACGCAGCCACAATCCACTGCTACTGAGAGCGAGTAGGTGTTTTTTCCCCTTGAGATGTAACGATTCCAATCGCTCATACCCAGCCAAAGTCGTCGAAGCAATAGGGTTCATGAACGAAACCTGAAAGACACCTAATAAAAATGCAAGAATAACAATAGGTGTCAAAAACTGCCAAGCGGAAACTCCCGCGGCCCGTGTAATGACCAACTCATGGCTTCGCGTAAGGCGCCAAAACGCTAACATTCCGCCAAATAGAATAGCAAATGGAAATGTTTTTTGCCCCATGAATGGAAGTTTCATCAAAGCCATTTCAATTACGTCAGCAAATTCTACATCTGGTTTTGATGCGGTCCTCCTAAGTAATTCAACCGTGTCGACGAGCAGAATTAATAATAAAAACAGAATGAATATACCAACAAAACTAATCAGAAAATGGCGACTGATATAGATTGATAGAGTTGGGGACAAACGCATCTTTATTTAACCTAACTAACGGCGGACGGTACTGGTTTTGATAAACGGTACCGCGGCGACTTTAAGAGAGCATAACCGGCAATGATCACAGGTAGCAGTGAATGCATGTAGATCAATGGTACGTAAGACAAATTCTTGGCAACAATATTTTCCAAACCAAGTTCAGAAAGACGCAATGTGACTACAATAACAATACTGACAATTATTTGACGGGTTTGGGCATGCCTTGAGAAACTGCCTGTGATTAAAAAGAATAGACCTATTAAGGTGTATCCAAGGGCTGAGAATGGAGTAGCCAATCGCTTATGGCCTTCGACAATAAACTTACCGACATCACGTTTTGAAATGTTATCAGAGTCGCCCGCGTTAAGAAGTTCAACCAATGTACGTTCTCTTGCTTCTCGGTGGCGGTTGTTTATGTCGTTGCCCCCGCCAAATTCCTTCAGATCGAGAACGCCTTGATCAAAATATAATATCGAAAGTTTATTAGTTTCCTTGTCGACGGTTTGCCGGTTGCCATCAAACATGGCGACGCGCGCACCAGCATCGGTTTCAACTAAGGCGCCCTTTGCTGCCATCCATGTTTCCGGCTTGGTGGCATTGCGCCGATCATAGGCCAAGATGCCTAGAAGTTGTCCGTCGGAGGAGCGTTCTCTTACATAGACGGTGACACCAGCGATGTTTGTGAAAGCACCTTCTTTTAACAGGATGTGAGAAAAATTCCGTATCTCCCAACTCAAGTCCCGGAATGCCTTATAAGAGCTGGGGAGTAAATAAAGATTGAGCGCATATCCCATTAATACAACAACAGTCGACAAGATCACCGCCGGTTTTGCCAGCGCCCACTGGTTTTGGCCCGCGGCACGCATAACCAGCAATTCTCGGTCTGCAATCAATTTTGAGTAAACAAACACGACAATACAAAAGATCGCGATCGGTAATATTAAAGTTAGAAAATTTGGTAGTAAAAGGATTGTTAAATAGATGAACTTACTGATCGATACGCCTTGATTTACGATCATTTCTACAAACCGTAAAGATTGCAGCAACCAAATAACGCAGGTTAACGCTAACGTAACCAGAATCATACCGACCACAAGCTGCCGTAGGACATATCGTGTGAAACTATTCATATCAACTACCAACGCGTTGGGGACGCGCATAATTGAGTCAAAAAACCAAAAAAATCAAGGGTTAACGTTATATTTGTCAAGCAGTGCGTTCATTAACGATATTTTCCAATTGAGCAATTGTCGAACGCAACTGAGCTTTTATTTTCAGAGGGGGGATATCTTCATCAGCACTGGAAGAATAATCGACCGGTATTATATTTTTCAAATCAAACCCAGCCTCGACACCTTCAATATCAAAGTCGCTTTTAGATAGATTTTTGTATTTTAGGACCGCATTCGTCCAGGCGAAAAACCAAAACTGAAAATAACCAAACCCGCCTTTAATGTGACGGCGGCGCAGAACCAATAATAATCCCTTCAGTGCATAATACAGATTTGTCGGGTTAGACATAAAACGTGTGAGGCGCTGAGTCATCTGCCAAAGCGCAGCCTTGTTCTTCAGTATCATGCGCAAAAATAGCCATAGATTGCCAAATCCTTTGCCATCCATAGCAACAAATTTACCTTGATCGAGAAGGTCGAAGAAGCCTTTCAATCGACCATATTGGTAGGCGCCTTCCGTAAAGCTATCGACAAACGTCTTATATCCGCTGACCATGGCATCGCCAGTGAGTAAGTACTTGATGTTCGTCTGGTATTTGAATCCACCAAGCCCAAAGCGCACATCCCGTAGCCGGTTGGACAATTTCATTCTCCGATAAAGCGGTGTACCTGGCAATGCCGCTAAAAAAGATGGGTCACCAGACAGAAGAGCGCTATCTCTCAAACCGTCGAGAGTGATCTGAAAACAGGTTTCGTCATCGGAATCAAAACCGAATATCAGGCCTGCAACAATGATGAAGCCATAAGACTGTATTTGCCGAACCACCTCAACCATGTCTGGCGTTGTATTTTGAACTTTTGCAGTTTCCAAAAGAGAGTTCTTTGAAAAGCTTTCCACACCAATAAATAGCATATCAAAGCCGGCTCGGCGCATTTTCTGCATTAGGGGCTCGTATTTATATAAATTGATGGTCAACCAGGTATAGAGGCTGGGCCGATACCCTGTACGGTCCTGCCATTCCAGGATGCGGTCAATCAGAGCCTCTGCCCAGCGCGGCTCACCTATAAAATTATCACAGGCCAGCAAAACCTGTTTCACGCCAAGGCTGCACAAATGGTCCAGTTCATTAATAATAAGATCAATGGATTTGTTGTGAGGCCGGTTATTGTCTTTAAGAATGCGGATATCGCAAAATTCACATAAAAACGGGCAGCCACGTGATACTTCCAAAACCGCGCCGTAATATCGATCTATTGTACTATCCAGCATGGGACGGAAAAACGGCTTGGATTTTCCAATGGCAAAACGGTCCCTTGATCGGATAACGCGCTCAAGCGGTTCGCCCACACGGATGCTGTCGAGCAGACCAGCAATTTCCTCTTCTCCGTCACCGATGAAAATATGATCAAAATTTTCTAATTGCTCCATCGATTTAGCCTGATCAAACGACCAGCAAATCGGACCACCTATCAACATTTTGGCCCTTGGATAGCGCATCTGCAGATCCGCCCGGACCCGTTCCATATTGCCACAGTCCTGGTTAATACCGCTAAACAAGAAGGCGTCAGCTTCAGTTATGGATTTTTCGTTCTGAAATCGGCAATCAAACAGAGACAACTCATAATGTTCGGTGTCAGTTATGTGTGAGGCGAGGGTGTACGCCCAAACGGGCATAAATTTGGCACCATAATTTTGGGTGTCCGCATAGACCGGATATGGTGCATGAATAAAGGAAACGCGCATTTTCTGTCCGTCATTATCTGCTTTAGAATGCAGGATAGGTTTTTTCATTAATCAAATTACCCGATTCAATTACGTTTAACAGGTGGGGTGAAAAGTATATAACTCAACTAAAAATCTTGTTCCATGGTGTTAACAATGGTTGATCCGCCATTCTTTACAATTGCGCCAAGTGACTCACATTGTACAAGTAAATGATCAACAAAAAATTGCGCCGTGATAACTTTCATTTTCAGGAAATCAGCGTTGTTATCAATATTGGTTAATTTGTTCCCAGCACTTACGGCGCATTTTATCATCAGCCACCCCCCAGACACCAGACCTAACAGTCGTAAAAACGGTACGGCACCTGCTGCAACGGTCTCCGGGGACGTGGCGTATGTTTTTACAATCCAGTCGCTAACATCCTCTAATACGTCTACCGACGTCGATAGTGATTGCCCCATAGCGGATATTGCGGGGTCTGATAACTGTTTCAGTTCGATTTCAAATTCCCGGATGGTATTTAGCAAAGCGCGCATTGCGGCGCCCTTATCAAAGGCAATTTTTCGCCCAACAAGGTCATTGGCTTGAATACCATTTGTACCTTCGTAAATCGCAGTAATCCTGGCATCACGTAAATGTTGTGGCGCACCGGATTCCTCAATAAATCCCATACCACCATGAACTTGCACGCCCGTATTGGCGACCTCGATACCAGTATCAGCGCTCCATGCCTTGACCACAGGTGTTAGCAAGTCAACCATGGATTGGGCTTTGGACCGGGCTTCGGTGTCGTCGCTGCGTTTGGATATGTCAATGCGACTGGCAACATAATAAGCCAAAGTACGGGTGGCTTCCGTTTGTGATTTCATCGACAGCAGCATGCGTTTAACATCAGGGTGACGAATGATGCTGACTGAATTTACATCGTCCGATCCAAGTTCGCGGCTTTGTACCCGTTCCTTGGCAAAATCCCGAGCCTGCTGATACGCCCGTTCAGCTATACCAACCCCCTGAAGCCCAACATTCAATCGCGCATTGTTCATCATTGTGAACATACATCGGATGCCCTGATTTTCTTCACCAACGAGATAACCGATCGCCCCATCATTATCGCCAAAAGACATCACAGCTGTCGGGCTGGCGTTGATGCCCAGCTTGTGTTCAATCGATACGCACCGAAGGTCATTACGGTCACCTAAGGAGCCGTCCGTATTGACCAAAAACTTTGGTACAACAAAAAGTGAAATGCCGCGAATGCCGGCTGGGGCGTCCGGAAGACGGGCGAGAACCAGATGGATAATGTTATCGGTGAAATCGTGCTCTCCGTAGGTAATAAACAGCTTTGAGCCACTGATGAGGTAGTGGTCACCGTGTTTGGTTGCCTTTGAGCGAATGCGAGACAGATCAGACCCGGCTTGCGGTTCGGTCAGGTTCATGGTGCCATTCCATTCACCAGACACTAATTTCTCCAAATATACTGCCTTTAGCTCATCACTTCCGTGCGCCGCGAGTAACTCTACTGCCCCTTGTGTTAACAGAGGGCAAAGTCCAAACGACATGTTTGCTGCCTGCACCATCTCGGTAACCGCGCTGGTCAGCAACCAGGGCAGGCCCTGGCCACCAAAATTTGGGTCAAAAGGCATAGCGTTCCAACCCATTTTACTGAATTGTTGATACGCCTCTTTGAAACCGGTTGGCGTTCGAACCACTCCATTTTCGATTGTGCAACCCTCAATATCTCCGCTACGGTTAATTGGCGCGAGGATTTCGGAAGTCGTCTTGCTTGCTTCCTCAAGAATGGCATCGATAAGGTCTGAGCTAACGTCCTCATACCCTGGCAATGATGAAACATCGGCTAAATTTGCAATCTCATCCATTACAAAACGCATGTCTTCAATCGGGGCGTGATATGCGCTCATCTTTTTTTACCTGACCTGTGATTCGGGTTTGGAGTGCGCGGAGTCTATAAATTCATGGCCTAAGGAGCAAACACAACGTTGTAAAATGTTGCAAAGCATACTTGGGTGCCAAAATACGTGGATATTCTGGACCATGTTACAATGTTAAGCCCGCGGTGCCTTAATACTGGACAATGCACGCTGTATTAGGCGTGGAGTTCCGCTGGAGTGGATTGATGGCGATAATGACCGATGGCGGACAGAGGCGTACGGTTTGCTTATGATAAAATACCTGATCATTCAGGAAACCAGTACCTGGTAATTGGCCGCGGACGTCGAGAAACGCCAAAAAGCAGGAAAAAAGAACATTCCAAAATGGCCTAATAATCGTTAGGGACGTACGACAATAAAACACGGTTTTGTGACCCGCCAATCAAACAGGGGCTGATACGATACCAGCGAGGGTTAAGATAAGGTCTATGATGTCCCTTGAACGGAATATGGGTGAATTTTATGGAACGTAAATCAGCAAATTATTTTGACCAGGAATTACTGGATTTATTTGATCGGTACGTTCATGGCGATATTGAGCGCCGAGAATTCCTAGAACGGGCAGGAAAATTTGCCGTTGGCGGGGTAACGGCTTTAATGTTACTGAAAGCACTGTCGCCTGATTACGCGCTGGCCGCTCAAGTCGACGAAAATGACCCTCGGATAAAAGGTGAAATGATCGACTTCAAGTCACCTAATGGTCACGGGGTGATTAAAGGCTATCTCGTTCGGCCAAACGGTGACGGGAGTCGCGGCGGCGTCGTTGTTGTTCATGAAAACCGGGGCCTTAATCCCTATATTGCTGACGTTGCACGCCGTGTTGCGATTGCGGGTTTCACCGCGCTTGCGCCTGACGGATTGTCGCCGCTTGGCGGATACCCAGGTAATGACCCTGACGGAAAAGTGATGCAGAAGAAACTGGATAAGGCAAAGTTGCTGGAAGACTTCATTGCTGCTTATGGCGTTCTTAAAAATGATAAGAATTCAAATGGCAAGGTGGGCGTGACTGGGTTCTGTTATGGCGGCGGGGTGTCTAATGCTATGGCTGTTCGATTGCCGGACCTCTCTTGTGCTGTTCCCTATTATGGTCGCCAACCAAAAGATGAAGATGTTGTAAAAATAAACGCAGCGCTGATGATTCATTACGGTGCGTTGGATAAGCGTATTAACGCGGGGTGGCCAGCGTTTGAAGCTGCTCTCAAGGCTAACGCCAAAGAATACTCAACGTTCGTCTATCCCGGCGTTAATCATGGATTTCACAATGATACAACACCTCGATATGACAAGGTTTCGGCCGAACTGGCATGGTCTCGTACGATCGAGTTTTTTACGCAAAAACTTTCGTGAACAAGACGGTTAAGTTAATTCGCCGTCATTCATATCGGCTTAATACCGATGAAACATGCACGGGTTACACTATTTGAGTTGGTATAATTTAGTTTGGTGACAGGCGTGCGTATGTTTTTGAAATTTCTAATCGCGGCAGTAGGTATTATTTTTGTTTTAAATCCCGCCCGTGCGAATGAAATTACCTTCATGGTTCATGGTGTCGACGGGAAGGTTTTTCATGATGAAAATGGAGAACTACGAGGCGTAAAACACTCAGGCCGTCGCTCTTTTCAACTCGAACTCGTTCGGGAAATGATGATCAGGCTCGATCACAGGCCCAGACGTTATAAAATTGTTCCGTTCAAACGGGGCTTTCAATTGGTTATGAGAAATAAGGAGGCGTTAGGGTTTTTTAACGTAATATCATTGCCGGATCGAAAAGAGAAAATGAAGTTTGTCGGACCATTAACCAATGGAATTGACTATATTTATGAACTTAAATCGTCGCCCACCGGTATTACCTCAATTGAGGATGCAAAAAACCTGAGTGTGTGCGTTCTTCGGGGAAGTTCTCAGGATTCATTCGCCGTAAAAAATAAATTCTCAAAAATCATCCGATATAATTATGAGGGTTGTTTTAAAATGCTGTTGAATAAACGTGTAGATTTAGCTCTGGTTTCTAACCTCGATGTTCAAGGCGTTTTAAAAAATGCCAACATCGATGCTAATCTTATTAAAAATACCTCTGTGTATTTTTATAAGACAGCGGATAGCCTGGCATTTTCCAATCTGGTTCCGGATGCCGTTGTTAAAAATTGGCGGTTAGTGTTAAAGGAAATCAAACGTTCTGGGACGTATGATAAATTAATGAAGGAATACCTCTATCCAAATTAGGACATCAAAGTTGTTTCTCGAAACGGAAATTTAGAAAGATAAACGTGCGATTTATACATTCGATCAGGTGGTGGTGGCCCGCTGGTTGAAATGGTCTAAAATTTCTTGGCCTGAACCAAATATGCGGCGATTGTATCCTCGCCAAGCGAGCGGCAGGCTTCAAGGCGGTGTAAACCTTCTACCAGCACATATCGATCATTTCCCTGCCGCACTTGTATTGGCATAGTGTGGCCGTTTTCCATAATATCTTCAGCTAACGCGCCGGCTTTTATTTCATCGAATGTTTTACGCCGTGCTGCGGGAACATAAATATCATCAATGGGAATATCCTGCGATTTCATTTGATCAACTTCCAACCGGAGGTGGCTGATCACGGGTGAATATCCACTGTGTTGCCGTCGATAAATTTGGGCGATATTCATAATCCCCACTGGTAAAATCTTTAATTCCTTCAGGCTGGTCGATACGGTTTTTGATGATGTGCCGGGCCATCATACCACGGGCGCGTTTAGCAAACATGCCCAGCGTTCGTGCCTGACCATCCTTAATTTCCTTGAATACCGGAGTGATGATATTGCCTCCAAGAAGTTTTGGTTTTACGGCTTTGAAATATTCATTGGAGGCGCAGTTAACCACCGTTTTGTCGTTCTGGTCGGCAAGGGCATCGTTGATTGCAGCGCTGATTGTCCCGTCCCAAAAATCATACAGATTTGCCTTTTTTCCGGGCTGGAATCGGGCACCCATTTCCAACCGATAAGGCTGGATTAAATCAAGCGGACGCAGCATGCCGTATAATCCGGACAGAATACGTAAATGATCCTGTGCATAAGCCATATCATCGTCACTCAGGCTGCTTGCCTCGAGTCCGACATAAGTATCGCCGTTAAAGACAAGCGCTGCTTGTTTGGCGTTAGATAAATCAAACGGTGTTTTAAAGTCTTTAAACCGCCTGTAATTGAGTTCAGCTAGGCTATCACTCAATCTCATCGTTTGGGCCAATTTTGCACGGCTAAGTTTTTTTGCCGCATTGACCAGCTTTGTGGTCTGTTTCAAAAAATCTGGCTGTGTATGGGTTGCGGATGATGTGCCGGATTCAAAATCGAGTTTTTTAGCAGGGGAAACAAGAACAAGCATTTTCTGGTCCGTTTATTAAGTGTAGATGTTTAGTAATCTCGCCTAAATATAGGCGGTCATTACCAATCAACAACAGGATTTATTGAATGCTAACGGTCTACGGTCTCAAAAACTGCGATACATGCCGAAATGCCCTAAAATGGTTAACGCAGGAGGGCATCGATCATACATTCTACGATGTTCGAAAAGATGGGATAAATGAAAATGATGTTAACCGGTGGGTTAGGTCTGTCGGCTGGGAGTCCTTGTTGAACAGGCGCGGAACAACGTGGCGAAATCTTGCTGAAGATACAAAGTCATCAATCAATGAGGAAAATGCAAAAGGTTTGATGCTCGAGCAACCGGCAATGATAAAACGACCGGTCTTTGTCACAGATAATTCTGTCATATGCGGGTTTAAAGATGCTGAAAAAACGTTCTTGAAAAATTTGTAATATTCTACTCTCAGTCTAGAAATAATTTGCCCGGGTTCATAATGTTTGTCGGATCAAGGGTTCGCTTAATGGATTTCATCATGCCGACCTCAATTTCTGAGCGATATGTTGCCAACTCTTTGCGTTTTAATTGACCGATTCCATGTTCAGCGGAAAAACTCCCGTTCAGGTCGGCTACAATATCGTTTAATTCATCAGTCATATCGTGCCAACGATCAAGATAGGCTTGTTTCTCCATGCCGTCAGGTTGGGAAATATTATAATGCAGGTTGCCATCTCCAACATGTCCAAACGTGACCAATCGAACGCCCGGTACGGTCTTCTCGGCAACCAGGTCGGCGCGCGACAAAAACTCAACGACTTTGGAGATCGGGATTGTAATATCATTCTTGATACTGCCTCCGAGCCTGCCTTGTACCTCAGGAATGGATTCTCGAATGCGCCAGAAGTCGTTAGCTTGGGCACTGCTTTCAGCGAAAACGGCATCAACAACCGTACCTTGGTCAAAATAGGTTTCAAGAACGTGCTCTAATACGCGCCTTAAATTATCGCCTTGCTGGGCGCTGGTTAATTCAAGCAAGACGTACCATGGGGCGGGCACTGAAAACGGAGATCTATTTTCTGGAATATGGGTGGTCGACAGATCGAAACCCAATGCGTTCATGATTTCAAATGTACTGAGCGTTTCTCCTGCGTTTGCGCAAATTTCCGAAAACAACATGATCGCATCGGTGCTTGAGTTAACCGCAATCAGCGCCGTCTCTTTCTGCCGCGGAAGGGGATAAAGCTTCAATTGAGCGCGCGTGATAATCCCAAGTGTACCTTCGGCTCCTATAAACAGATGCTTTAAATCATAACCCGTATTATCTTTGCGAAGCCCCCGGAGGCCGTCCCAGATATCACCGTTTGGTAAAACGACTTCAAGTCCCAGCGCAAGGTCCCGGGCATTTCCGTATCGGAGAACCTGAACCCCGCCGGCATTTGTTGACAAATTTCCACCTATGCGGCAACTGCCCTCGGCGGCGAGGCTTAATGGAAATAAGCATTCAACGTCCACGGCGGCCGCTTGAACATCACTTAGAATACACCCGGATTCGCAGGTTAGTGTGAAATTTATCGGATCAACATCCAAGACCTGATTTAGCCGTTCAGTCGATAGCACGATACCGCCATCTGGAACCCCGCCGCCGACCAGTCCCGTATTGCCACCAAGTGGTACAACCGGGATGTCATTGTCAAAGCAGACCTTAATGACGTCAGATACTTCTTGGGTGTTCGCCGGTTTGATAACCAAATCACACTTGCCGCGCCATAACCCGCGCCATTCGGTGAGATAGGGTTCCTGACCCGCGGGGTCGGATACTATTGCGGATGAGCCAACAATGAATTCGAGTTTCTGCAGAAAATTTGATTGATCGTTCATAGGGGGATACTGTTCGAGCCTATATTCCGATGCAATAGTTTGTTTCTTTTGAGCAGGATTAATCCGATTAGTACTGATGAAAAATCCACTGATCTGGATGTGATATATTCTTACGCCGTTGCGCCTGATGGGAGCATGACGTTGGAATGGTCAGAGGGCGATTTGGCTGATTGTGTGCTTTCCCAGCATTGTGATTTTAATGATGGCGGTACGTTCCGATCGCTAGTTCACCCGGAAGACCAAAACAAACTTGATGCCCGAACATCGGCATTGGCGATGGGTGCCAAAAGTGTAGATATTCTTCGGATAATTGACAAAAACGGCGACGGCAGAACTGTTCGCGCATCCTCCCGTTCCGAATGGAATGACACGGAAGGACGTGTCGTGCGCGTTGTAGGGTCTCTTCAAGATATAACGGGCCAGATTGAAGATCAAAATAGATTACTGCGAAGCCAAGCAATGCTGAACAGTGTATTTGATACCGCTGGCATTGGTATGGTTCTACACGATGATGGTGGTAGCAAACGCATTCGGGTCAATGCCACATTTTGCAAAATGGTCGGGCATTCCGAACAGCACTTGCTGAACGGAAAATATGAAGATCTTTCTCACCCTGATGATATTGACATGAGTTTGAAATATCGTCGTCGGTTGCATGATGGAGAGATCGAGCACTTCAATATTGAAAAACGATACATACACAAAAATGGCAGCATCGTGTGGGGTAATGTTAACAGTACTATTGTTTCAGATGCGAATGGAAAAGTCGTTTATTATGTCTCATTTGTTGAAGATATTACCCGGCGAAAAGAGATTGAAATTAGTTTGCGTGAAAGCGAGGGGAAATTCCGGACGTTGATCGAGGGGTCAATTCAGGGGATATTAATCGCGGGTGAAGATTGGAAAATGTTATTCTGTAATCCGTCTCTTGCCAAAATGCTTGGCTATGACAACGTCAGTGAGGTCATGGCTCTTGGGACGTCAGATAAATTGCCCGCACCGTATGAACTATCAAGGTTGGGCGCAATCCGGGCGAGGCGACTGGCGGGCGAGAGTGTACCGTCTGAAAATGAGGCCGATTTTGTCAAAAAAGATGGCAGTATAATCCGTGTCCAGACATTAACAACCCGATTGGTTTGGGAAGGTCAACCCGCGATCCAGTCGACATATTTTGATATCACGGAGAGCCGGAAATCTGAACGAGATCTTATTGCCGCTAAAGAAAGCGCTGAATTGGCAAGTCGTGGAAAGTCAGAATTCCTTGCCAATATGAGCCACGAGTTGAGAACACCACTTAATGCAATCATTGGGTTTTCCGAAGTGGTGAAGGGTGAGCTATTTGGCCCAATCAATAATCAACAATATGCCGAGTACCTCGATCATATTCACGCGTCAGGAAATCATTTATTGTTTATCATCAATGATATTCTAGATGTCTCGAAAGTCGAAGCTGGGGCAATGGAAATCAGCCCCGAAAATTTGGATATAAGAGAGATTATTACCACTTCGGTTGATATGGTCAGCGAACGGATTCGAGCCGCAGATCTGAACATTCGAGTAGATATTCAAAAAGGGGAAACGAGCATATTTGCCGATGAAATACGGGTTAAACAAATTTTTTTAAATTTGTTGTCGAATGCAATCAAGTTTACCAGGCCGGGTGGCGACATCAAAATTGTCACTAAACGTTTTGACGCTGACAAAATCGAGGTTTCCGTAATCGACAATGGAATTGGCATTTCGAGTGAAAAGCTTAACCAAGTATTTCAGCCTTTTATTCAGGATAATGTGTCTCACCATTTGGCACAGGAAGGCACAGGTTTGGGGTTAACCTTGGTAAAGTCGTTGACAGAGTTGATGGGAGGGGGGGTCGAAATCGATAGTGAACTTGGAAATGGAACGACGGTAATATTTTGGCTCCCTTGCTCAACTTCCTGATCTATTCTTTTCTAGTCGCAGCCCGGCGCAGTCGATCATTAATTGCGGCGCCAAGCTCAGTATTGGGGATGGGCGATACACAAATTGAGTTATAGGTTTCAGAATCGAGTATACGAAGCATTGAAAACAGGTTAGACGCAGCCTCGCGCAGATTTCCTGTTTTGCTGAGGTTCACGGTTGGTGTCTTCGCGTCAGAACCAAATCCTAATAAAGCGCCGCCAGGCCTAGCGGACGTAGCGTTTAAAATCACCGGGATTGATGGGGCATAGTGCCGCGCGAGCATGCCCGGCGAACGTGGTTTATCCGGCGTGCCGTCAGCGATGTTCAATTTCCCCACAACGCGTTCTAATTCATCTTTTGTAATGCCGCCTGGTCGCAACAACGTCGGTATTTGAGTTGTTAAGTCCACGACAGTCGATTCCAGACCAACTTCGCAGGCGCCGCCATTAAGTACAATTCGAGGTCCCAGAGTATCTTCTGTTGGCCAGGACTGTATGACGTGCTTTGCTTCGGTCGGACTGACCTCACTGGATTTGTTGGCACTCGGTGCTGCAATTGGTACTCCGGATAATGTAAGTAAACGATTTGCAATGGGGTGATCAGGGACCCGTACGGCAACGCTATCAAGACCCGCGCTGACCAATAACGATAGTGTACAATCGCTGCGGCGAGGTAATACGAGGGTCAGTGCACCAGGCCAAAATTGCTCTGCCAATCGTTTGGCAGAGGCGTTGAACGTGACATATTGGTGAGCAGATTTTTGGTCTGATACATGGACAATCAATGGGTTAAATTGCGGTCGTCCTTTAGCTTCGTAAATTGAGGCGACTGCCTGATCATTTGTTGCATCGGCTCCCAACCCATACACCGTTTCTGTTGGTAATGCGACAAGTTCACCATTTTTAAGAAATTGTGCTGCGGATCTAATCGCGTCCTCATCCGGATCGTTCACCCTGGAATCCGTATGGCGGGCTGATGAAGTATTCAATTGTTAGGATCTACCCCAGGGCCAGCTGCGATAAAGTGCGGATTTTCATGACCGTCTTTTCCGTATCCGAGATCACTACCGTCAAGATTTTTGACTGTGCCACCAGCAAATTTGAGAACGGCGTGCCCGGCAGCGGTATCCCATTCCATTGTCCTGCCAAGGCGCGGGTAAAGGTCGGCATTGCCTTCGGCGATGGTGCAGAATTTCAGGGAACTCCCCGCACTGATTTCTTCAGCCACTTTGAAATCTTTCAAATAAGTATCAATCTCCGGCGTTCGGTGCGAACGGCTGACGACTGCAGTAATACCTTCAGGTAACGGCGCGCGGCAATTGATCAGCTCAATTGGTTTGTCTCCACGTTGAACAAAGGCCCCAAGAGACG
>WASW01012717.1_pt1 | contig 14500 bp, 16 predicted proteins | sample 5698521 | NCBI WGS metagenome assembly WASW01 (sample SAMN11175560, study PRJNA528189) | sponge metagenome | isolation source: marine sponge | host: Leucetta | place: Antarctica: Western Antarctic Peninsula, King George Island | collected 2013-01
CACTATTGCCGCATCGATATTTTTCCTCGTCTTATCTTTAAATGAGATTGTTGGTGTTGGCACAGTCTCTGTTTTTTCGCAGGCATGGGATCGGCTGATAAGTCAAAAATCAGTGAAGTTATATTTCAAGCAATTGTAATGAAAATAGTACTGGGAGTGATACTGGCTGTCATGTTTTTCGGTTCAATGTTGCTTGCCTTAAACACTTATATTGAAGATCAAGTCATCGCTTCTTATGTGTGGGAATATGCCAGCATTATTTGGATCTCTGTTTATGGCAAACTTCGGGATCGGATTGGGGGCCTCAGTAACAGTTGGACATTGTATAGGCCGTAAGGATCTTGATGTGGAATTTCCTTTGCTTTTTACAGCAACCTGGTTTTTTACTAATAATTTGGAACTTATCTGGGGAGCGGTTGTTATTGCTTCTTTGTTCGGGGCAACATTGATTCTATATTTATTCAATAAGAAATGGTGGATTCCCTTAAATTCATTAGTGGTCAGATAAACAATATCTCATTCTAGAGTAACAGCGTCACGATTGACGGCCAGATCAGCATGATGGCGAGGGCGATCAGTTGGATTCCGATAAAAGGCACGAATCCGCGAAAAATATCTGTCAGCGAAATCTCAGGCGGTGCTACCGACTTCAAGTAGAAGGCGGCTCCTCCAAACGGCGGAGATAGAAAGCTGACCTGCATGTTCATGCAGAACAGGACACCGAACCAGACCGCCACCTGATTCGGTGCGAGTTGCCCGATGATCCCAATTTCCTCAATCGGCATCGCCCTGACAATCGGGAGGAACACTGGAATAATCAGCAACACAATGCCGACCCAATCCATGAATGCGCCCATGAATAACAAGATCACCATCATCGTCAGCAAGACCAGGAAAGTCGGCATTTCGGCACCGACGATCAGTTGAGCGATATAGGATGGTCCACCCGCCAGGGTGTAGGCTCCAGACAGCGCCGCCGCGCCGACCGTCACCCAGATGATCGTGCCGGTGGAGCGTAGGGTTCTCAACAATCCGTCCCAGAGCAACCCGATGGAAGCCTCGCGCCGAATCGCCGCAATGACGAATACCGCCAGAGCACCCATGCCCGCGGCCTCAGTAATCCCAGTCACGCCGCCATAGATTGATCCGAGCACGATACCGATAATGGTCACTGGTGGCATCAAGCCCTTGCCATGTTTCCAGCCAGCCAGCGAGCGCTCGCGACCAATTACAAATTTGAACAGCACAAATCCTAAAATGATCACTGCAATCAGCCACGGAAGATGACTGCGCATGCCGAGGAATATCGGCCCCTGATCTTCGGACAAATCGATATTGGCTCCGGTTACCGTGTATAACAACGCTCGCAACAACAGCAACGCGGCGCCCGATCCGATCACAATAGCCAGGAACCCAATGAACATGAGCGACTTTTCACCTCCTTCAGGATCGCCTTCTTTTGGTTCAGGCAAGGGCGCCAAAGATGGATTCAACTGGGTCCGAATGATGATGTAGATAATGAAGAAACTGGCCAGCATAAAACCAGGGATGAATGCACCGGTGAACAATGCCTTGATCGAGGTTTCGGTAATCAGCCCGTAGATGATCAGCACGATTGACGGCGGGATCATCGTACCGAGTGAGCCTGATGCGCAAATGGTGCCGACGGCCAAGTTGCGGTCATAACCGAGCCGCAACATTTGCGGCAGTGCGATTAGACCGAGGAGGACGACTTCACCACCGATAATGCCGGACATCGCCGCGAGCAAAACAGCCATCAGCGAAGTCACGATGGCGATCCCACCCCGTGCCCTGGATAGCCAAAAATTGAGAGAATCGTACATGGTTTTGGCGATGCCGGAACGTTCCAACAACGAGGCCATGAAGATGAACAGCGGCACGGAAATCAAGACGTATTCGGTGAGCAGATCGAATATCTTCTGCGTCAGTATATAGAGTGCTCCGGTACCTGGTCGGCTGGTCAACATCCCTTCCCCGAAGCTCATTGGATCGGTCAACAATGTCGGCTCGAACTTCATGATCATGACCCCTAACGCCAGGACTACAGAGGCAAAACCAAGGGGCATTCCAATGGCCAGCATGAAAATCATCCCGAGGACAAGTACGATTGAAATAGTTCCTACGTCCATTATTTTTCTCCCACGCTGCGTTTGATCGCCTCAAGCTCGTCTTCGTCGAGGTCACCGGCAACGGTGTGTGTGGCCGGTTCGAGATTCCAGTCTGCTATCAGGTTAATCACGGCCTGGATCGCAATCAGTGGAATAATAATCAGGATCATCGGTTGCATTGTTGCCGGAATCGGTGGGTCGAAAGCGGTGCCGAACATTTCCCATTTGTAGAATTTGACAATAAAAACCTGCTTAAAACTACCGTAAACCAGGAAGAAGGCGCATATTGCGAGTAACGTGGTGGAAATAATATCGAAAGTATTTTGCAACCAGCGGGGCACAGCGTCGTAGAGCAGGAAAATCCGGATATGGCAGCGCTGTTGCATGGCATAGAGGCCCGAAAATAGGAAGACGTAACCCGCCATCCAGAGGGTTAATTCGTTGGCCCAGAGTGTCGGGGCTTCGAAAACATAGCGCAGAAAGACTTCGTACAACATGATCAGCGCCATCGTGATGATCAGGATCATCGTGATCCGGCCGATAAAAAGCGCGACCCGGTCGATTCCGCGCCACCGTGGATATTCCATTTGTGCGCAGCGTACGGTCAGGGTGCCGTAGACAAAAATAATCGGAATGAGAATCAGCGTGGCCCAGTCGATAAAATCGGCATGGCCCGACAATCCCGGTAGGCCCGGTGTCACGTCCTTGCGCTGATGCAACTCGCTCATCTGGTCAACGAGGCTGAGATCATCGGGTGGAATGAAATCCAGGATATAGGCGGGTGTGTGCCAGATTGCCCAACCCGCACAGACGACGAATGCGAACGGAACCAACCACTCCCGCAAGCTACCGGTTTCATCAGGCATGCTTTTCCTCCTCTCCAGATATTTCTAGATCGACAGGGCAGAGCCGAATCAGCTCTGCCCAACTTGACTCCGAATGCCGTGGCGTTTAACTACATCAGGCCGAGGTCGGTGAGGAAGTCGATGTGGCTCTTCAACAGTGCCTTGGCTTCCGGCGTGGTTGCGAACTCAGTCCAACCAGCCTTGACCGCAGCACGGTACTTGTTGAGCTCTACTTCGGACCACTCGTAAAGGTGGATGCCTTTTGCGCGCAGTTCTTTTGCGGTACGGGCATTGTTAACCTCGTTTGCAGTCGCGTTTTTCAGCGCCAATGCCTGCATTCCAACTTTCAGGATCGCCTTATGGTGCGAGGGCATTCCGTCCCAGACATCCTTGCGGCAACTGAGGTGGTCGGCTGGCATCGAGTGGAATCCTGGGAAGTTGGTGTGCTTGACAATATCGTATAGCCCCAGACCGACATTGTTGGTCAGATTGGCCGCATCCGCGCCATCAATGATACCGGATTCGAGCGCAGTGAAGATTTCGTTGAAATCCATGACAATCGGCGATGCGCCCAGATTCTTAAATACCATGGTCAACATGCCGGGAGGGGAACGGAACTTCCAGTTCTTGAAGTCGTTGACGTTACGAATTGGCTTAGACGAGGACAGCGATTCCGGCCCCGGAATCCACCAACCGATGAATTCCATATTGTGCTTGTTGTACAGGCTATTCAGCGTTTTGTAGCCATCTTTGTGTAGCAACCAAGCCATCTGTTGGTAGGGATTGGTATAACCACCCGCGAGATCCCCGGCAAACTGGAAAGCAGGATTTTTACCGGTCTGATAAGAACCCCCGGTCATGTCGCAGTCGAGGATGCCAGTCGCGGCGGCGTCGAAAGTCTCGGCGGACTTTACCACAGCGGACGAGTAGAACATCTCGACCTTGATTTCACCGTTAGACATTTCGGTTATATCTTTGATGAACTCAGCGGCCATTTTGCCGGACAGCGTTTCCGGCGAGAAATGCGTCTGAATGCGTAGTTTGGTTTCTGCGGCAGCCGCCGAACCGGCCACCAGGGCGAGTATTGCGGCGGTCCCGGCGATTATGGCCAGTTTGGTTAAAGATTTTAGCATGTCAATCCTCCCATTGAATTTTTATAATTAGCTGACGCATTTAGCGTCAGTGATCGCCTCACCGCAAAGGTATTTCTAGGGGTCGCCAACAGGATTGTCTTCCACTGCGAACAGCCCTTCATGGTGTGGTTTTTATCAAATTTCTCGTTGGCTTTGAAGGGTCTAACATATAGAAAATTAAAAATAAAGTGTATTTTATGATTGATCAAAAAATTACTCAACGATTGATCCATTGATAATAGATCCCCCAATCTCTCCTTCAAAAGCTATCAAAAAAATGAAACGAAACACAAAAATCAAACCGTTGAGTTTAGCCAGAGAGACACTGGCTCAACAGATTTGTAGTTTGCTGAAATCAAAAATCATCAATGGTGAATTAATAAGAGGTCAGGCGATTGCTTGAAGTCGAAGCACTTGAAATCATGTTTGAGAGGGCGCTCGTGACAGACGAATTTGTTGAGGATCTTGAGTAGATCAATCAGCAAATTCGATTGTTGCGAAAAAACGGAGAGTTTACGAAGTTATCTATTTTTTAACGCCAGATTGTCAAAGGCATTTCCATTTCTGCAGGAATTAAAGGCTAGAATTATTTTATGGAGATTCTCTGATGGCTCAATCAAAACGCCCCAACATCGTCTATTTGTTAGCAGATCAATTGCGATACCAATTATATTGGCAAGTGGCATTTATGGGCCAATCAATTAGGAGATCATGCTGATTCCAAAAATTCCTATGTTCCTCCGGTCCCCTACCGTTTGGGGTTTGACGGCTATTGGGGCGCTTACAATTTTCGTCATCATTATTAGGAATTGAAGAGATACCTTGTTTATCTTCACCTCGGTCATTCTCATCACCCATGATATGAGTGTTATCGCTGAATTTGCGGACAGGGTGGTGGTGATGTACGCTGGCGGCAAGGTCGAAGAGGGAATGGTTTGGGACATCATCGACACCCCCTGGCATCCCTACACTAGGGGTTTGATCAATTGCGTTCCCTTTCTGAAACAGGTCATTTTCCAGATCTTCTTCCCATTCTCTTAAACCCATTTCGACGATAATCTTGGATACGAATCAAGAGATCTTCAGGACGATCAAGCTGAGCAAAGAGGATCTGATAATTCGATTGCATCCAACTCCCAAATGATTTTTTGTCAGGGTCTTGTAACACTTGGGCTAATGCTTCCAAGTGAGGGCCATTCCCACGTGCGGCCTGTTCTTGAATGGCGAGGATTTCAGTAGTGATATATACTTTTTTTTGGTTTTGGTTTGAAGCAAGAAGGACTCCGATGGTGGTCCCTGTTGAAGAATGACTCAATGAGTTATTTTCATCATCATCATCATTTGCGAAAATATCATAAAATGATCCTGTGAAAGTCACCACAATGAGTGTTATTCCAATCTGAAACAACCAGATTGGAGTCCTTTTCAAGCGATACATAAAAGCTCCTTATCTTCCAAAATTATCATCACGTTTCCCTTTTCATGTTTTTTTTCGACGAAGCTATGAGCTTCAGCAATGTGTTTCAAAAAATAGCACAGAGCTATAGAATAACACAGATCTATCACGAATTTTAACTTCCCTGCCTCACCTGTTTAAGTTCTTTGAGAAGGATACGAAATTCTGAAGCCGTTTGCACAATCTAGCAGGAGTGTATCTACAAAGCGGTATTGATGTATAGATACTAAAGTATTGTTTTTAAATTATTGAGGAGAGAAGTTCTGAATTTTTTGAGCAGGAGAGGTGATTCAGATCGAACAATGTTTGAAAGGCGCAGAAACGATCATTCAATTATTTTTTAACAGGCTTCCAATATCTTCCTGACAATCCACTGTTATTCCTCAGTTTCCCTATTTTTCTACAAGAAAATGCTTGATTGATCATTTTTTTATTCCGCACATAAACAAACACTTGACACCAATTTTAAACACATATAAAGGTATTTAAGATGAATAAAGAACAAGTATGAACGCAGACATGTCATTTTTGACAGAGTCATTGATGGGATCAAAGCCATGCACTGGATCAAATGTGAGGGGTATTTTTCAAATCAGATTCACCACGGCCCTTACTGGCTTGCCTGGGAATCGGGGAAAATCACCACCATTCAAGACCGCCCTCCTGAAGGGCAAGGGATTTTATTTGAAGATCAGAAAATTTACCTGACCCCGCTCTTGTCGGACACGCATGTCCATGTCTATATGGAACCTTGGCCGCTGATAACGAAAGAGCGGGTCACACCGGGCAGTAAGGCGTTTGAAGAAGAAGTTGTGGATGCTTTAGAGCGTCTCCGACTGGCCTTGAAGAATGGCGTGGGGTTTGTGCGGGATATGGGAGATCCTTATGGGATCAATTTAGAAGTGAAAAAACGGATTGCGCAATCTGATTTACCATTCCCTGCCATCCAAACCCCTGGCCCTGGGATGCACCGTCCCCAAAAATACGGGCGTTATCTCGGCGTAGCCAAACATTCTTTGGAAGAAATCAAAGATACGATTGATGGTTTGTTTGAAAATGAACACGTTGATTTTATCAAACTAATCACCACAGGGATTGTCAATTTTGAGGAAAAACGAGTGCGACAATCGCCTCAATATACGATTGATGAACTGAGTGAGTTGGTCGAATACACCCATGCAAAAGGCTTGAAGGTTTCGGCGCATTGTAGTGGTGCCGATGGGGTCGATATCGCGATCAACGCCGGGGTAGATTTTATTGAACACGGTTATTTTATTAACAAAGATCAAGTCAAACAGCTCACCCAAAAGGGGTTGACTTGGACCCCGACCTTTGCTCCGGTGTTCGCTCAGGGGCATCATGATGAGTGTGGCTGGAATGTCCTCACCCGAAAAAACATCAATGATTTGTTAGCCGAGCACAATCAGCAGGTGAAAATCGCTCGTCATCAAAAAACCAACATTCTCGTGGGCACGGATGCGGGCTGTCCGGGAGTTGAAATGGGAAAAGGTGTTCGGATCGAGCTTTTTTCGATGGAGCAAAGCGGATTCACTGCGGAGGAATTGCTCCGCTTAGCAACGGTGAACAATGCGGCTCGTTGCCAGGTGGATGCTTATAGCGGGAGCATTGAAGTCGGGCAAACCGCTACTTTTGGAGTCTACACCGAGGCACCTTGGCAAAAGATTCAAAATCTGAATGCGTTGGTGTCGGTGTACTGTCAAGGAACTCTTGTTGAATAAATCCTTTCATGCTGGAGAAAGAAATGATTGATTATGTTTATATGAACCAAATGGTTTATGACGGAAAAGCCGACATTGTGAAACAAATGACCGATGAAGGGTTGGAACAAGGATTGGATGCCAAGGAAATTTTACAGGAAGGGATGATTGCGGGGATGAGTGTGGTGGGAGAAGATTTCAAATGGAATCGGCTTTATGTGCCAGAAGTCCTGATGGCCGCTAGAGCGATGAAAGCCGGAATGGCAGTTTTGAAACCCCTTTTGTCAGCGCGAGGCGAGGATGTCAGCCTGGGAACTTTGGTGATGGGAACCGTCAAAGGGGATCTCCATGATATTGGGAAAAATCTGGTTTGTATGATGGCCGAAAGTGCCGGATTCACCGTGTTCAATCTCGGAGTGGATACCGACGTGGAAAAATTCAAAGCCGCCGCTATCGAACACAAAGCGGACATTATCGGAATGAGCGCATTGCTGACCACGACGATGGGTTATATGAAAAAGGTGATTGAGGTTTTTGCCGCCGATCCAGATCTTTGTCATATCAAAATGTGTGTTGGTGGCGCGCCGATCAGTCAAATGTATGCTGATGAGATTGGAGCTGACGGATTCGCCGCAGATGCGTCTTCCGCAGTTGAGCTTTTCAAGAATGTATACAGCGAAACGCGTCAACATGCTGTTTAGTGCAGTTCATTTTTCATAAAACGGAATTATGGCAACGTATCAAATTTTATATTGGCAGGAGATTCCTTCCCAAATCAAAGTGATCGAAGGAATTGATGAATTGGCCGTGCCCCTCGATCCGCGCTTCATGGCAGAGATTGACCGGATGGCCTCCGAACGAGGTTGTGATGGGGAAGATGCTTATTTAGAAGGGTGGAACTGGGGGGATCCCATCAAAAAAGAAGGGACTCTTCAGGAAGTGGCCGATGCTGTGCAAGAAGAATTAGACAAACAATTTACCTTCTAAATCCATTTGTTGAAAACCGAACAAAGTCGCTGGAAGTGCTTTGTTCAACTCCCCAAACCCCCGCACCACGAGAGCAGGATGAGCAATAACCGCCCTTTCAAACTGATTGGAGAATTGATGAACAACTCTTTTGCCCGATCCGCACGAGGATTTCAGGCAAAAGATGTCAAACAGTTTCAACACTTGGCCGAACTTCAAACGAAACTAGGTGCCGATTTTCTCACTTTGAATATTGATGCCACTCAAAAAATGATGGTCTCGATGCAAGAAATGCTGAATTTTCTGCCAGAGTTGATTCCCGCAATCCAGGAAGCGAGCGACCTCCCAATTTCTTTTGACAACCCGGCAGTGGAATTTCAAGAAGTCGCTTTTGCGCATTACCGACGGACCGAAAACAACAAACCGATCCTCAATTCCTTGGCGGCTTCCAGAACTGATTTGGAGCGCATGATTGAGTTAGTCGCAGAATACGACCTCCGCGTGATTGTGATGGCTTCCGAAAAATTTACGGAAAGGGGCGGCGCTCCCTGTACAACGCCTCAAGAAGTTTATGACACCACTAAACGGCATGTTGCGGTGCTCTTAGAAAAAGCGGGGCGCACTCTCGATGACATTATTATCGACCCAGGGTTGGCTCCGATTGCGGCAGATACTTACGGATTGGTCAATATGGGGCTTGATGCGATTCGGATGATCCGCGCCGATAAAGATTTGGCGGGAGTGCATATTTCTGTTGGCCTCACTAACTTTTCTTTTGGAGTGCCTAAAGAAATCCGCGAGTCTTTGGAAAGAGCCTATATTGCCCTAGCTCTTGAAGCGGGTTTGGATCATATCTTAGGAAATCCTGAAAAAGATTTGACTCCATTGGAATTGGATTCAGATTTTTTAAGTATCGTGAAAAGAGCCTTAGAAGCCGGGCGTCCTGGAGATGGTGAAAGCCAGGAAGATGCTGGTTTCAATCAAGCAGAAACGATCATGGAATTGTACATGGAAGCATGAAGGAGAGAAAATGAGTGAAGAAGATCAAGTCCATCGTGGGAGCTGTTTGTGTGGCAATGTTCAGTACGAAACCACAGGCCCTCTCCGGAATGTGATTGCCTGTCACTGTACTCAGTGTCGTAAAACCACAGGCCATTTCCTTGCTGGCACGAGCGTGAATAAATCGAATTTGAGGATGGTGAAAGAGAGCACTCTTTGTTGGTATCAAAGTTCCCCTGGACACCAAAGAGGGTTTTGCGGCAATTGCGGTTCGAGTTTGTTTTGGCAAGCAGAAAACCAGGATGGCATTTCGATCCTAGCGGGCACTCTCGATGGCCCCACTGGGATTCAGCTCAAAATGCACATCTTCACAAACGATAAAGGTGATTATTACAAATTGAGCGACGATTTGCCCCAATACTCGGAAGACATCCTTGATGCGATTTGGACATCGAAAACAAATGCAAAAACAAACAAGGAATAAGCCATGCCAGTCAATGTAGAAATTAACCTCAAAAAAACAACGGTTTCTCCCGGAATCACGCTTTTTGAGTGTGGAGAAAATCTCGGAGTGCGCGTTCCGACGTCATGCCGAAAAAACGGAAAATGCCGGGAATGCTTGCTAGAAATTACGGAGGGGATGGCTTGTCTCTCTCCTCGTGTTGAAGAGGAAGGCCATCTTTCTGGCCAATTCCGGCTAGCCTGCCGCACAAAAATCACGGCTCTCGAAGGTCAAGTCACCTGCAATACCCTCAAACGTGGCAGTATGAGGATTGAAGAAACATCGGCGGATCTGCCCCCCTCGGCTTTGGAGGTTCCTTTTGACCCGGCGGTCACCAGAGAAGGAAATGCAGTGCTGCTCGATGGTGAGGAAATTGCGCTTGCGGACGGCCCCCTCTTAGGAGTTGCCATGGATTTAGGCACCACTACAGTGGTGATCCGGGTGATTGATTTGGAATCAAAAAAGAAGGTCGCGGGCGCTTCCTTTGAAAACCCCCAGAGGTTCGGTGGAACGGATGTCTTAGCGAGGATCAGTTATGATATGGAGCATAAAGGGAAGTTGTTGCAGAGGACACTGCTGGGATACATTTCGCAGTGTTTTGAAGACCTCCCGATTGATCCTAAAAATATCTATGAAATGGTGGTTGCCGGCAACGCGACCATGCGAGATTTGTTTTTTGGCTTGAATGTGGAGAGTATCGGCCAAAAACCTTACCGCTCACTGACGGAACAGGAGATGCTGGCAGGTATACGAGAATCCACGAGCATCGTCGTTGCTGCTAAAAAACTGCGGCTCCCGATACACCCTAAAGCGCGAGTCTATGGTTTGCCTTTAATTGGTTCCCATGTCGGAGCGGATACGGCCGCCTGTTTACTCGCGATTGATCTTGATCATGAAGAACGCTTGGTCGCGATCATGGACATCGGCACTAATACAGAAATTGTTTGTGGCAATCGCCATAAAACTAAAGCCGCTTCCTGTCCAGCAGGACCCGCATTTGAAGGAGGCGCCATCAACTGTGGGATGCCTGGCATTGAAGGCGCCATCGAAAAAGTGTCGCTCAATCATGAAGATCAAATTCAATTCAGCGTCATTGGCAATGAACAGCCGTTAGGGATTTGTGGATCGGGGTTGGTCGATACATTGAGTGAATTGCTACGCTTAGAAAAAATGAATCAATCCGGTCGTTATACTAATGAAGAAGATAAATTTTTTCTTGATCACGAATACAATATTTATTTATCAGAAAATGATATCAGCGAATTGGCTCAAGCCAAAGGGGCGAACGTCGCAGGATTACAAATTTTGCTGAAGAATTATGGGGTTCGCTTTGATGAATTAGATATTTTTTATCTGGCGGGTGGGTTTGCGCGTCACCTTGACATTGAGGCGGCCAAACGGGTAGGGTTGATTCCTAATTTGCCGAATGAAAAGTTTCGGAAGATTGGAAATGCCTCCATTGAAGGCGCGACGATTGCCCTTTATTCCATGTCGAGACGTCGAGATTTGGAAAAATTAGTCAAAACGATTCCGCATGTTGAACTGGAAACGGATCTCGGTTTTTTTGATTATTTTGTCGATGGTTGCCAATACATGACGATTTAAAGACTCAATATCTTCTCACACCATGAAACAACGAGGAGTGCTCGCTTGAAAAACAACAATGAATCCTGGAATTACAGTCTTCCCAAGAAGGCTTTGATGAAATGGGCAAGAGAGAATGTCATCTTGGATCATTTTGAAGATGGTATTGTCGAGGCGCAATTTCGATATATTGGTTCCACCTGCGGAAATATGGGACACACCATCGATTTCGATTTTCGTGTAAAATTGTCGCCGTTTTCTGATGGTCACAAAGTTTTGGCGACTTCCTGTAAACCAGCAGATCAAGACCGCGGTGCCACTCAAATGTGTGCTTATATTTCAGATCCGGAGCAGTTTTTAGCAAGAGTGGATGACTATCAACCCAGACTTGGAGAACCTCTGGAAGCCTGTGCCCAGTGGAATCCTCAAATCATGCCAGCCGGTTGTTTGTGCAATATCCAATCTCGCAATCATAAATGGCGTAATGCCTTTCAAACCATTCATTACGCGCTCACACTCAAAGAAGAGGTATCCAATGGCGAAACACAAAATCAATGAAGAAAATAAAAAGAGCGAAGAGTTTCTCCCTCCCCATCAGATGGATCGTTCAGGGGTTGGGGTGAATTATGCCGACGAGTATATTAAAAAAATCAATACAAGGCTCGAAGATGGCACACCCATCGCCTGCAAACGCAGAGGGTTGCGCATCACCGTGATGGTTGGGGATAAAAAAGGGGAAGCGCTCATGAATCGGATTGAACATGGCCCCGATCCTAAGGTGATGTTGAATCAAGCCCTTTCCGCCGCGATGCGGGAAGCCGGAGCCTCATTTCTCATTGAAGATGACGTGATGTATCTTGAAATGTGAAGAAAAATGTTGCCCCTCATCCGTTCATTCAAATCAAAATCCGTCTCCGTTCATTCAAATCAAAATCCGTCTCTAAAAAAGGTCATTATGACAGCTTCAATGGAAGCCTTATTTCCTGCTGAAAGACAACAACGCATTTTGGGATTTATCCAAAAAGAAACCATGATTCGTGGTTCTCGCTTGAGTGAATTGCTCAATGTTTCAGACATGACGATTCGTCGCGACTTGGATGTTCTGGAGCAACAAGGGCTGATCGAACGCACGCATGGAGGTGCCGTAATAAAGCAGGAAAGAATTCACCGAGAATTCAAGTATCAGACGAGCGCCCAAGAAAATATTAGTGAAAAAGAAAGGATTGCTCATGCGGCGGCCAAATTGATTGAACTCGATGATACCGTTTATATCGGAGAAGGGACGACGACCTCCCACATCGCCCGTTATGTCGATCCTGACATGCCTTTCACCATTTTCAGCAATAATCTTGGGTTGTTGTCTCAAGATCTGGAAACGGCTGCTGAAATTATTGTTTTAGGAGGAAAATATAGTGCGGTCACTAATTCGATTTCTGGCCCTCTGACGATGGAGCTCATCCAACAATTCAAAGCCAATAAAGTTTTCCTCAGCACGGACGGATTCAGCCTGAGTGCCGGAGTGACTGCGACTGACCTGGATTTGTCTGTCAACGCACGATCAATGATCAAAAACACCAGAGGGCAGGTCATCATTCTCGTCGATTATAGCAAGCTCGGCAAGATTGCTGATAATCGGATTGCCTTGATCAAACAAATTGATATTTTGATCACGGATAGAGAAATTCAACAGGATTTTCAAGACGAGTTGGAAGCCTCCAATGTCGAAGTAATTATCGCCTCCGAGCTGGCTCATGTGAATTGATCCAGCAGAAAACTGCAATAGAGAAAACCGCAATGAAACAGTTTATAGAATACTTAACAGACGAGGAAGTGATCCGCGTGCATGAAGCCTCTTTGGAAGTGCTGGCAGAAGTCGGTATGAAGGTGCGGCATCAGGGCGCGAGAGAAATTTTTTTGAAACACGGCTGTCTCGAAGAAGAGGATTATTTGGTAAAAATGCCTGCGGCGGTGGTGGAAGAATTCATGCAAATGACGGTTCCAACTTTCACTTTCAAAGGGCGCGATCCTGAATTTGACAAAACCATCCCCAATGACAGCCCGATTGTGATCACGGGCAGTTCCGCCCCAAACCTGATTGATCCGAAAACTGGGGAGCACTGTAGAGCGACTTCCAAGGACATCGCCAATATCGCCTTTCTGATCAACGAACTGCCTGGCATCGATGTGTTTTCCATTTCCACTTTAGCCGATGATGCCCCGGAAGGCCAATTCAGCCTTTCTCGTTTTTATCCAGCCGCCAAAAATTGTAAAAAACCAATTCGAGGAAACACCCCCTCCATCTCTGATTTAGAAATGGTTTTGAAATTGGGTGAAATCATTGCTGGAAGTAAGGCCGCCTATCAGGCACAACCCTTCTTCACCCTTCACTGTTGTCCGATTATTTCTCCGCTGACTTACGATTTTGATTCGACGGAGTTGATTATTTACACCACTGAAAACGAGATCCCTTCCTACCCAACCATCGTTCCTAACGGAGGAATGGCTTCTCCATTATCGTTACTCGGTAGTTTGGTGCAAGCGAATGCGGAATTTCTTTCGCTGACGGTGTTGCGCATGATGATTAAACCGGAAACGCCCCATATTTACGCAACACTGCCGGTCATTTCCGATATGAGATCGGGAGACTATCCGCCGGGTGGGATTGAAACGGGAATGCTGCATGCCGCACACAACCAAATGGCGCGCTATTACAATGTCCCGACAGGAGGGTATATCGGATTAACCGGGGCGCACACCTGTGACGCTCAAAGTGGCTATGAAACGGGGATGGGCACGCTGGCTGGGCTTTTAGCGGGAACGGATATGTTCAATATGGCTGGCTTGTTAGGCGCGTTGATGGAATTTGATTTCGGCAAATTAGTGATCGATTCTGAAATTTCTGAGATGCTCAAAAAAGCCCATCAAGGGTTTGATTTCAGTGAAGAAGAAATTTGTCTGGACGTGATCAAAGAAGTTGGCCCCGGTGGTACTTTCATCGACAAAATGCACACTTTCGAAAATATGAGAGATGTGGCTTTTCTGCCAAGAATTTCTACCCGCGAAATGAGAGATACTTGGCAAGAGAAGGGCAGTAAAGATGCTCGCCGCCGTGCAATGGAGCTGATTGATGAAATCCTTTCCCTCCCCAATTACTCAGCAATTTCCCCA
>WASW01014089.1_pt1 | contig 14465 bp, 11 predicted proteins | sample 5698521 | NCBI WGS metagenome assembly WASW01 (sample SAMN11175560, study PRJNA528189) | sponge metagenome | isolation source: marine sponge | host: Leucetta | place: Antarctica: Western Antarctic Peninsula, King George Island | collected 2013-01
GTTTAGCCTGGATCGACTTAACTGGGAATTCATTATCCACACGATCACGATTAAGTAACACCGCAAGCCTTAACAAAACAATTAAATATTTTACTGCTTCGCTTTCGTCTCCTTGTAAAACATCAAATGATTCAGGCCGAATCTTACGTCGATGACATCCAACCAAGCACGCTAGTACTTGTTGTTCGCTGCTAGCAAAACCCGACATATCCGAATGCTGCAATAAATATGCCCCATGACGATGGTAGCCAGAGTGTGCAATATCTAATCCCATTTCATGTAAACGCGCTGCCCACTTGAGTTTGTTTACATGTTCTGACCCAATTAGACCCCGCTGTTTTTTTACTTTATTTAGTAGCATTGCTGCGTTCAGTTCTATCCTATTAGCTTGATCGAAATCAACATGGTACCGATGCTCAAGCCCTCTAACAGTATCGGTACGCACATCTTCATGTTCGAGATGTAGTCTTCCAAGTAAATCAAATAACACTCCCTCTCTCAATGCGCCATCTGAAAAATTCATTTGATTAAGATTAAGGCTATCAAATACTGCCAACAATATTGCCAACCCTCCAGGGAACACAGGCAGGCGCTCTTTCTTTACACCAGATAAATCTAATTCTTTAGCAACCAATAAATCGCGCAATTTAAATAGCGATTCCAACGATATTTCGTTGCTGCCTTCAGGCTGACTATTGACTACCTCACTAATAGCTTTAATGGTACCGGACGTGCCAATTTCTAAATCCCAACCTATTTTTTTATAAGCGCCTACAAATGGGCGTAACTGTTGCTTTGCGACCATAAAGGCTTGATCAAAATTCTTGCGCGTCACCTTGCCATTGGTAAAAAAGCGCTCACTCATCGACACGCAACCCATAAATAAGCTTTCCATTTTTAATGGCTGCATGCCTTCACCCACTATGATCTCTGTACTGCCACCACCAATATCAACCACAATACGACGGTCGTTTGGACGAGATATAGCATAAGTCGTACCTTGATAGATAAGTCGCGCTTCTTCTATGCCTGATATTATTTCAATAGGATGACCCAAGGCAGCTTGAGCAGATTTTAAAAATTTACGGGAGTTTTTTGCTTGGCGTAATGCATTGGTACCGATGGCACGCACCGAATTAGCATGCATATCACGCAGGCGCTGGCCGAACCGTTCTAAACATGCAGTGCCTCGTTGCATTGCTTCTTTATCAAGTTCTCCTGAGGAATTTAGACCTGCACTTAACTGCACCATTTCACGTAAACGATCAATTATTTTTAATCGGCCATGATGATTAGTCGCAACTACCATATGAAAGCTGTTTGAGCCTAAATCTAGCGCTGCGATAATTTCCGGTTCATTTTCATCGCTGAGTGAAATAGTGCACCCCTGTATTAGCTTCAAATATTCCTTATTCATTTGTTTGATCTTCTAACTGACAATTGATTACATTCAATCAACGCTTTTTCATTTGCATAATCTATGACTGCTCCTTCGAGAACAATAGCAGACACGAATACATCACCGCCTGGGAGTTGATCACCTTGTTTGTATTCACCATGTTGATTAGTACAAAACTGCTTTGGTCGCTATCATCATGCACATTAACTTGATGCTGACTCAATTGAGTTCGTTCCTTGATAGAAATATCACTCAATTCTGCATAGATTGACCAGCTAGCAGTGGCTATTCTACTTGCAACAAAGACAAACTGTAAAACTTATATAAACCAAATATTTCGTATTTTATTTCAACCATAATGATCTATGTAGCCACTAATTAATCTATATTTTACGCCAACCTGTCCCTTCTGCCCGATCTAGTATTTCAATGCCTAATTCCGCAAGCTCATCCCTGATACGATCAGCGACAGCAAAATCTTTATCGCTTCGCGCCTGATTTCGCTGAGCAATTAGCCCGTCTATCTTAGATTCATCAATTTCACTGTTACCTGCACCAAACCAAGCACTAGGGTCTTGCTGCAATAAACCGACCAACTGCCCACATTCAAGTAACGCACCTTTTAATTCTGCTCTCTGTTGTTTGTCATCGCCGGCATTATTCGCCAGCTTAGCCAAAGCATGCAGCTCACTAAAGGCTAGAGGCGTGTTTAAGTCTTCTCTAACTGCGTTATAAAATTTTTCAGTGATTGACCCTGAAGGTTTAGTCGCTTGAATTGTACTTAATTCTTCTAATGCACCGTAAAGCCTATCTAAACTTTTCTTCGATGAAGTTAATAACTCGTCCGTCCAATCCAGTGGGCTTCTATAGTGCGTACTAAGCAATGCATATCGCACCGCTTCCCCTGGTGTACTCTCTAATAGTTGATGTACTAACAACACATTACCGATCGATTTAGACATTTTCTCGTAATTAACATTCACGAAACCATTGTGAATCCAATACCGACAAAATACTTGATGATCATGTGCACAGGTACTTTGGGCAATTTCATTTTCATGGTGTGGGAAAATTAAATCCTGCCCACCACCATGAATATCAATCGTGTTGCCTAAATGCTTTTCAATCATTGCCGAGCATTCTATATGCCAACCCGGTCGACCCGCACCCCAAGGGCTTTCCCACGCAGGTTGATCAGGGGTTGATGGTTTCCATAAAACAAAATCTGCTGGATCTTTTTTGTAAGGTGCTACCTCAACGCGCGCGCCTGCAATCATGTCATCCAGATTACGCCCTGACAGTTCTCCATAAGATTGATATGCCGGCACGTTAAACATCACATGCTGCTCCGCCTCATAAGCAAAACCTTTGCTTATTAATGCCTCTATCATTGAAATGATCTGATCAATATGATCTGTCGCACGCGGTTCAATATCTGGCAAATCCACACCCAGCGACCCCATGTCTTGATGATAAATATCTGTAAATTTTTTAGTAATGACATCTATCTCAACGCCTTGCTCGTTAGCTGCGGTATTTATTTTGTCATCAACATCAGTTAAATTTCTTGCATAGATAACTTTTTTATACTGCTTACGTAGTAATTTAACCAACACATCAAATACAACTGCGGGCCGCGCATTACCAATATGCGCATAGCTATATACCGTCGGACCACACACATACATTGTTATGCAGTCAGGATTTAATGGTTCAAATTCCTGTTTTCGTTTTGCTAGTGTGTTGTAGAGTTTAATTGTCATGTTAATAAGATACGTTAATTAACGTTAACCAAAGTGGTATCAATATAATCTAGAAACAGAAAACTCTGCCAAACTACTTAACGCGGCTTTATAGTCTCCATCTGGTAACCATTGTAGTGCTTGCTTAGCTTTTTCTACCTCTTGCAATGCGATGCTCTCGGTATATTCCAATGCTTTAGTCTGTTGTATAACACTCATGACAAATTCCAAACTGTCACGATCGCCATTCTCGATAATTTCTGCAAGTTGTTTTGCTTGATCCGCAGACGCGTTCTTTAGCGCATGAATAATTGGCAAGGTTGGCTTACCTTCTGCCAAGTCATCACCCACATTCTTGCCCATGGTTTCACTATCTGCACGATAATCTAATACATCATCAATTAATTGAAATGCTGTGCCTAAATGCTTTCCATAATTTTCTAATGCTTGTTCTTCCTTTAAAGATCTCCCTGCTAACAAAGCACCAATTTGTGCCGCTGCACCAAAGAGTCTTGCCGTCTTACACTTGATCACTTGCATGTATTGGTCTTCAGTAGTGTCAGGCTCGTTACAATTCATCAATTGCAACACTTCGCCTTCGGCAATGATATTGGATGTGGTTGAGAGGATATCCATCACTCGCATATCACCCACTTGAACCATCATTTCAAATGCTCGCGAGAAAATAAAATCTCCCACTAGTACGCTCGCTTCATTTCCCCATATGGAATTTGCGGTTTCTTTACCTCGGCGCAAATCTGATGAATCAACCACATCATCGTGTAACAAGGTAGCGGTATGAATAAATTCAATGATCGCCGCGGTTAAATAATGTTTATCACCCTCGTATCCACATGCTCTAGCCGCCAACACGGCAATTACTGGACGCAATCTTTTGCCGCCACTATTAACGATGTACTCGCTCATTTGCTCAATCAGCACTACATCGGAATGTAGCTGGGCTCGAATACTGGCATTGACGCCATCCATGTCTTTGGCAACAAGTGCCTGTATTTCATTAAATTGCATGTGAATTATCGCGGTTTTGCTAGAAATATCTCGCTGTGCTGCGAGCTCGTACATATTATTAGATAGCCACACTGATCGATACCTTCTTGGCATCACTGGGTGTATATTTATTTTGTGGTCGCAATCATGAACGGTCATACTCTAGTAGGCAAGACGATTGACCTACCGGCACTTAATGGTTAGAATGCCGCGCTCTTTTTCCTAAAGATACACGAAGTTACTAATATTATGTATGCAGTCATCGCCACAGGCGGAAAGCAGTACCGAGTCGAGCAAGGGGATGTCCTTCGCGTCGAAAAATTGAATGTTGAAGAAGGCGGAACAGTCGACTTTGACCAAGTGCTTATGATGGTCACAGGTGAAAACGTAAATATAGGCGCACCCTATATTGATGGCGGCAAAGTTAGCGCTGAAGTACGCGCTCATGGGCGTGCCAAGAAGATTGAAATCATCAAATTCAAGCGGCGTAAGCATCACCGCAAGCAAATGGGACACAGACAGTCCTATACAGAATTAGTTATTAAAGAAATTAGTCAGTAACACGGAATAATACGCAATGGCACATAAGAAAGCAGGCGGTAGTACCCGAAACGGTCGCGATTCTCAATCGAAACGACTGGGTGTTAAATGTTTTGGTGGTCAACAGGTAGTTCCTGGCAATATCATCTTACGTCAACGCGGAACTAAATTTCACCCAGGACACAATGTTGGTTTGGGCAAAGATTATACAATTTTTGCTACTACGCCGGGTGTTGTTAAGTTTGAAGTGAAGGGCCCTAAGAATAGGAAGTATGTCAGCGTAGTAAGCGCATAATAGACACACCACTTTCGATTATGAAAAGCCCCGAAATTCGGGGTTTTTTTTGCCTTGGATATTTGCTTATGGCATCTGTCCGGGAAATTTGTCCAATCAAAACGTATCAATAGGCAAGCCATATGAAGTTCGTAGACGAAGCAACAATCACAGTATTTGGTGGCAATGGAGGCAATGGTTGCATGAGCTTTCGACGTGAACGCTTTGTTGCTAAAGGCGGGCCAGATGGTGGTGATGGTGGCGACGGCGGATGTGTTTACCTGCGTACTCAAGAAGGCATCAATACATTAGCCGACTTTCGTTTCACACGTAGTTTCAAAGCTAAAACTGGCTCGAATGGCGGCGGCAGTAATTGTACCGGCAGGTCGGGCGAAGATTTATACATTGATGTCCCCGTGGGCACCGAAGTCTATGATGACAATACCGATGAATGCATTGGTGACTTAACCGTTGAAGGGCAGACCTTATTGGTAGCCAATGGCGGTTTTCATGGTTTAGGCAATCAGCGTTTTAAGAGCTCAACCAATCGTGCGCCGCGTAAAACTACCAATGGCTCTGATGGCGACATTCGTGATTTACGCTTAGAACTGAAGCTACTTGCCGATGTGGGCTTATTAGGCCTGCCTAGTGTCGGTAAATCATCATTAATCGCAGCGGTATCTGAAGCTCGCCCTAAAATTGCAGACTACCCATTTACCACCCTGCACCCTAATTTAGGTGTGGTCAGAGTCGGGCCGCTGCAAAGCTTTGTAATGGCAGATTTGCCAGGATTGATAGCAGGCGCAGCTCAAGGGCATGGCTTAGGCATCCAGTTTTTGAAACATCTTTCTCGCTGTCGTGTCTTGGTACACATGATCGACTTGTCTGACCGCGGCGAAGGCGAAGATCCTATTTCTCAATTTCACACCATTGAAAAAGAACTTCAGGAATATAGTGAGACTGTTTCCAACAAACATCGTTGGCTAGTATTCAATAAAGTTGACCTCCTGCTTGAAGAAGAACAACAAGCTATTATCAAACAAGTGTGTGATGAGATTAACTGGCAAGGACCTGTTTATGCCATCTCAGCCGTTTCTAGGGTAGGCTTAGAGCAATTATGCAAAGATATTCTTTGGCATTTAGTCGAGCAAGATAGTGAACATGAACAATGATAACGCGACAAATCAGCAATCTAAACGCTGGGTAGTAAAAATTGGTAGTTCGCTCATCACTAATGATGGTCAGGGCTTAAACTTACCTGCCATTAAGGCCTGGATGGGCGAATTTGCTCAATTACACAGGCAAGGCTATGAGCTTATCTTAGTGTCATCAGGTGCTGTAGCTGAAGGCATGGCGCGCTTAGGTTGGAGTAAACGCCCACGTACCTTACACGAGCTGCAAGCCGCTGCCGCTATTGGCCAAATGGGTCTGGTGCAAGCCTATGAACAATACTTACAAGAACATAACTTGCATAGCGCCCAAGTCTTACTGACTCATGATGATTTGCGTGATCGGCAACGTTATATCAATGCACGTTCCACACTCACGACTTTATTAGAATTAGGAGTCATTCCTGTCGTGAATGAAAATGATACCGTCGCTACCGAAGAAATCCGCTTTGGCGATAATGACAATCTAGCTGCGCTAGTCGCTAATCTGATTAGCGCTGACCAATTAATCATACTTACAGATCAGGCTGGTATTTTCGATAAGAACCCACATGAGTTCAAAGATGCGAAATTGCTCGAATCTTGTTCTACAAATGATAGGATTTTAGATATTGTTGCGGGACCATCGCATCATGCATTAGGTCGAGGTGGCATGATCACTAAGGTTTCTGCCGCGAGAAGAGCGGAACGTTCAGGCACATCAACGATAATTCTATCGGGTAAACAAGAAAATGCGCTTCTTTCTATTGCTAGCGGCAAATACACGGGCACCACTATCATGCCTACGATTGAGCCGTTAACAGCACGTAAACAATGGATAGCCAATCAACTGCAAGTCATTGGCAGTATTCAATTGGATGCCGGTGCAAGTAATGTAATTAGATCAGGTCGCGCAAGCTTACTACCTATCGGCGTAAAGTCAGTAGTCGGTAAATTCAAGCGCGGTGATTTAGTCGCATGCAATGATGAGCAGGGAAATGAAATTGCGCGTGGTTTGATTAACTATAATGCAGAGGAAACAAATAAGATTCTAGGTAAATCAACAGCTGAGATCGAGCCTACCCTAGGGTATATTGATGAACCAGAATTAATAAACCGAGATAATTTAGCGGTCTTGTAAACGCAGAACGTTTACCAGCTAAATTACATTGCGCGGATGCGCAAATTCAAACGATGCTTATGTCTCGCCGCTTTGTTGGTATGTATGATACCTTTACGGGCAGATACGTCGATCACAGGAATAGATGCAGTATATAGCTGTTGAGCTTCTTCTTTATTACCAGATTCGATCGCTTTAACGACATTTTTAATAAACGTGCGTAATTTTGATCTCATGCCAACATTGCCTTGCCGAGATTTTTCTGAAGTGCGTGCTCTTTTACGTGCTGAAGCTATATTTGCCAAAATCTGTCCTCTTGAATCTGAATCTTTGTGTTTTAGGGCGTCGAACTATGCGTTTTTCACTGTAAAATGTCAACAGAATACGTGTATAAACAGATATTAATCGTTTCAAACACAAGATAATTCTAAGGGTATGATTAATACCACGATATACAGCCATTTCACTGTGCTGGCGATGATGCAAATTCAGTGTTAATAGGTTAGAGTTTTTCTTTACGAATCAACCAAATATAGCCTAGTTATCTCTAAGTGAGCAAGAAACCTGTTAAATCCACCTTAACTGTTGGTGGCGCTACATTAGTCTCACGTATCTTTGGCTATGTTCGCGATGCCATCATATTTATTGTCTTTGGCGCCAATGCCGGCACCGATGCTTTTTTTGTCGCATTTCGCATTCCAAATTTTTTACGCCGCTTATTTGCAGAAGGTGCTTTTTCTCAAGCATTTGTACCAATCATGACCGCTCACTTACATAGCAGCGAAGATGATTTTAAACGCTTGATTGATCATGTTACCGGCCTGTTATCAGTAATTTTATTGATTATCACAGCACTTGGCATTTTATGCTCACCTTGGTTAATACACGTGTTCGCTCCAGGATTCGATGATCCAACACAAGAATTATTAGCCAGCGATATGCTTAAAATCACTTTCCCTTATGCTCTGTTTATTTCACTTACCGCCCTATCTGGCAGTATTTTAAATATTCGCCAAAAGTTTGCAGTGCCCGCGCTGACTCCAGTGTTACTTAATCTTTCGTTAATCGGTGCTGCTGTTTGGCTATCTCCGCATATGGAAAACCCTGTCACTGCCTTAGCGTGGGGAGTTTTCATCGCTGGCGTGGCACAGTTATTATTCCAAATTCCATTTTTAATCCAAGCCCACTCATTACCGCTGCCTAAACTCTCTGGGGCCAAAGAAGGTGTGAACAGAGTTCTAAAGTTAATGTTACCGGCAATCTTTGGTAGTTCAATTGTGCAGATTAATTTACTTATTAACACCATAATTGCTTCATACCTGGTAGTTGGTAGTATTAGCTGGTTATATATTTCTGACAGATTTGTAGAGCTTCCATTAGCTTTATTTGGAATCGCCACGGCGACGGTCATTCTGCCCATGCTGTCTAAACATTTTGTATCTAATCAACTCAGAGAGTTTGATCAAACCCTACAGTGGGCATTAAAAATTTCATTACTTATTTCGATACCTGCAACGTTAGGATTAATCGTATTATCTGCACCTATCTTGTTTACACTGGTTCAATATCGAGAATTCAGCTTATTTGACACACAGATGGCAACACTCAGTTTAATAGCTTACGCGCTCGGCCTGCCGGCTTTCATCTTTATCAAAGTATTAGTCCCTGGTTTCTATTCACGCCAAGATACAAAAACACCAGTGAAAATTGGTGTACTAGTAATAATTCTAAATATCGTGCTAAATCTATTCTTCGTATGGCTGTGGTCTAAACTTGAATTACCTGGTGCCCATGCTGGACTTGCGTTAGCTACCTCGTTGTCAGCCTATGTGAATGCAGGTTTATTATTTATTCTACTTAGAAGAGCCAATGTGCTGCATGCCAACTCGTACAGATTGTCGCTAGGATTGAAAGTGTTATTTAGCTCTATCATCATGTTGCTGTGCTTATGGTGGATTAATCCAGGATCAGAGGTTTGGTCTAATTGGAACGGTATCACTAGATTTGGCTCACTCAGCGGGCTGATAATTGTAGGCACTACTATTTATGTTGGTCTACTCATGATTCTTGGCTTACGCCCAAGTCAGTTCCATCTTGAGTCGCGTTAGAACAGGTTTAATATGATCTTACTCCGAGGCAGCAAAAAACTTACTAGAATCAATCAGCCTACTGTGGCTACGATTGGTAACTTTGATGGATTTCATCTAGGCCATCAGGAACTCATTAACTTCGTCATTAACGAATCTGAGCAGCAAAAAGCAAAGTCTATATTAATTAGCTTTGAGCCAACCCCAAAAGAGTTCTTCTGTGGCTCTAAAGGACCTGCACGTATTTATCCTATTCGCAAAAAAATAGAATTAGTTCGTGAATTTGGGTTCGATTACTTTGCATGTTTACATTTCAATCAGTTAACCGCGACGATGCCAGCAGTGGGCTTTATAAAGAAGATCTTGCACGATTCGCTAAATGTAAAAATGTTAGTTGTGGGAGATGATTTCAAGTTTGGTCATCACGGTAGTGGCGACACAGATTTCCTATGCAGCATGGGTGCGAAGCTCGGTTTTGATGTCCATGTAGAAAGTCCAATCTTGCATGAACGAAAACGCGTCAGCAGCACACTGATACGAGACAAGTTGTCTCAGGGTGAGTTTGGTGAAGTCACTACTCTATTAGGCCGTCCGTTCGAAATGTCGGGGCGAGTTTTCCATGGCGATAAAATAGGTCGAACCATTGGCTTCCCGACAGCGAATATTTTAATTGGCCGAATAGTGTCGCCCATCAAGGGAGTCTTCACTGTCAGCGCAAGCCACATGAATAAAAAATGGCAAGGCGTTGCCAATGTTGGCAATAGGCCAACAGTCAACGGTCAGCGCCAACAACTGGAAGTTCATTTATTTAACTGCCAACAAGATTTGTATGGCAAAAGATTGGATGTTGAATTTCATACCAAATTAAGGGATGAGATAAAATTTCCGTCATTTGAGGCACTGAAACATCAAATAGGCATTGATGTTACAAAGGCACAACAATATTTTAGTCAAAGGACATAACGCTCAGTGAGTCAGGATTACAAACACACTCTAAATTTGCCAAAGACCAACTTTCCAATGAAAGGTAACTTGGCTCAACGTGAACCAGAAATGTTGAAGCGTTGGCAGGAACTAGATATTTATCAGCACATCCGTGAAGCATGTGCTGATCGTGAGAAAAAATTTACTCTACATGATGGCCCTCCCTATGCAAATGGGGACATTCACATAGGTCATGCAGTGAATAAAATTCTCAAAGATATTATTGTCAAAAGTAAAACCTTAAGTGGTTATGATGCGCCTTTTATTCCTGGATGGGATTGCCACGGCTTGCCTATCGAGGTCATGGTCGAAAAGAAAAAAGGTAAACCCGGGCATAAAATATCTGAAAAGGAATTTCGTCAGGCTTGCCGCGAATATGCTCAAAAGCAAGTCGATCGTCAACGTGATGATTTTATTCGCTTAGGTGTGTTTGCTGATTGGGAAAATCCCTACTTAACCATGAACTTCCAAGTCGAAGCAGACATCGTGCGTTCACTTGCAAAAGTGATTGCTAATGGCCATTTAGAGAAAGGCTTTAAACCTGTTTACTGGAGTGTTGCGAGTGGTTCTGCGTTAGCTGAAGCTGAAGTTGAATATAAGGATAAAACCTCTTATGCCATTGACGTTAAGTTCACGCCTGCAGACCAAGTAAGCTTCAAGAAATTATTTGCCGGTGCCGCTGAGAATATCGAAGCCCATGTGGTTATTTGGACGACAACACCTTGGACGCTACCCGCAAATCAAGCCGTTAGCTTGCACCCTGAATTTGAATATACATTACTAGAAGTGTCTATTGATGGTTCTAACCAATACTTATTATTAGCCTCCGATTTAGTCGCTTCTTGTTTAGAGCGTTATGCTATCGACAAACATAAAATCATTGCCACCTGTATTGGCCAAGACCTTGAACTTACCCAATTGCAACACCCTTTTTATGACAAGCAAGTACCCATTATTTTAGGTGAACATGTCACTACCGAAGCAGGTACAGGTGCCGTACATACCGCACCTGATCATGGCGCAGATGACTTTGTTGTCAGCAAGAAATACCAACTAGGCACAATTAATATTGTCAATGACAATGGTGTCTATCGTGATGACGTAGAACTCTTTGCAGGGCAACATGTTCATAAAGTTGATAATCCCGTGATAGAAAAGCTAGAGGAAAACTCTAAGCTTGTGCATCAACATAAAATCACCCATAGCTTTCCACATTGTTGGCGCACTAAAACTCCATTGATTTTTAGAGCAACACCACAGTGGTTCATTAGCATGAACAAAAACAATCTACTTAAACGCTCATTAGAAGAAGTTGAAAATGTTGAGTGGCTACCTGATTGGGGTAAAGCAAGAATAGTTAGCATGTTAAGTAATAGCCCAGATTGGTGTGTGTCGAGACAGCGTACTTGGGGAGTGCCGATCACTCTGTTTGTACATTCACAAACTCAGGAGTTACATCCAAATACTATTGCGTTGATGGAACAAGTTGCACTGCGTATAGAAAATGAAGGCATTCAAGCTTGGTTTGATTTAGAACCCTCAGAGTTACTTGGCGATGAAGCGAAAGATTACACTAAGGTTTCTGATACTTTAGATGTTTGGTTTGATTCAGGTGTTACCCATGAATCAGTGGTGCAGCGTCAACAACAGCTTAATTTTCCAGCTGATCTATATTTGGAAGGCTCCGACCAACATCGAGGCTGGTTCCAATCATCATTAAAAACCAGTGTCGCTATTAATGACTGTGCCCCTTACAAAGCTGTGTTAACACATGGCTTTACAGTTGATGCTAGCGGTCGAAAAATGTCTAAATCACTAGGTAATGTTATCGCACCCCAAAAGATTTTCAAATCACTAGGAGCCGATATTTTACGTCTATGGGTAGCGTCTAGTGACATCAGTAGCGAAATGAATGTGTCTGATGAAATCTTAAAGCGCACTGCAGATTCTTATAGAAGAATGCGCAATACCGTTCGTTACTTACTTTCTAATTTAAATGGCTTTGATCCAAGTAAAGATTTAATCGCCGCCAATGAAATGATCGCATTAGATCGCTGGGTTGTGGATAGAACAGCCTCACTTCAGAAACAAGCAATTAGCCATTATGAAAAATATGAATTTCATCAGCTATACCAAACACTACATAACTTTTGTAGCTTAGATTTAGGCAGCTTGTATTTAGACATCATTAAAGACCGTGTCTATACAACACAAGCTGACAGCCTCGCTCGCAAATCGGCACAGACTGCTGCTTATCATATTGCACAGTCTTTATTGCGCTTACTAGCACCAATATTGAATTTCACGGCTGAAGAAGCTTTCTCTCACATTCCTGGCAATCAAGAGACAACTATCTTTACCAAAACTTGGTATCAAGATTTAACTGTGCTTGATACCAATGAATATCTGAATGTCGACACATGGAATTTAATATTTGATGTTCGACAGAAGACATTAAAAACTTTAGAAGAACATAGAGAAAAAGGTAATATTGGCTCAGGCTTAGAGGCTAACGTGACAATTTATTGCGAAGGTGCAACTCATAAATCTTTGTCCTTACTTGAAAATGAACTCCGATTTGTACTCATCACCTCGTCAGTGGCTCTTGAAATGCTCACGGACAGTTCTTCTGATGTTGAAGAACTGTCTTTAGCCAATGGTGATAAGATTAAGATTGAAATTGAAAAATCCAGCAATGAAAAATGTGTGCGTTGTTGGCACTTACGTGAAGATGTTGGCAGCCATAAGGATCACCCAGAACTATGCGCGCGCTGCGTAGACAATGTTGATGGCACTGGTGAAGTTAGAAAATATGCGTAAGTGGGCTATTTTGGTTATTGCATTAACCTTTATTGATATAATTACAAAACGCTTTGCTGAAGCAACTCTAGAATTTGCACAACCGGTTGCGGCAATGCCAATGTTTAATTGGATGCTTGTTTATAATGAAGGCGCCGCATTTAGCTTACTTAGTGAAGCAGGTGGATGGCAGCGCTGGTTTTTTATAGCGCTTGCTTCTGCAGTATGTATTTACATATTTAATTGGCTACGCAAACTCTCTAGCTCAGATATATTACTTGGAACTAGTCTTAGCTTTATTCTAAGTGGAGCATTAGGCAATTTAATTGATCGCGCCATTTATGGCAAAGTGACAGATTTTATCGACTTCTACTATAAATCAGATGAATGTATTTATTTTTTCTTTTACTTGCCTAATAGTGGTTGTCACTGGCCTACATTCAACATCGCTGATATTTTAATTACATTAGGTGCTACCTTATTAGTTATACAAATTTTTAAAGAACCATCTACTAAATGACGCCGATACAGATCAAACTCGCTAACCCAAGAGGCTTTTGTGCTGGCGTGGATAGAGCAATTGAAATAGTCGAACGTGCTTTAGAGCAATTCGGCGCACCTATTTATGTTCGCCATGAGGTGGTTCATAACCGTTTTGTGGTTGATTCATTACGCGTGAAAGGTGCCGTCTTTGTCGAAGAGTTAGATGAAGTGCCAGATCAATCCACCGTCATCTTTAGTGCCCATGGTGTCTCGCAGGCGGTACGCAATGAGGCTGTTAGACGTCAATTAACGGTATTTGACGCTACCTGTCCGCTAGTAACTAAAGTCCACATTGAAGTTGTTCGCAACTGCAAGAATGATAGAGACACTATTTTAATTGGACATAAAGGCCATCCTGAGGTTGAGGGCACTATGGGTCAATGCACTGAACAGCATGGCGGAAATATTTTTCTTGTAGAGTCACCAGAAGACGTTGATAAAGTGGTCGTCGATAGACCTAATGAGATTTCTTACGTTACTCAAACCACACTATCCGTAGACGACACTAAAGAGATTATTCAAAAGTTACAATCTCGCTTTCCGAGCATTCAGTCGCCTAAACGTGATGATATTTGTTACGCCACACAGAACCGACAAGACGCCGTTAAAAATTTAGTCCATGACTGCGACTTGTTACTTGTCATTGGCTCTGTGACAAGTTCAAACTCGAATCGTCTTCGAGAGATTGCCGAAAAAAATGGCATTGAGTCTTATCTGATAGATGATGCTGATCAAATCTCTAATGCATGGCTAGAAGACAAAATCAATATTGGTGTCACCGCAGGGGCATCTGCACCTGAAATTTTAGTTAAGCGGGTAGT
>WASW01036612.1_pt1 | contig 14463 bp, 15 predicted proteins | sample 5698521 | NCBI WGS metagenome assembly WASW01 (sample SAMN11175560, study PRJNA528189) | sponge metagenome | isolation source: marine sponge | host: Leucetta | place: Antarctica: Western Antarctic Peninsula, King George Island | collected 2013-01
GATAATGGCTCCTCTGGCGGTGGCAGCGGCAGCGGTCCCGATTGGGGGAATACGGATACTGGCGGCGGCGGTGCTGACTCTGGTGCCGGCCCTGGTGGTGGCGATCTGGATGACGAGATCCCGTTCTAGAAAACAAACGAATTTTCATACAAGAAAACCCAGAATTGTTACCAATTCTGGGTTTTTATTTATCTATACTTTAAGAGATCACCTATGCTGCTTTGGGAAGACCTCTTTGTTGGTTAGGACGCCCGCTTTTGTTTGAGCGTGGCCGGCGATTAAAGTCACGGCGTTTCTGATTGCTGGTTTTCTTCGGTTTTATCGGTGCCGCGTTAGCGACGTCATCAGAATGAAATGGTTGATCGTTGTCGACATCGATGGTGCTGCGGGTAATCTTCTCAATATCCAGCAGATAACCACGTTCTTCTTCATCACAGAATGAAATGGCCTGACCATCTGCACCGGCACGGGCCGTGCGGCCGATGCGGTGGACGTAAGTTTCCGGGTCGTTGGGTAAATCAAAATTGAACACATGCGTTACGCAGTCAACATCAATACCGCGCGCCGCGATATCGGTTGCGACAAGAATGCGAAGTGCACCATTTTTGAACCCGTCGAGTGCCCGTTGCCGGGCATTTTGACTTTTATTGCCGTGAATCACACCGGAGCGAATATTGCTTTTCTCGAGATGTTTGGCGACTCGGTCTGCACCGTGTTTGGTGCGGGTAAACACCAATGCACGCGAAATGCTGTCGTCTTTTAATAGCGCGGTTAACAAACTGCGTTTTTGGGATTTTTCAACGAACATTATTCTTTGGTTTACACGTTCAGCAGTGGTTGACTGAGGCGCTACTTCGACCCGTACCGGATTATTCAATAGGCTTGCGGCGAGCTTTGAAATTGCTGCGGGCATGGTCGCAGAAAACAATACGGTTTGGCGGTTTTGCCCCACACGCTCAGAAATTTTGCGCACGTCGTTGACGAAACCCATATCAAGCATGCGGTCTGCTTCGTCGAGTACAAAAATTTCAACCGCATCGAGATGCAGTTTTCGCTGATTCATGAGATCGAGCAGGCGCCCCGGCGTGGCGATAACAATATCAACCCCATTATTTAATCTTTTGATCTGACGTCCCGTGGGAACACCGCCGAAAATAGTTGTGGATTTGATAGACAGGAATTGCCCGTACGTATTGACACTGTCGCCAATCTGAACAGCAAGTTCACGGGTCGGTGCCAGAATGAGCGCGCGCGGGCGTCCAGGGGCCGGGTTTCCGTTGGAGGACGCTTCAAGTTTTTGAAGCATGGGCAGAACGAAGGCTGCGGTTTTCCCGGTGCCGGTCTGTGCGACGCCCAGAAGGTCTTTGCCCGTTAAAAGATGGGGGATGGATTGTGCCTGAATAGGGGTGGCGCGCGAATAATCCGCTGCAGCCAACGCCCTCTTCAGGGGCTCGATTAGGTCGAGCTCTGAAAAATCGGTCATTAATAATTTTCTCTAATTTTTATATAATTGGTTGGGTGTTTCTTGGAGAAGCAGGTCGTAGGCCAGAGAACTAGTCCCCGGCCTACTTGAACTGCTTTAACAGAACTTAATCCCGGAGCTGAATGTTTTCAGCAGAGTCTTTGCCATCGCGGCCAGCAGCCAGCTCATAAGTTACTTTCTGGCCATCTGCCAGGCTTTGAATTCCGTTGCTTTCGAGGGCAGAGATGTGAACAAAAGCATCTTTGCCGCCGTCTTCTGGCTCAATGAAGCCAAATCCTTTAGTGGCGTTAAACCATTTTACGGTACCATTAGTCATAGTTAGTTTCCTTGAATTGTGAAAAATTGCGCGAGCTGACCTCGGTCATGGCTCGCTGTTGAAACGTCAACGTTTTTATGAGGCAATAAGGTCGACCGGCGCCTAAGCGAGGGTCTGTCCGGGCATTCATAACATTTGAACTGCGTTTCGACACGCCTCTCATATACCTTGCCCGTTCATTGTCAAGATAAATATGCAGGTATCGTTCATCTGCGTCAGCATTTGTACTATAACAATGTATTGGTCATCGCTGCGCTTCGTTCCTTGTTCAAGGGAATGTCTATGTTATAGGTGAGCGCGCAATACACAGAGTTTTATTCCGGGTTTGGTTCTAACATGAGTAACATTTCTCACGCCGCGTCATTCGATGCCGTCGCAAAACGCAATGTTCTGGTATTGTCGATTTGTCAGGCATTGTCCATGACAGGGGCGTCACTGGTGATTTTCGTTTCCGCGTTGGCGGGACAAATGCTTGCTGATGATAAATCGTTGGCGACATTACCGATCGCGTTTCAATTCACTGCGACAATGTTGACAACGATACCAGCGTCCTTGTTGATGGGGAAAATTGGCAGAAAACTTGGGTTTACGTTGGGGCAGTTGATCGGTGTTTGCGGCGCCGCCTTGGCTTCGTACGCGATTTATGAGGGCAGTTTTTGGTTATTTGTTTTAGCCAGTTCTTTGCTCGGATCGCACAATGCTTTTTGGCAGTACTATCGTTTTGCTGCAGCTGACACGGCAAGTGGAGAATTTAAGGCGAAAGCGATTTCGTTGGTAATGGCCGGCGGCGTGTTTGCAGCTGTCGCCGGCCCCCAACTGGCAATATGGAGTGTTGATATATTCGCTCCGGTTTTATTCGTTGGGTGTTATGTTGCCATAATTTTCCTGAGCACGCTGACAATTTTCATGCTTCAGGGCATTTCGGTCCCGAAGGCTATCGCGGTTGAAATCTCTACTCGTGGTCGGCCACTGAAAGAAATAATGCGCCAACCTGTGTTTATCGTTGCCGTGATTTCTGCGATGTTTGGTTATTCAGTGATGACATTGGTCATGACGGCCACTCCACTGGCGATGAAATTTTGCGGATTTGATTTTTCGGATACAGGTACAGTGATCCAGTTTCATGCTTTGGCAATGTTTGCGCCCAGTTTTTTTACTGGTCATTTGATTAAGAAATTTGGTGTCCTGCAAATTATCATCCTTGGCGCGATTTTGAACATTGGGTGTATGGCGGCCAACTTGGCGGGAATAGAATTTGTTAATTTTTGGTTGGGACTGGTTCTGCTTGGGCTTGGTTGGAATTTCATGTTTGTTGGCGGCACGACACTGCTGACGGACGCTTATCGCCCTGAAGAGAAAACAAAAGTACAGGCTGCGAACGACTTTATTGTATTCGGTGCCGTATCTATAGCCGCTTTTTCATCAGGGGCTCTGTTTGACACGTTCGGGTGGGCAGCCGTGAATGCAGCGGTCGCTTTACCCATGTTTGCCGCTTTCGTCGCGTCGGTATGGTTCTTGATGGCGAGTGATCAGAAAAAAGAAACCGTTTAGACCCCAAACACACGACAAATACAGGCAATATAAGACCGTTCTGGGAGTTGTGTACGGGGGCAAAAAATGCTAAATTTCTAGTCAGCGGCAGCGGGGCTTTTCCTGCCGCCATATTTTTTTGCATGTTATTGAAATTAAACGGTAAAATCCTTTGACATCTCCCTCAAGTGTGGCGCCGCCCAGCGGCCCTGATTCTGATATTACGCCTGTTTCCATAGAAGACGAAATGCGCACGTCCTATCTTGATTACGCGATGAGCGTAATTGTGTCGCGTGCGCTGCCCGATGTTAGGGATGGGTTAAAACCGGTTCACCGCCGGGTCCTCTATGCGATGAAGGAAAGTGGATACGAATATAACAAACCGTACCGTAAATCTGCGCGTATCGTTGGTGACGTTATGGGTAAATATCACCCCCATGGTGACCAGTCGATTTATGATGCGATGGTGCGTATGGCACAGGACTTTTCCATGCGCCTTCCGTTGATTGATGGCCAGGGGAATTTCGGTTCCATGGATGGCGATAAAGCTGCCGCCATGCGGTATACGGAAGCCAGGTTGGCCAAGTCGGCGCATATGCTGCTAGAGGACATCGATAAGGAAACGGTTGATTTCAGGCCCAACTACGACGAATCCGTTAGTGAACCAACTGTCCTGCCTGCGGGTTATCCAAATTTGCTGGTTAACGGCGCGGGTGGTATCGCGGTTGGTATGGCGACTAATATTCCGCCCCATAACCTCGGTGAGGTGGTCGATGCCTGTTGTGCCTATATCGATAATCCCGAGATTACGATAGATGAAATGATAGAGAACTATGTGCAGGGACCAGATTTCCCCACAGGAGGGCTGATTCTGGGCCGTCAGGGCGTTTTGAAAGCGCTTCATACGGGGCGTGGGTCGGTCGTCATGCGCGGGCGCACGTCGGTCGAGGAAATTCGCAAAGACCGTTTTGCGATTATCGTTCATGAAGTGCCTTTCCAGGTCAATAAATCACGCATGCTCGAGCATATGGCCGAAGCTGTGCGCGACAAGAAGATCGAGGGCGTATCCGATTTGCGTGATGAGTCCGATCGTGATGGTGTGCGCGTTGTTATTGAGATGAAACGTGATGCCGAGCACGATGTTGTGCTGGCGCAGTTGTTCAGATTTACGCCTCTTCAGACGAGTTTTGGTGTTAATATGCTGGCGCTTGATGGTGGCCAACCCAAACAGATGAACCTGCGCGAAATTATCGTAGCGTTTGTTAAGTTTCGCGAAGAAGTCATCCGTAAACGGACGATTTACGAGCTGGGTAAGGCCCGTGACAAAGCTCATGTTCTGGCCGGACTTGCTGTCGCTGTCGCCAATATTGATGACGTGATCAAACTGATCCGCGCAGCGCCTGATTCGCAGACAGCCCGGGCGCAATTGATGGATCGCGACTGGGCCGCGTCTGATGTGGAAGCGATGATTGCGCTTCTCGATGAGCCTGGGCACCGGGTTGTTGACGGCCGGTATAAACTGTCAGAAGTCCAGGCACGCGCCATATTGGAACTGCGCCTGCAACGTTTGACAGGGCTCGAGCGGGACAAGATCGCGGATGACCTGACGGCATTAGGCGATCAGATCATTGAGTTTCTGTCAATTTTGGGGTCGCGCGAGAAACTTTACGGTATATTGCGTTCAGAAATGATGACAATTCGCGATGAATTTGCCACCGAGCGCCGTACGACGCTTGTTGAAAGCGAATTCGAGCATGATATCGAAGATCTGATCCAACGTGAAGACATGGTGGTGACAGTCACGGGTGCTGGTTATATCAAACGTGTGCCATTATCGACCTATCGTGCCCAGCGCCGCGGCGGTAAGGGGCGCTCCGGTATGGCGACCCGCGATGAGGATTTTGTTGAACAGGTATTTGTCGTTAATACCCATACGCCGGTTCTGTTCTTCTCCTCTACCGGCATGGTTTATAAAACCAAAGTTTATAAGCTGCCACTTGGCACACCACAGGCCCGTGGCAAGGCCTTGATCAATCTTCTACCCCTCGATCAGGGGGAGACCATATCAACGCTTATGCCACTGCCGGAAGACGAGGAAAGCTGGGCTGATTTATACGTCATGTTTGCAACGGCCAGTGGCGGCGTGCGGCGTAATTCCTTATCGGATTTCACCAATGTCAAATCAAATGGCAAAATCGCCATGAAATTGGACGATGGGGACAAACTGGTGCGAGTCCGAACCTGCACTGAAGATGACGATGTATTGTTGCTGGCATCCGGCGGCAAGGTCATTCGCTTCCCCGTGACAGACGTTCGAGTATTTTCTGGCCGTACGTCTACTGGTGTGCGCGGTATAAGGCTGGCTGCCGACAATGAAGTTATTGCCATGTCGGTTATTCGGCACGTCAAGGTCAGTACTGAAATGCGGGACGATTATCTTCAGGCGGTGAACGCTGGACGGCGGTTAGCGAGCAGCGACTATGAAGACCGCCCCGACGACAAGATACGAGATGAAGAACTTGCTATCAAACTCGACAGTCCCGAATTTCAACAAATGGCCGAGGACAGTGAGTTTATTCTGACCATTACTGAAGATGGGATGGGTAAACGCACGTCAGCCTATGAATACCGTATTGCCGGGCGGGGTGGGCAGGGGATTACTGGAATAGAGCTTGGACGTGGTAAGGGAAAAACATCCAAGATTGTTGCCGCTTTTACCGTCGTTGATGAAGACCAAATTATGCTGGTCAGCGACGGTGGCCAGATTATCCGGTGCCCAGTTGACCAAATAAGCGTGGTTGGGCGTTCGAGCCGGGGTGTTACTGTGTTTAAGACATCTGATGACGAACATGTTGTATCCGTCAGTCGAATGCGTGACGTCGATGATGAAGAAGAAGATGAGGGTGTTGATGAAGTTGGAGACGGTGACGGTGAGGGTGAGGGTGTTGCCGCTGTCGCGGCTCCCGAGAGCTCTGAAACCCAATCTACTGAAGTCTCTGATATAGAGGAAGAATAATGGGAGATCGGGCGGCAGTTTATCCCGGAACATTTGATCCCGTGACCGATGGTCATATGGATGTCATCCGCCGCGCCGCCGGTATATTTGATCGCCTCGTTGTTGGCGTCGCTGTTAATGCAGGCAAGGACCCACTGTTTAGTCTGGACGAGCGGGTGGCAATGTTAAAAGGGGAATTGGACGCAGACAATGGCAGTTTGTCATCGCATGTGGAAATATTGCCATTTGACACATTGTTGATGAATTTTGTTGATGACGTAGGGGCATCCATTATCGTGCGTGGACTTCGGGCTGTTTCAGATTTTGAATACGAATTTCAAATGGCGACGATGAACGGCCGACTCAATCCGAACGTTGAAACAGTGTTCTTGACGGCATCTGAAAACCATCAGTTCATAGCGTCACGTTTTGTCAAGGAGATCGGTGCGTTGGGAGGAGATGTTGGTCATTTTGTGTCTCCAAGGGTCAAGGCTCAATTGCTGGCCAAGTACGAAACCACATGATCTGAAAATAATAGCAAAATCGCGTTAAAAAGAGATTGACCCATCCCGCACGCGACCCTATCTTCCGCGCAGCTTAGGCGCCCGTAGCTCAGTTGGTAGAGCGCTTGACTTTTAATCAGGATGTCACAAGTTCGAATCTTGTCGGGCGTACCAATTCAGCCCCTGAAAACGTATAGTTTTCAGGGGCTTTTTTGTTGTCTGGTACAAATTAACGTTCAGCCGCCGGGTGCTGGTGTTTGTGGGGCAGGGGTCTCCGCCAAGATCGGATTAGAGGATTGTGCCGTTTTTGTCGAATGACCAAATGGACAATCGCCAGCAGCATTGGCTGCCGTCGCAAAAACAAGTACAGAAGTGGTAAACAGAGCTGCCGTAACCATAACAAACGTTTTCATATGAATGGCCTCCTCAGTCGAACCCATAGTTCAGTAGTGTAGTACTATAACACAATTCCATCAAAAATGCACTGGCATCGGCAACCTTGGCGCCGGCATCACGTGCAAGTTGGGTTCGGGCATTCAAACCTGATATTCAGCCGATAATCTTGGTTAGCCGCCTGGGCCAAAGAAAATTATGCGCGTTGCAAAGGTATTGTCTGACTCAAAAGTCATCATCGCGATGAATACAAACACCGCAAATATCGGGATCGCCATGGCAAGCACGAGGGATAGTCGCTCCCACGTCATATGCATGAAAACGGCGAGAATAAAGCCGGCTTTTAACAACATGAAGATGATGATCAGGGTCCATCTGAGGTATCCCTCGACATGGTAATAATCGACCATGTAGGAAAACGTGCTGAGTACAAACAGCAAACCCCAAACCTTGAAATAGACGCCGAGCGGATGTTGCTGGTGGCCGTCAGCCTGTGCTTCTGCATTTGTCATGTTACCACCTCACCAAAGATAAAAGAATGCGAAGATAAATACCCATACCAGATCAACGAAGTGCCAATACAGGCCCATCGTTTCGACATGTTCGTAATGACCCTTACGGCTGGTAAAAAATCCCTTGGTATCCTTATCGTAATCACCGCGCCAAACTTTACGGGCGACAATGACAAGGAAAATGACCCCGATGGAAACATGCAAACCATGGAACCCGGTTATCATGAAGAAGGTCGCCCCAAACTGAGGGGCACCCATCGGGTTGCTCCAAGGGCGAACACCCTCATCAACGATCAGTTTGGTCCACTCAAAAACCTGCATACCGACGAAAGATGCGCCAAAAGCTGCTGTGATCAGTAATAGAATCGCGGTTTTTACGCGGTCCTTGCGATAACCGAAATTGACAGCCAGAACCATCGTGCCGCTGCTGGTAATCAATATAAAGGTCATAATGGCGATCAGGATCAGTGGAATTGGTTCGCCGCCAAAGCTTAAAGCGAACACCTCACTGGGGATCGGCCACGGTACGGTCGACGACAGGCGTACCGTCATATAAGAGATTAGAAAACAACTAAAAATGAACGTATCGCTGAGCAGGAATATCCACATCATCGTTTTGCCCCAGGAGACGTCTTTGAACACCCGTTGGTCGGAAGCCCAATCCGCGGCGGCAGATTTTAACCCTGTCGGCGTAACGTCAGCTACGTCGCTATTCGTTGATGATGATGGTGCCATATTATTCGTCCCCAACTATTTGATTCCGCAGATGGCCAACAAAATTGCTAAATTGTCATTCCCGGAAAACAGCAATCCAAACAGGATCATCCAAACCACCAACAGGAAATGCCAGTAAGAGGTGCAAAGCTCGATGCTTTCTCGGGTATCATTTAACGCGCAGCCGCGCCAAATCTTCGTGATCGTTCGGCCCCATGCGACAAGCCCGCCAATTAAATGTAGTCCATGCGCCGCTGTGATCAGATAGAAAAACGCAATGGCTGGGTTGGCAATATTTAAAACCGCAATTGAGCTCAATTGTTGCCACGCCATTAGTTGGGAGCCCAGAAACGCGAACGCAAAAACGCCACCAACAATCAGTCCCAATTTCACTGCCTTCGCACGGTGCTGTCTGGCCGTATGCTTAGCCCACTGCATGCCGATGCTTGCCAATACGAGGAACACAGTGCTCGTCCAAAGCAGCGCCAACTGAGGCTGTGGGCGCCATTGTTCGGTTGCAATACGTTCAGCGTAGGCGATCGTCAGCAAGAAAAACAATACAGTGACCACAGCGAAGAATATTCTTAACCCTAGCCTAGGGTTGGAGAGCGATGCAAAACCACGCGAGCGCGTTTCGATTAAGTCCGCATCGATTACCTGCCAAGGTTTTTCCGTAATTTGGCTGAATATACTCATCTTATAAAGGGTTACTCCGCTGCCGGTTTGTTTGTCGCCCCAGCGCCGTCATCAAGGACGATATCTTCGGGCGCCATATTTTGCGGAACAAAGTCATCCTTGACCCCGGGCAGCGCGTATTCATAGGCCCAGCGATGAACAACCGGTAAATCGCCGAAATTTCCGTGTCCCGGTGGATAGTCAGCGGTTTGCCATTCCAGGGTCGTTGCTTTCCAGGGATTACGGCCTGAAAGTTTGCCGTTTCTCAGGCTGCTAATGATATTGAAGATAAAGACAACCTGAGCGAACCCGACGATCAAAACCATAACAGTGATGAATTGGTTAAGAGTGGCAGCCGATGCGGGGACGAATGACATTTCGCCGACTTCGTAATACCGGCGCGGTACACCAACAAACCCAAGATAATGCATGGGGAAGTAAATTAGGTAGGCACCAATAAAGGTGACCCAGAAATGGAATTGTCCCATTCCTTGATTGAGCATCCGTCCAGACATCAAAGGATACCAGTGGTAGATGGCACCAAAGACAACAAATATTGGTGCGACCCCCATTACCATATGAAAATGAGCGACCACGAACATGGTATCAGAGAGCGGCACATCAACGGCGACGTTGCCAAGGAATAATCCAGTGATCCCGCCATTGAGGAAGGTAATAATAAAGGCGATACAAAACAGCATCGGAATGCTGAGTTGAATATTACCTTTCCATAACGTCAGAACCCAATTGTACACTTTAAGGGCTGTCGGCACGGCAATGATCAGCGTTGTTGTCGCAAAAAAGAACCCAAAATAAGGGTTCATGCCGCTGACATACATATGATGCGCCCATACGACAAAGCTAAGGCCGCCGATTACGACAATCGCCCATACCATCATGCGATACCCGAAAATGGCTTTTCTTGAGTGAACGCTAATTAGATCAGAAACAATCCCAAACGCCGGCAAGGCAACGATGTAGACTTCAGGGTGTCCAAAAAACCAAAACAGATGCTGAAACAGTATTGGGCTGCCACCTGCATATGAAAGCTGTTCGCCCATTTCGACGATACCTGGCATGAAAAAACTGGTGCCGAGAACACGGTCCAACAGGGTCATGATGCAGGCGACAAGAAGTGCAGGAAAAGCCAACAGGGCCAAAATTGTTGCAACAAAAATTCCCCAGATCGTCAGGGGAAGACGCATCAAGGTCATGCCGCGGGCGCGGCCCTGAAGAACGGTCACAACGTAGTTTAGGCCGCCCATGGTAAATCCGATGATGAACAATATCAGGGATACGAGCATCAGGATGATACCGTATTCATAACCTGGGGTTCCTTGAAGGATGACTTGCGGCGGATACAACGTCCACCCGGCCCCGGTTGGGCCGCCCGGGACAAAGAAACTGGCGGTCAGTACCAGCACAGCAACCAAATATATCCAAAAACTCAACATGTTGACGTATGGGAAGACCATATCCCGCGCGCCGACCATTAGGGGAATGAGATAATTCCCAAATCCACCCAGAAATAGTGCTGTCAGCAGATATATGACCATTATCATGCCGTGCATGGTTACGTACTGATAATAGTCGCTGGCTTCAATAAAATCGAAGCTTTCCGGGAAACCCAATTGGAGCCGCATCAACCATGACAGCACCAGTCCAACCAATCCAATGGCGACCGCCGTGCTGGAATACTGAATTGCAATAACTTTAGCGTCCTGACTGAAAACGTATTTCGTGATCCAGCTTTTCGCGTGGTAAAGCTCGACGTCCGGAACCTCTAAAGGCGGAATATATCCGGTTTGGACTTCGCCGTCGTTTGCCATTACTTAAATCCCCTTCGAATTCTTAACTCAGCTCATTGGATGTCAGTGTTATTGGGACGCGTCAGTATCCCCTGTATTATTAATTTCGATTTTGGCGAACCGTTGTTTGCCGCTCTTCGATTTATCCTCATTCGCAGCCATAGTTTCTGCGAACGTGGACTGCTCGGCTAACCAGTTATTGTAGGACGCTCTGTCTTCAACGACGACATTGCCGCGCATTGCATGGTGACCGAGACCGCACAATTCCGCACACAGGATATCAAACGTTCCTGTTCGGGTTGGTGTGAGCCAGAAAAATGTAATCATACCCGGTACCAGATCCATTTTGGCGCGGAACTGCGGTACGTAGAAATCGTGCAAAACGTCGACCGCCCGTAATAGAACTTTGACGGGTTGATCAAGCGGCATATGTAAATCGTCGCCCTCAATTAGCAGGTCATCTTTGCCGTTAGGATCATCTAGATGCAGGCCGAATGGATTGTCGTCGGAAATATTTTGCGTGCTGGTTGTCCCGAGCTTGCCATCTTTCCCAGGTAGTCGGTAACTCCATTCCCATTGTTTACCGACAACTTCGATTCGGGTCGCATCTTCTGGTACGGTGACAAAATCATTCCATGCCTGCAACCCTGGGGTCAACAGCGCAACAACACCTACAGTTGTTAGGCCAGTGAGCCATAATTCCAGCTTGTTGTTCTCAGGATCATAGTCCGCGCGCCGGTCTTCTCTATACTTATATTTATATAGGCAGTAGGCGACAAACAGAATGACAATCGTATAAACGACGCCGGTGATCCAGAATGTGATTGAGATTGCGTCGTCGATAGAGCCCCAATTAGAGGCGATTGGTGTCCACCACCACGGGCTCCATAGATGAAATGCGACAGAGCCGACAGCCAAAATAACCAGTACTAATGCCATGAACATCGCAACCCACCCCTTATTATAACAAATAATAACATCTGTAATATAACGAATTGATTATTGAACCTGAATTACTTCGGCTTCTTTTTATTGACCTTAAATACTACTTTTTATTACTACAGATCTTAAATTGTGCGCTTATAGAGAATAAATGCTCTCAAAAATGAAAAATTCAAACCCAATTTAGTATAAATCTCACACTATCCTTAACATATATTTTAGAATTAGCATAAGAGTCAATTGCATAATTATTGTGGCCATGTATTATTATTTCAGTTTGCAGGTCGCCATTCTGTGTGATCAGCAACCCGCAAGGGTAACTGACACATCTTGATTTTGTGACCCCATTTAGCAACCGCTCAGGAGGCTTTATTATGGCGCAAGACAATATCTCGGCCGATGTTGACGCCCTTCGGCAAGACCAACCAATTATTCATGACATTACAACCAAAGATCTAATTGAAGCGTTAAGAAAAGGACTCGCCGACTTCAACGCGATGCCAACTCACTTACCTTTCTTATGTTTAATTTATCCTGTCATGACGTTTTTCGTCATCAGGTATTCCGGCAATTACGATGTCCTGCCGTTGGCGTTTCCCCTACTGGCGGGATACACGCTTATTGGTCCGCTGGTCGCGCTGGGCATGTATGAATTGAGCCGTCGCCGCGAAACAGGCGCTGACATTTCCCGCTGGCATGCGTTGGAAGTTATTCAATCGCCGCAAATTCTATCTATTGCCGTCCTATCTTTTATTTTGATGGTATTTTATGGCGCTTGGATGCTCGCTGCATGGTCGATTTACGGTGAAATCACAGGCAGTGTGTCTCCAGAGTCGATTGAGGCCTTTTTCGAACTGGTGTTTAAAACGTCGCAGGGACAGAGATTGATTCTTGTCGGTTGTTCGATGGGGCTGGTATTTTCAGTAATTGTGCTGAGCATTAGTATTATTTCATTTCCTATGCTGCTCGACCGAAAGGTTGGTATCGTAACGGCGATTCACACGTCAGTATCGGTTGTGTTTACCAATCCGGTCTCAATGGCGAAATGGGGACTGATCGTTTGTGCAGGATTGGTCATTGGTGCGATTCCGTTATTTGTTGGGCTTGCCGTCGTCTTGCCTATCCTTGGGCATGCAACATGGCACCTCTATCGCAGAACGATCGAGTTTTAAAATTCCACCTATTTGTGGGGACCGGTATAAGGTGGCGCGTCTGTTTGCATCGAAACTGCAGGCGCGCCATTTCCATGTTCATAGCGGTTGACTAACGGTCTGGGTTGCCAACTTCAAAAGAGGCAGGTGGGGCAAACCGGAAATTTATGTTGATTGCGAAAATGCGCAACTTCCACCACATGCCGAATTGAGCACCGAAAAGGTCTGACGAACCTGAATAATTTTCCAAATGCCCGGATCAACGGGACCGCTACGCGAATGCGGTCAGGCACATTTGGCTGGGACCACGTTAAAATATCGTACAGTGGAGATATGGCAATTTTGTTTTTGCAACAATGATACACGGAGTTTGTCCAAAGCGCCCGCGAGTTCTATCAGTTCGTGGTTGTCATCCGAACGTGTGATTTCGGTTTCCGCGATGATCCCAAGAGCGGTTTCATTCAAGTCGGCGATGAGTTTTGAACGATTATGGGTTCTCATGATTTTGATCCCTAACCTGTTTTTATGAACTTCGACACCTATATGAATACCAAGCGTATGTGTCAGGAATATGTCAAAATTCAAGATTTTGATGTCCAAATGTTACAAACCAACGATATATAGTGATCTGGCTTAAAAAAGAGATCCACATTATATTTGGCTCAGTTTTGTAAAATTTAAACAGTAATTAGGTGGCGTTATAGATGAAAAAGCCTGGAAGCATGATGTTGGGTTTGATTTCGGTGGTGCTGGGGGCGTTGCTCGCGTCTGGGTTTCTATGGGTTTTTGGTATTGAGGTGTCTGATATCGAACGGTTCCAAACATTCCCTGACGGATGGTCAATTCATGAATTGATTTATAACGCTTTTGCCATAATGCTGCTGATTGGGGGTACACGTGCTGTATATAAAGGCCTGCAGGAATATTATAACCCCAGCGACAATGATGGACCTCCCGTCGGCGGAGCGTATTGAGGTATGAATGCTGGAACGCTTTGGCGCAATTTGACAGTATTTGGTTTGTGTTTGGGGCTTACGGCATGTTCAGTTCAGGGCACAGAACATGAAGTGTCGATTGACCACCCAGCCGATAAAATTGCCATCGCCGAGTGGGCTGCTGAACGCCATTGCGAACAATTTGATCGTACGGCTCAGCATGTCCAGTCTGAGCCAATCAAGTCAAATTCGTCCGCGTTGTTTATTCAGATACGAACCAGCACATTTGAGTGCGTTGCACGTTAAGTGAAAATTCCGCCAATTGTTTGGGGTTTGGTTGGCGTGGCGGGCCTTATAACGCTTGTCGTATTTCTTGCTGCCGAATTTCCGAATAGTTTGTCTGACCAGACCAGTCAAATTGACATTAGACCTGTTTCACAATAGGGATATTTGTGTGATTCTGGTGCCAACCGAGTAGAGGGGAGTTATAGAATGAAAGTTTTGAA
>WASW01043758.1_pt1 | contig 14370 bp, 10 predicted proteins | sample 5698521 | NCBI WGS metagenome assembly WASW01 (sample SAMN11175560, study PRJNA528189) | sponge metagenome | isolation source: marine sponge | host: Leucetta | place: Antarctica: Western Antarctic Peninsula, King George Island | collected 2013-01
AATTTCTAAATCTGGATCGCCACGCCGCTTTGCGGCTCACGATGACGCGCGGAGAAGTTGCGTTGGCTTTGCTGTTGCTGGTGTCCCGGCGGTGGCTTGCGATGACGCACGGAGAAGTTGTGCAAAGGTCTCCTATTTTAAAATGGGAGGGATTAGAAAGACCAATATAAATGGCTTGAGGAGTATTGATTCGTTCCCCCCTCCCTTCATAGGGACTCAAGCCCGATAGTCTGAGGGCTTGATGGCCAGGGGAGGGTTGGATTGATCAGGGTCATATTTGCATAGCTTGTTTCAAAAAGTTTTAAAATCCACCTCCCACCTATCCCTCTTTAATAAGAAGACGAACTTGATAAGTCGTCATTGCGAACGTAGTAAAGCAATCCAGATTCAGCAATACGAATCTTTTAAAAATAGGACGAGCTACAGTAGACGATGCTAGAAAGATATTTTGAATACTGGACAATTTCTAAATCTGGATCGCCGCGCCGCTTTGCGGCTCGCAATGACGTGCGGAGAAGTTGCGTTGGCTTTGCTGTTGCTGGTGTCCCGGCGGTGGCTCGCGATGACGCACGGAGAAGTTGTGCAAAGGTCTCCTATTTTAAAATGGGAGGGGTTAGAAAGACTAATATAAATAGATTGATTCTTTCCCCCTCCCTTCATAGGGAGGGGCTAGGGGAGGGTTGGATTGATTAGTGTCATTTCGCATAGTTCGTTTCAAAACGTTTTAAAATCCACACCCCACCTAGCCTCCCCTCATGAGAGGGGAGGAATATTTTATCCCCACTGCGGTTACGCCTTGCCTCCCCTCATAAGCACCCGTTGGGTGATGCGGAGGAATATTTTACCTCCCCACCCTTCGACAAGCTCAGGGTGACAAACTTGATAGTTTCAAAAAACGTCATCCTGCACAACCCCAAAACGTCATCCTGAGTTTATCCCAGCTTGCCTTTTAATCGACCCTCAAAGTTGAACTCAAGCCCGCATATTCAGGCTTTAATTTAGCCAAAGTAACTCAAGGCTAAAAAATAAAACCATTGGTCCTAAAAATGGCTCTGATGCTATTTTTCTCAAATTCATTCATCAAGCACTGAAATTGATCTTAATCTGGTAAAATCTTTTGATCCTTCCAAGAATATAGATGCTTTGGGGATGGAGTTGTTTTTTCGAGACCAAGAAAATGTAAAATCCCGTACCGAGTATATCAGATTAAAATAAAATTTTTATTAGCAAAACGACTTTCTTTATCAGAAAATGATTTAATGCTACAATCCAAATTTTGGAGGATGATTCTCTAAGCCTAGAGAAGGTTTAAACTGGGAAGTGAAAAAATAAAAAAACCGAGTTTGGAAACTGTTGAGAAAAAGCAGGCTTGAGTGCGATGAAAAAGATAAGACAGGTAAAGATGCTCGCTTCGACAATAGATAATGCCAATTTTTCGGGATAATTCCCTCGTAATAATGATGTCCCCTCTGGATTGTCCAGAAAAACAACGGACAATATAAAAATGCTCATAGCATAGTTATCTCTTATTAAGGTTAAAGTTCGACCCTGATGAAAATTAAACACATCATTAAAAAAATATTAGAATTGATTTTTGGGGTCATTGGGATTGATGCCAAATTCTCTAAAAAAGGTAAGAACAGGAAGGCAATAGTTTTTGATCAAAATCAACTTGCCCAATATTTTTATCCAAACAAGAGGATGGAATTATATTTTGAAGGTTTGGATCGGGCCAACGTAAAATGGACGGATAATTTTTCCAAACAACTTAGATTTTATAGCTTGCAGCAAATCATCGAGCATGTTTTAGGTTTAAAGTTGGATGCAGATTTTGCTGAGTGTGGTTGTTGGAAGGGCCATTCTTCATTTATTATCTCAACATTATTGTCAAAGAATAATTTTCAAAATCAATTTCATATTTTTGATTCTTTTGAGGGAGGTCTTTCAGACAAAACGGCGAAAGATCAAAATGATCAGTATGGACTGTCTGCGGAGGAAACTATCAAGGAAAAAGAGATGTTTTCCTCACTTGAGGAGAATGTGGATAAAGTCCTCGAAAAATTTGATTTCATTAAACTTTATAAGGGGTGGATACCTGACAGGTTTGAAGAAGTCAAAGACCAAAAATTTTCCTTTGTCCACATAGATGTTGATCTCTATAAACCCACTCTAGATAGTCTGGAATTTTTTTACCCCCGTTTAGCTGGGGGGGGGGGGTGGATTGTAGTAGATGACTATGGATTTATGCAGTTTCCCGGTTGTAAAAAAGCTGTGGATGAGTTTCTAAAAAGAAATGAATTTACTTTTTTTTATGAGATGCCAGCTGGCGGTTGTTTTATAATAAAATAAAATTCTTTAAATGAACCAATTCATTATTATGTTTATTCAGGAGTGGAATTTTTGGAGAAATTAATAGGCGATATGATTAATATCTTAAATGATTTATAAAATCTTTAATCTTGGCTCCAAGTTTCATTGGAGATCCCATGCAACTTTTGCAAATATCAAAATGAAGATCACCTGTTTTATGCAATCCTTCAATGATTTTCCGATTTCTGTCTAAGATAGAATATAAATCCTCGGTAAAAATGTTTCCTAACTCGGTTAACCCATCATAATCAATGCAGCAACAAGTGATCGTTCCATCGGCGAGTATGCCAATGATTTCTGTGCCGCACTTGGCTTTATCCACTGGAAAATATTGGGTGAATCTTCGGCCATTATGAAATATTTTATAGCTGATTTGATTATTTTCTTTTAACTTATAAGCTGTTTCCCACCCCTGAGCGCTGTTGGGGGAGTAATATTGATTGAGGCAATCATCCAAGTGGTCTTCATTAAATTTAAATGAAGCGGATTTGTTTTCAATTAATTTTAGGAACTTTACCAAGTGAGGTTTTGTTGTTTTAGGACTCTCTGAAAAAATTGTTGGATCACCCTGCTCTGAAATTCCCACTAGCTCTTTTAAATATTTGCCAGCCCCTTTAATGCCAAGGTATCTATTATCGTTGACTGCCAAATCTGTTCGAATTTCCTCAATGCCATGTTCTATGTCGAATAATTTGGCTATGCAATCCGCAACTCGGTTGATATAAATTTCAAATTCAACCTCAATCCCTCGCATGGGTTTGTGGTGTTCGGGATGGATTGATTGAGCAGAAATTCTAAATAAATTGGGAGGATGCTTCAAAAGAAGGTTGATATTTTTTTCCGTCAGCAAAAGTCCATTCGTAATGATTTGCGACTTCAAGCCCAATTCCCTGCAACGGTCTATACATTTCCATATATCAGGGAAAAGAAGGGTTTCGCCAAATTGATGGAAGGCTACAAAATCTATTCCTTCGTAGTCGGCAATCTGATCCAGCATTTTAAAAATATCACCCACTTCCATATCTCTAAGTTTAGCATCCCGAATAGGCAAGCCACAAAAAGAGCAACCCATGTTGCATCGATTTGTAACCTCTATCTGAATGATCCGATAGCCAAACTCGGAAATACTTTTTTTGCAGGTAAAATTTTCAACTGACTCTTGCAATGTCATTAGATACTCGTAAATAAATTGGGTAAATAGCTAGTGAAATTTAAACCCATAGTTCAATTTTAAAGGACGGGTCTATTAAAAGGGTTAGGATGATATCTTCTTTGAGATGACCATTTATATTATGCCAAAAATACCTGAATTGAAAACATTTAAGAGTATTGGTATTTATAAAAAGAAAAATACAGGTTGCTAAACGGTAATATTTTGCCTGAAATGGAGGTTTGTATTTGTAACCATGAAAAGCAGGGAATTGGGAAAACTCTACCCAACACCACAACTATGAATAAAATTCTGGAACCAAAAAAGAAATGATTATGGTATCTAGAATAAGCTTTTTATAGCCGCGCGAACCGCTTTCCCTTCAATTCCAGTAACAATTTCTGCACTTCCGGGTTGAGGGACTAAAACAAATCTCAAACCTGCAGCAATCCGTTTTTTGTCCTTTTTGAGATTTTCGTAAATGGTTCCTTCTAGTGTTAGTAGATCAACTGATATCCGCTTCATGTCAATAGAACAAGGGAGGTTAAAACTCTCTAATAGCCGACGATGAAATCCAACTCGGTCTAAATCGTCGTCATAATAATGATCTGCAAGAAATGCGACAGCCATCATACCCAGGCAAACCGCCTCACCATGTCGATAAATTTCATTACCTGTTCCGGTGGCCATTTCGATGGACTGCCCTATAGTGTGACCGTAATTGAGGTGGAGACGAATACCTTTTTCGCGCACGTCTTCTTGTACATGGTCTAATTTAATTTGGACCGTCCATTTAACCATCTCCTGTATCCGCTCTGGGTCTCTCCCTAAAATCTTCTCCGAATGGTCCAGCAAATAGTCACATAGTCCTTTATCTTTAATGACAGCAGATTTAATAACCTCTCCCATTCCCGACAGGAATTCCCTTTCCGGCAAATCCATCAAAAAATCTATATCTATTAGGACTGCGCGCGGGTGGTAGTAGGTTCCAATTGCATTGATGGTCTTGTTATGGTTGACCGCAACTTTTCCGCCGATAGCACTGTCTACCTGGGCGGTAACTGTGGTGGGAATATGTATTAAGTTCATTCCGCGCAAAAAAGTGGCCGCCGCAAATCCCCCTACATCTCCGACAATACCTCCACCTATTGCAATCAAAGTGGAATCACGGGTAAACTCGTTGCTTTCGAGATTATCTAAAACGCTCAGGGCTGTATAAATTGTTTTATTAGCTCTGCCCCCTTCCATAAAAAATGTAATGACTTCATATCCGCTTTTCGACAAGTCACTTTCCAGTCGAGAACAGTATTTACCTTTGAAGAAAGAATCGCATAAAACAAATATTCTCTTTGATTCAGTGAACGATGCAATTTTTTCGGCAATACCTTCTAGATTAAATCCTATGATTACAGGATAAATTGTCCCATCTAAGTTAGCCTCAAGAACAACTTCATTTATCTTAGAAGTGCAATTACTTGTTTTAGTATCGTTGTCGGATTTCATCTTTTAATATCATCTCCTTCGCCTTTATATAATCTTCCTCAACGTCCACTGAAAAACTGCTTCCCTCAAAAACAACTGTGCCTAAGGTAAGACCATTTTCCAGAGCGCGTAATAATTCGACTCCTTCTGCTTTCTCAAGGCTTCCTTGAGGCAGTATAGAAAAAATTTTCAAAGCATCAGGCTTAAAACTAATAATGGATAAATGTTTTAGATAATAACTCGGTCGGTGACGAAAAGGTTGAGGTATGACAGCCCGGCTTAAATAAGATATTTTAAAATTAGAATCATGTACCACCTTTACGATGTGAGGACTCTCAGGTTTAGAAATGGGTAGAGAAGGGATAAGGATATCCCAATCGGGATGTTGGGTATGCTCTCTCACCACTGTGTCAATGTGGGAAGGGTCAATCAATGGTTCATCTCCTTGGATATCCACAAAATAATCGGCCTTCATATCCTTTGCAGCTTCGGCAATGCGTTCTGTTCCATTGATATGCTCAGAACGAGTCATAATAAACTTCCCCCCATGTTGCACCACTGCTTGGGCAATCTTATCACTATCGGTGCATACATAGACTTCATCTAAAACTTCGGCTAGTTGAGCTCGTTTCAGGGTATGCACGACCAAGGGTAATCCATCGATATTTAATAGCGCCTTGCTCGGAAGACGGGTGGAATTAAGGCGACTCGGAATCAAACCAATAACACGCATGGATACCTCTTCAGCAAGCTGTCCAACCACCGTCTACGGGGAATACTCCACCGGTGGTGTAGCTGGAATAATCAGATAAAAGAAATGCAATAAATGGGGCAACCTCCCCAGGCTTTCCCCATCGAGCCATAGGAGTTCGATCAATAGTGAATCGAAAAAGTTCGGGACGTTTGGTTTTAAAATTTTCAGCAAAGCTTGTTTCCACAAACGCTGGACACAAAACATTGATGCGAACATTTTGTGGGGCTAATTCCACAGCTAGTGCCTTGGTCAAACCAATTAATCCAGCTTTAGAGGAGACATATCCTGACAAGTCAGGTAAACCTAAAATGCCAGCAACAGAAGAAATGTTAACTATTGATCCTCCACCTCGTTCAACCATATGCTTGGCAAAAACCTGCATGCTATTAAAACAACTGGTCAGGTTGCTTTTGATTACATTTTCCCAGTCATCTTCTGTTAGATCAAAAAATTTTTTCCGCTGGCGAATACCAGCATTGTTAACTAGCCCATCTACCTGTCCGAATTTTTCACAACCTAATTCAAGAAGGTTTTCTAAATCTTTACGAACCGTAACATCGCCTTGAAAAACACTAAATTTTTTATCTTCAAAATCTTTTTGCAAATTCAGGACATCTTCTTTACTTCGGGTCAGGGCAATCACATTTGCACCTTGTTCTAAAAAAAAATCTACACAGCTCCTCCCGATTCCCTTTCCAGCGCCGGTTACTGCAATTGTCTTTTCCTGGACAAGCATATATATAAATTTTCCTTTGCGAAATTTGGTTTTCAGTCGGCTATCAAAAATCTTTGTAGGGTTTTGTGGAAACTACAACAATAATTATATTATTGGAAGTTTGTGGAGGTTTTTGAACCCTGTATGCCTAGGAAAATTCAATGACCATTCACCTTGGGCCATTTAGATAAAATGAAACCTGCTGAACCTAAGATAATAGATTACATAAATCAGGTCAAGACCAATCGAAACTTGTCAATTGACGACGGATTTATTTTTCAGGCTGTTTAAAGCTCAAAAGGTTTTTCCATGAAGAGAGGTCTTCGTCCAGAAAAAAATAGTCTTGGGGTATCTCAATCGGCCTGGGGTTTTCTAACGCCAAAAGTAACCCCGCACAATCCTTGACAAAGGACTGGCCGGGAAAGCCAAACAGAGGATTCAAATTCATAGAATCCATCGCCGCTAAAATGATTAAAGGGACACCCAGCCAAGCGGCTTCAAGAGATGCACCCGTAGAATTAGCACAATAGACAACATCCGTTTTCTCCATCAATTCAATTATAGGACGAGTGACTATCGTAAATTTAAAATCAGGTTTTAAATTTTTCAATATAGGATCGAGTGTCAACCCAGGATGTGGTTTGATCCAAACCTGATCGTATTTCTCTAAGCCTCCCTGCTCGTCAACCTGCTCTAAGAGTTGGATCTGGAAGCGAGCCTCTTCGGGAATAATGCCTGCGACCATCAAAAGTTTTCTTCCTGCAGGCACGGTTGGTTTTCTAAAAGATCCATATTTTCCACTAAGACCGAAATACCGTAGCGCTTCTATGCGAGTTGTTTTGTGTGAGGGATACCCTGACTCCCGCATCCATTCCAGACCCTTCGAACTATTAATACCTAACATATCGGGGACAGGGAATTCTTCTATTCCCTTTCCTTCATAAGTTCTGGGATCAGAAAACAATCGTAAGTCCATCAAGCGTATGGAAGAATGTTCGTAACCAACGACTCTACTCTTTGTTCGATGCCTCTTCCAAGCTGAAACCAGAGCTCGTTCCCAAGTCTGGTTTTCCCAGGTGTAAAGTCCCCAGGGAGATGCCGGAAGTTTTTGGGCCATGGAATCAAACATAACTGCCCATATTATTTTCTCAATCGCTCCAATTCCAAAAAGAGAATGATTCCAATCATCTTCCATTATCGGGAAAAAGTTGATTTTTGAACCTGGAAAACAAAATGCCTTGCGCAAATGATTCAGACTATGGGCTTTTCTACGGAGCTTCAAATATAGAACAAAGCTTTTCCATAGACCGCCACAACTCAAGAACTCCTCCAGCAAAAAATATCTTTGATTGCTATTGGATTTTTGATTGCACTTATCTTTAAGCTTTACTGATTTTTCAAACGAAAGATCTTTCGACCCAAAATAAAACCATACCCAATCAACAGGTATTTTTTTCACCTCAAGGTAGTCGTGAAACCTTTCCCAATATTTTGAACGAAAATCACCTTTTTCAACTTGATCCATATGAACATTGGGGAAAAAGGTAACTACAGTTGGGCGCGGGGTTTGGTCCGACTCGTCAAGACCTAATTGAACTGAATTAACGTGCCGCCACCTGTCAAACCATTTCTTTATAAGCCATGCAATTCCCTGAAGAATATGAGGTAATTTTCGAATGATTTTTCTGCCAAAACCATCGCCTGATCTCGCTGAACTATCAGTTGAAGAGGGGACCCATTTATAAGAGTGGCCCAGACCCTGAGACCATGTTTTCAGAGCAGAATGGAGGGGCTTATTGCTACCATGATAAATAAGACCCTGGCAATGTTTGTCTGCATAAATCTTTTCCAATGTTCTCAATTTGAATGTTTGGAAAATGGATTCGCAAAGGAAGGGTGATTTTTCCGCTACTGATGTTAACCACCAAAAGGACAAATTATCAAATATTTTGAGATAGGACACCAAAGACTGACCATCCACTTCAGCGTTTCCCAATTCATGGATCCATCTCAGAAAGTCCGCCTTTAAACTGACCGCCTGCTCTTCAGTTTTTGCGGGGAGAGATATTATTCCCCGGGGAACAACCATATCGCCCCATGACACAACCACGCCATTGTCTGCGTATTTATCAACTACACGATCCAATAGAATCAGACTATTTTTGCTCAAAATTATTCCTGGAATGGTTTTTTGCGCTCGTTAGGATGCTCTGCGGATAACAACTCTCTTTGCTATTTGCCAACTAAAACGTAACATGATTATTCTATGCCTGCAATTTCAAAATTTTCTTATGAAACATCAGAAATTTTCAAACATTTTAATCGCCACTACACCTCTTAAGCTAGCCTCATTAATAGATAAATCTTTTGCTTGTAATTAATCAGGGCATTGAGTATAAAAAGCGTTGCAAGGTTGCCTTCTGAATTTTGGAGTGCTTAAGAAACCAAATGGTTTTCAAAGGTTAAGGGTTTATTATTATACCAAAAATCACGAGGGTACTTTTTTACGAGCAACAGGGTGGGAAAAATAATGTCTGGTCAACCAATCTGATTTTCAGAATATCCATGGAGAGCTAACACTTAGACGATTTTTTTCAAAATCAATCCGCTATCAGGGCAAGTCCAACTTGACCCAGTATTTGTCAGAATGGAACAATATCCATAGTTAAAGACAATCCTAACCACGCTAGTTTTCTCCAACCTTTTATCTAACCCATGCCCCCAAAAATATCAATAGTCACAACAACCTACAATGGGGAAAAATATCTGGAGGAATCTGTTGGCAGTATACTAAGCCAAACCTTTAATAACTTTGAATTCATAATTGTAGATGATGGCTCTACCGACAACACCCTTAACAAACTTCAACAAATAGATGACCCTAGAATACGCATTATTCAACAAGGCAATCAGGGACAAGCAAATGCTTTGATCACAGGAATAGAACATGCACGAGGAGAATTAATCGCACGCATCGATCAGGATGATTACTCACTTCCTGATCGGTTAATGCACCAAGTTAAATTTATGGACACGCATCCAAATGCTACCCTTTGCGGCTCCCGCTTTCAGGAACTATATAACGATAACCTTGTTCCTCAAAAGGTTCAATTTGCCGAAACCGATGCTGAAATAAAAAAAATCATCAGCTATTTTAATCCTTTTGCACATAGTGCAGTAATGTTCCGCAGAGAATCCTATCTCATGGTTGGTGGGTATGATAAAAGTTTTTTGATTGCAATGGATTATGATCTATTTATACGCCTGATGGAAATTGGTGAAGCTCATAATATTGATGAAGCTCTAACAGTTATACGCATGCATGATGAATCCTATTCAATGAAAAAGAGCAGAGTGAAAATTTTTGAAGGCATTAAGATAAGATGCCGTGCTTACTCTAAATTTGGAGGAAACCCATTGTTGGCCGGATTTTTCTTTTTGAAAAGCATAGCAGGCATTGTATTGCCCTCTTGGCTTAAAGCAAAAATAAGTACATAAGTAGAAGCTATCATAATCCTCTGTTATTTATATCCTTGTCCGAACTAAATATTTTCTGTAGAATCCTATGGCTCATCCCGCCTCCTGAACAATCAAATCATAGAGACGGTTTATGATGAAATCCCCCGGTCTTAATCGCCTCACCTGCCAAGTCTCGCAAAGGTGCAGTTCGGTTTAAGTATTTATCAGCTTAAAAAACAACTCGGAAAAACTAATCCATGAAGAATAAAAATAAAATTTACATAGCAGGCTGTGGAGGAATGCTAGGGGAAGCTTTTTATAGGGTTTTCGGGGAGGACTACGACTTAAAGTGTACGGATATTGATGTAAGCGAAAAATGGATTTCAAGTCTTGATTTTCGTGATTACGATAGATACAAAAAAGATGTGCAAGAATTCCAACCCGACTACCTCATTCATTTGGGCGCTCATACAGACTTGGAGTATTGCGAGACCAACCAGGAAGATGCCTATACAACAAATACTCTTGCAGTTGAAAATGCGGTTTATATAGCAAATGAATTAGACATCCCGATCGTCTATATTAGTACGGCGGGAATTTTCGATGGCAGAAAAGATACTTATGATGACTGGGATCAGCCAAACCCATTGGGTCACTACGCCCGAAGTAAATATGCAGGAGAGGTCTTTGTTGAAGAAAAGTGTTACCGGCACTTAATTTGCCGCGCGGGTTGGATGATGGGAGGAGGACCTCTCAAGGACAAAAAGTTCATTCAAAAAATTATGTCACAGATCAAGAATGGGAAAAAAGAACTGTTTGTTGTTAATGATAAATTGGGAACGCCAACCTACACCCACGACTTCGCACAGAATGTTAAATTGCTAATCGAAAAGAAATTTTGGGGACTGTATAACATGGTTTGCAGAGGAATTACTGGAAGATATGAAGTAACCCTCGAACTCATCAAAGTTCTGGGAAAAGAAAATGAGATAAAGATCATCCCTGTGCAATCTGATTATTGGGAAAAAGAATATTTTGCACAACGTCCCGATTCCGAAAGATTGATGAATAGGAAGCTAGACTTGCGCGGATTGAACATAATGCGCGACTGGCGAGTTTGCCTGGAAGAGTATATTAAAAATTATTACCAAGGTTACTTGGATTAACTCTTATGATTGATCGCAATTCATTATGAAAAACTGTCCCGCACAACAAGCAGAATAACAGAGGCTTTTATATTCTGCCGAATTTCCCTACAATGACCCTATTGGGGAAATACAAAGCAATCAAATCAGAATCTCAACTGGTCTAGATTGCGAAACTTGGGGGACTGGGCTAAAAATATCTGGTCAGTGTCCAAGAGCCTGTTCCTGCGGAGGTCCAGTTTTTTCAGATGGGGGAGTATGGGAGAGTTTGCCAGTATCAACAAACCGTTACCTGAAATTGAATTGCCAGCAATCTCTAACTCTTCCAGTTGCTTTAACGAACTGGAATTGACAAGAGATTGAATCCCTCCATCGCCCATAGGGATTCCAGAAATTCTTAAAACTTTCAGGCTCTTAAAGTTTTCAGATTTAGCAAGTAATAGAAAACCTTTTTCATCAATACAATTTCCACTTAAATTTAATGCTTGCAGGTTTTTTAAATGAGCCGACTGGGAAAGAGCCAGTATTCCTGTAGAGGTTATCCCTGTTTTTTCCAGATTCAATTTTTCAAGTTTTGCCATTGAGCTAGACTCGCTTAATAGAAAAACTCCTTTATCTCCTATGGAATTATCCATCAGGTTCAGGCTCTTAATATTTTTTGAAAAAGGAGAAGCTACTAAATCACCCAGCCCTTGATGGTCGAACAGGTTATCCCGTAACGACAAAGATAAAATTTCCTCCATTTTTTGGTATAAAGACAACGCCTTAACATCTTTATTACTCAAACGTAGAGCATTCAAATTCAGTTTTTTATCAACCGTTTGTTTTTCTACTAAAATCCGTGAACGCAAATTTAACAGGGCGGATTCTCCGTTTGGCTTAAAATTATTATTCACCATATTGAGATTCACCAGATTCATCAGGTTTTTAGATTGAGATAAACTCAATGACCCTGAGTCGCCGATGCAATTTGAATCAAGAATTAAAGTGCGCAATTTATTTAACGTCGGAGAATTCGCAAGAACCTTGGCTCCTTCATTTGATATTTCGTTCCAGCCAAGATTCAGGTGATCCAGACCTTCAAATCCACCCGACTGCACCCAGTCTAAAATAACATCATCCCCTATTTTATTTTTTCTGAGATTCAGAATTTTTAGGTCAGGAATTGCGGTGCCATCAGGAAATTTGTTGGATTTTTTTTCCCCAATATTGTTCATTTCCAAATCCAAGGATTGTAAATTCCGTAGTTTTTGGGATTTAACCAGACTCAAGGCCCCGAAATGGGTGATGCGGTTATAGGCTAGTTCCAGCGATTTTAATTCAGGCAAATTATCAGACATTGCCAGGCTTTCCGCTCCGCCATCGGCAATGGCATTCGAGCTTAAAATCAGAAGAGTCAAATTGGCCAGGGAAGAACAAGCTGCCAGCCTTTTCATGCCGATATCAGAAATTTCGTTCCAACTTAAATCCAACTGCTTTACATGGGAAAGATTTTTAGATTGGCAAATAAATGCGATTCCTGAATCCCCCATTCGTTCATAACTCAAATTCAAAACGGGGTCTTTTCGAACCAGTTGGTCGTTCAAATTGCGAATAAAATTTGATTCTAAATTTATGGTTGGCATGAACTAGTCGTTAGCTTTGAGGATATCTGTTTTTACATTGTTCAGGCCTTGCAAACGTTTCGATTCGTCCAAAAGTTCCAAGCCCTGCGGGTCTACAAGATTATAGGTCAGGTTTAAAGTTTCAAGACTTTTTAATCCTGAAAGTTTAGCGAAAGCTTGCATTCCCGGAAACCCAATTCGGTTGGCATCGAGATGTAAAACTTTCAGGTTTTTCAAGCAAGTTGAATTTGCCAATGCTATCGCGCCTTCATCACCAATGCGATTAAAAGATAAATCGAGCGTCTCTAGATTTTTCAGGCTTTTAGAATTTGCCAATGCCACGACACCCGCATCGCCAATTCTGTTCGTATATAAACTTAAGTATCTTAATTGCAATACATTATCGGATTCCGCCAATGCTACCGCACCATCATCGCCAATTTTATTTTCGTACAGCCACAATTCTTTTAAAGGCTCAAAGAATTCTGACCCCGCTAATTCTTCGAGGCCCAAGTCCTTAAGTTTATTTGTATGCAAATAAAGAATCTCGATATCAGGCAATGCGACGTTTTCAGCCAATTCCTCGGCGACCTGGTTGCTGATGCCCTTATTGGAAAAATCGAGAGTTTTCTTATCTTTGCTCAAACCCCTCTTGATCCATTTCCTAATATAGGAGATGTCGTCTGACATATTATATCCGCTTAAAAGTAAAAGGGTTTATTTTATAAAGGTGAGTTAAAAAGTAAAGAAATATATGATGTAAACGGTAAATATATATAAAATGGCTCTTGAGTGACAATTTAGAACTCAAATCGAATATCCCAATCTGATTTTGCCATAGTATCAGTAAACTGCGAATAAAGGCGGTTTAATATTGACACAATAATACCCGGTTATTTATGCACTTTTGCATTCGCGGATTTTTTTCAAAACTGACGTGTTTTCTTCTTTTACTCCTATCCGGTTGCTCAAATAACCCATCTGCGGACCTGTCCATCTTTCGGATGTCCATAAAAAATGAACCGCCGACTCTGGATGGGACCCTTGCCACAGACAGCGTCTCATTTACCATTCTCACTAATCTGATGGAAGGACTCACGCAATACGATGCGGACCTGAATCCGATACCCGCTGTCGCAAAACGATGGTCGTATTCCAACAAAGGTCGGACGATCACTTTCTACCTGCGAAAAGATGTTTATTGGAGTGATGGAAAAAGAGTAACAGCCAATGATTTTGAATATTCCTGGAAGCGATTGCTTGCTCCCAAAACAGCCGCACAATACGCCTATTTTCTTTTCGATATTAAAAATGCCTTTGAATACAATTCAGGAATGATCAAGGATCGAGACGAGGTCGGAGTCCGAGCCATTGCTTCAGATATTCTTGAAGTAACGCTTAAAAAACCCGTTGTCTATTTTCCAAGCATCACCACCTTCATGGTCACTTTTCCACTGCGCCAGGACATTATTGAAAAGTATGGCGACTCCTGGACCGAACCCGGAAAAATCGTGACAAACGGACCCTATCTGTTGGAGCAGTGGGAACACGAGTATAAACTGATTCTGAAAGCCAACCCGAAACACTATGAAGGAAAACCCGAAATAAATGAGGTTCATATTTTTGTTGTGCAGGAGCCGACTACGGCATTGACACTGTATGAAACCGGGGAGCTGGATTTTATTGAACTG
>WASW01028496.1_pt1 | contig 14326 bp, 11 predicted proteins | sample 5698521 | NCBI WGS metagenome assembly WASW01 (sample SAMN11175560, study PRJNA528189) | sponge metagenome | isolation source: marine sponge | host: Leucetta | place: Antarctica: Western Antarctic Peninsula, King George Island | collected 2013-01
ATCCCCCGGGCGGCGGCAGATATCCCCCGCCAGCGCATCATCAATGTCTCGGCGATCCGTCGACCCGCCGTTCAATTGATGGGCAATCAACGCCATGACGATACCGGGCGTACAGAAACCACATTGTGCCCCGTGGAGTTCGGCCATCGCCGATTGGACCGGATGTAGCCCACCAACATCCATGTGTTCAATCGTCAAAATCTGTTTGCCATCCATACTTGGAAGAAACAGAACGCAGCCGTTAACGGCGCGGTATGAAATGCTCCCATCTCTGTAGCCGCCAACAATAACAGAACATGCACCACAATCACCTTCGGCACATCCTTCCTTGGACCCGGTCAGGCGGGCTGATGTGCGCAGATATTGGAGAAGCGTTTGATGCGTATCTTTTACTGAAACCTCAACCGATTCCCACCCAAGCAGGAACCTGACTGTATGGCGGGTATTAATGTGATCTGCGTGATCGGGCATTTACGTCTCAGCTCCCACGATAGGTTGAATAACTGTAGGGCGAGACGAGTAGCGGCACATGGTAATTCTGCGCGGCGTCAAAAATGGAAAACCTGAGCGGAATAGAATCAAGAAAAGGTGGATCGGATAAATCTGCGCCATTTGATGAAAAATATGCGGCAACTTCAAATACCAACTCGTACGTACCGATGAGGACGTCGCCCCCTTCAAGCAAGGGCGCATCCGTTCGGCCATCGGAATTGGTCAGTCCGCTACAGAGTTCAAGGCGCTCAGCGCCGACGATACGAAACAGCGTCCAGGAAATGCCCTTTGCCGGTTTTCCAGCACTGGTATCAAGAACATGGGTACTTAGTCGGCCCAACGGTACGTCTCCCTAACTTTGCTTTTAGTGTCGCCTCACAATGTCTATTTTTTGTCCCTGCGGCTTTTGCCGTTCTTAATCCTGGAACACGTCACTATGGCACATAATTGCATGTGATATACGTATTATAGAAGGAAAGGCGTTCGTGAACACTTTCAATCTAAAATTGATAATAACGGTCTATTTAAATGGAAAAAACACATAATATATCTGTATTGTGCAGTCTGACCTCCAGCTTATTATGGTGAAACCATGACAACAGACACCACCTACCCCCGTGACCTCATAGGTTATGGCGCTAACCCACCTAAGGTGAACTGGCCCGGTGGTGCGCGCATCGCCGTTCAGTTCGTGATGAATTATGAAGAAGGCGGCGAGAATAATATCCTTCATGGTGATGATGCATCCGAAGCGTTTCTGTCTGAGATCGTTGGCGCTGCCCCTTGGCCCGGCGAGCGCCATATGAGCATGGAATCAATTTATGAATACGGCAGCCGGGTTGGCGTCTGGCGATTATTTGACCTGTTTAAACGCGAAAACATCCCGTTAACCGTCTTTGCCGTGGCCATGGCACTTGAGCGTAACCCGGCAGTAGCCGATGCAGCGCTTAAAGCCGGGCATGAAATTTGTTCGCACGGTTATCGCTGGATCGATTACCGCAATGTTCCGATCGATATCGAGCGCGACCATATGGTCAAGGCTATCGAGATTATCAAACATCTGACCGGCGAGCGACCGCTTGGTTGGTATACGGGCCGAACCAGTACCAATACCCGGCGCCTTGTTGCAGAGGATGGCGGATTTTTATATGACGCCGATGATTACAGCGACGATTTGCCGTTCTGGAGCACACAAATCGACGAACCGCATTTAATCGTCCCTTATACATTGGATAATAACGACATGCGGTTCGCAGCGCTGCAGGGATTTAATTCAGGTGATCAATATTTTGCCTATCTTCGTGATGCCTTTGATGCATTGTATAACGAAGGAGCCGAGACGCCGCGCATGATGTCGGTTGGTTTGCATTGCCGTTTGGTTGGTCGCCCCGGCCGTATTCAGGCGCTGCAGCGTTTCATCCATCATGCCAAATCATTTACCGATGTCTGGTTCTGCCGCCGTATTGATATTGCTCGGCACTGGCATGAGCATCACTCCTACCCCGGCGCGGGGCAATAATGTAATGACCCAGATTTGCAAAATGGACCGCGAGCCGTTCCTCGAAATCTTTGCCGGAATTTACGAACATTCACCGTGGATTGCCGAACAGGTTTGGGACAAGGGAATGAGCCCGGCGGAAAATTCCCCCCGCGGATTGCGCGCCGCAATGATCGATGTGGTTGAGGCCGCTGGGCGCGAGCCGCAATTGGCCTTGCTGCGCGCGCACCCTGATCTGGCCGGAAAACTTGCCGTTAGCGGAGAGCTAACAGCAGACTCCACGTCTGAGCAGGCCAGCGCCGGTCTTGATAGCTGTACGCAAACCGAGTTCGATACCATCCAGTCCCTGAACAATCGTTACAAATCGAGTTTTGGGTTCCCCTTTATCCTTGCCGTAAAAGGCCGCACCGTCCCCGAGATTATCGAGAATTTCAAATCCCGCATCGACAACGACGCCGAGACCGAATTTGGCGAGGCCCTAAGTCAGGTTCACCAAATCGCTCTCTTAAGGCTCGAGCCTTTGATCACTTAAGGCGCAGGATTGAAGACGGCAGCCTATTCAGCGGCAATACCGTCTCAATCTGCTGCCGGCGCTAACCATTTGCGAGCGACAGCCAGAAAAATCAGAGAGGTCGCAAACATGATCAGACTATAGGTCGCCGCAGGGATCAGATAAACGCCGCCGCCAAACAGCATAACGCCAATCGCAATCGCAAGGGTGCCGTTCTGCAACCCGCATTCAATACAAATTGCAATCCGTTTGTTTTGATCACAATTCAGGGCCCGTGCGACCCCAAAAGCGAGCACCATCATAATCACGTTAAGGGCGAGTGTTACCAATCCCGCCTCGGCGAAATAAACACCTATATTGGCCCGTTGCTGAAAAACCGCGCCAGCCAACACAACAACAAAAAACAAACTGGACAGAATATGAGCCTTGGGCTCCAGTTTCAAAACCAAGCGCTGCGCAAAGCGGCGCACACACATCCCGAGGACCACTGGAAGCGTCACGATCAGAAAGATGCTCAGCGCTGTTTTGGTAAAGGATAAGTCCTTGGGCAGCGCTCCGTCCATCACATGCAAATAGGTAAATGCCAGGATTGCCGGGATCGAAATCACACTAAACAAGCTCGTCACAGCCGTCATGGAAACAGAAAGCGCCACATCTCCGCGCGCAAGCGCCGTCAGATAATTGGACGTAACACCGCCAGGTGCAACTGCGATCAGCATCACCCCCATAGCGATTTCAGGCGATAACGGCCAGAAACTGATCAGGGCAAACCCAACGGCTGGAAGCAAAAGAATTTGCATGGAAAGCCCAATGATCACATCCTTCGGCCGGGCCAGTATTCTGGTGAAATCAGAAATCTGTAACCCCAGCCCCAACGTGAACATCATAAATGCCAGCACCAGCGGCAGGACAACTTCAGTAACAGTACCCATTATGCTCTTTCTAAAATTTTATTTGAGTAGTTATTTTGGCCCAATAACTATCGGAGAGAGGCGCAAAGTACAAAGAATATTCTTCGGCCCTTTTCGAAAACGTGAGCGTTTGTTGGGTTTTTCTCAATTATGATCGCCCCGACATCACGTTTGGCGGGGTCCCGCTTTTAAGGCTCGAACCGCTGATCGGCTCATCCCGTTAATTTTCCTCATTTACCCCTATATTTCTTAACCTTTCCCTACATTTCTTAATCTTTTTTTTCAACTTCATGCGTTAGGGCGAAGCCGATTACCCCCATAAAACCCCATTTATCCCCATCGTTTCGCGCGAGTTTTACCCGCACGACCCAAAATAGTGGAACGCGATATCTGAATATTATAGGAACATTATCACATTCTACAAAGGGCAGTTCATGTGTTTTACCGCCGCGCACGATTAGGCTTAAGCGGGGGCACACCTGATAGTATTCAGAAGGGATCATTCCTAATTATTCGAATATTAATAAACATCGAATTTTGCCAACGTTACAAACAAACGGCAATCATCTGTATTTTGTTACAATTTTTAGAATAAATACGCAATATTATTTATTGTTTTATTAGGTTTTAAATCAAGAAATATTATCAAATATTCTAATATTGATAATATTCGCCTATTGTAATTTCGTATTTCTAACGTATGTTCAATATTAAGATAATAAAAAGACCCCACCGAAATTATAGTTTTCTTTGCGCTGATTAGCGTCCCTGTCTTCTGGCGGGCGCCGTTGTATTTTTTCGCGGCTTTTTCGATACCCCGCCAATTTCGCCGGGATCGTGACGCCCTTAATCAGCGTTGACTCGATTATTTTCGTCTTGCTCTTCGCGCCGCTCTGCCGGGCTCGGAGACCTGTGTTTCCGTTGCACTATCGTTGCCGGCGCCTTATTTTCATTGAAGGAAATTTCCATGTTGCCTGTCCTGCCAACCACCCCATCACCCCTGCGCAATTCCCCCCCGCCTCCTATCGTAACCTCTTCCTTGCCTATGCAGCCTCAACCCAGCCGCAAATCCAAACGCAGTGCGACCGCTATCGTCTATTGCGAAGCTAATTTCGGTGGCATGGACGGCAAAACCGCCAACGGTTTGGTCCGGCACTCGGAAAAGTATGAGATCCTTTCGGTCATCGACAGTGAGAAAGCTGGCCTTGATGCCGGTGAAGTGCTTGGCGGAAAACCGAACGCAATTCCCATCTGCCGTAACCTCACTGAGGCGATCTCTTTTGCCAATGCCGTGCCCGACTATTTCATCTATGGGATGGCACCGTCGAGCGGCATATTGTCCCCCGATGAACGCGCTATTGTTCTCGGCGCCATTGGTCTTGGAATGAACGTCGTTAACGGTCTCCACGAGTTTCTCAACGATGATCCGGAATTTGCCGCCGCATGCGCCGAAAATAACGTGGTGATCCTCGATGTCCGCAGGCCTCGCGACAAGAAAGACCTTCGGTTGTTTAGCGGCCGCATCGATGAGGTGACCTGTCCCTGTATTGCAGTGCTTGGCACCGACGGCGCAATTGGAAAACGCACCACGGCAACTATCCTGACTAAGGCCCTGAATGATAGCGGCTTGAAGGCAGTGATGATTGGCACCGGGCAAACAGGCTTGATCCAGGGTGCGCGGTACGGCATTGCGCTTGATGCCATTCCGTCCCAGTTCTGCTCCGGTGAAATGGAGGCCACCGTCGTTGAAGCATTCGAAGCCGAACGCCCCGACGTGATAATCGTCGAAGGCCAGGGCGCGCTTAGTCATCCGGCTTATTTGACATCAACCTTCATCCTCCGCGGCAGTCGTCCGGATGGTGTTGTGCTGCAGCACGCTCCGGGACGGTCCAATCTTGGCGATTTCCAAAAAATCCCCATGCCGACGCCGACCAGCGAGATTAATCTGATCGAGACTTTTGCCGAGACCAAAGTCATCGGCCTCACGATCAATCATGAAAATATGACCGATACCGATGTCGGTACGGCCATCACGGACTATGAGCGTGACCTCAAAATCCCGGTTACCGATGCGCTGACCCGGTCACCTGATCGTCTGGTCGAGATGGTTCTTGCCGCGTTCCCAGCGCTCAAGCAGAAGCAGAACGTCCGAAATTAATGACTGCACCGCGATTAGAAATCGACCTCGATAAGATACGTCACAACACGGCGACATTGGTTTCTCGGTTGAAGGCGAAGGGCATCGCTGTCATGGGCGTGACCAAGGCGACGTTGGGCAATCCCCGGATTGCCCGCGTTATGCAAAACGCCGGTGTTCAGGGGCTTGGCGATTCTAGGATCGAGAACATCGAGACCATGCGCCGCGCCGATGTACGTGCGACCATGACCCTGATCCGCTCACCGATGATGAGCCAAGCGGATCAGGTTATCGCCAATGCCGACATCAGTTTCAACACCGAGCTTGACGTTATTAGCAAACTCTCCACCGCCGCCCACAAAGCGGGGCAGACCCATGGGGTGGTCTTGATGGTTGAACTCGGCGATCTGCGCGAAGGGATCATGCCCGAGGACATGGAACATATGGTGCAGGAAACACTTCGTTTTCCCAATATCCGGCTTAGGGGTATCGGCACCAACCTGGCCTGCCGCAGCGGCGCATCGCCAGATACGCGAAACATGACCGCGCTATCGGATCTCGCCAACGCCATCGACGCCACCTTCGACTGCACGCTCGATATCGTCTCTGGCGGCAATTCCGGCAATCTGGAATGGGCTTTAGGCGGTGCCAACACTGGTCGAATAAACAGCTTGCGGCTCGGTGAATCGTTGCTGTTTGGCGTGGAGACTTTGCACCGTCAACCTATTGACGGTCTCTACACGGACGCTGTGACGCTGGTGGCGGAAGTGATCGAATCCAAGAGTAAACCGTCGAAACCTTGGGGTGTCATCGCTGAGACGGCCTTTGGTCCCCAACCACCAACTGAGGACCGCGGCACCATCGAACAATCCATTCTGGCGATCGGTTGCCAGGATACCGACCCCGGCGGCTTGCTTCCCCCCAGCGGAATCACCATCATCGGGGCCAGCAGTGATCATCTCATCGTCGACACTGGCCCTCATCGGTTACCCGTCGGAGCCGAAATTGCGTTCAGGCCGAACTACAGCGCTTTTGTCCGCGCCATGACCTCTCCCTTTGTCTCCAAAGTTTTCAAAGACGCAACATCCAGCGCCGCCTAAGCACCTTAGTATTCAATAAGGAGTAGAGGGATCACAGACATTGAGAGAAGTCTGACTTCCGAGTTGGTTAACTCTCCAACGGGATACCCAATTGTGACACTTGCCAGAAACCGGCACATCACGGGTCAGCAGATAACGTCACCCCACCTTATTTAGAAAATTTCAACGTCTTCCGTTTAAGCGGAGCTGATCCGGGTTTGGGTTTGGCGCGGTCTTTATCGCCGCCCTTTTTGGGTTTTGATGCGTATTTGGAGCCGGATGATCCATCGGATTTAGACCGGTTTGCGCTTTTACCTTTCGACGGATCGGATCGCCACTCTTCTGCTCTTTTTGCGGATTTCCGGTCCTTTGGTTTTTCGCTACGCTCCTTTGGTTTTTCGCTACGCTCTGGGCGTCTCGATGGTCGCTCGCTGCGCTCTGGGCGTTCCGCAGTTTTTTCAAACTTGCGGTTTTGACCACCTTTGCTGCCATCATCTGATTTGCGCGGTGTCCATTCGCTGGAACGATCCCGTTCGCCCGATTTTTTTTCAAACTTGCGGTTGGCACCGGGTTTACGGTCACCTTCTGATTTACGCGGTGTCCATTCTTTCGACCGGTCTTCACCGCCGCCACTGTCTGGTCTTTTGTTGAACTTGCGCTGGCCGCCGGATCTCTCCCCGCCATCTGGTTTGCCGCGCGAAAAGTTTTTCTTTTTGTCAAACGGACGTTTCTCAAAATTACCACGGCGGGCTTCCGGGGCTTTGTCGAGGCGGGTTACCGTGACGCCTTTTTCAACTGTCATTCCCGGGCCGATCGCCGCCATCAATTTATCAATACTGCCCGCTTCTATTTCAACGTTTGTTGCATCTTGTTCAATTCTAATCGCCCCAACATCACGTTTGGTCAAATCGCCAACACGGCAAATCATTGCCAAAATCCAGCCGGGATCAGATTTTTCGCCGCGCCCGACAGACAAGGACACCCATTGACTGTTGGTGAAATTATTGAACTGCTTGGTATTACTATCCGATACCGGCACGTCGATAAGCTCTTCCGGTGCTGATTGACCAGCGCGGTACAAACGAACAAACGCGGCGGCAATTTGTTCCGCGCTATAACGCTGCAGCAACTCTTTTGCGAAAGCTTCTTCGTTATCCTGCAGCGGCGCGATCAAACTATCATCGGCGAGCAAACGTTCGTCATCACGTTTCATGACATCTTCAGCAGACGGCGGCGGTGCCCAGTTGGCGCTGATTCTGGCGCTTTGCAGCAGCCGTTCAGTGCGTTTGCGGGCTTTATGCGGAACGATCAGAACACTCGTGCCTTTGCGCCCAGCACGACCTGTGCGGCCACTTCTGTGCAGGAGACTTTCAGGGTTTTTCGGCAAATCCGCGTGGATCACCAACTCAAGTTTCGGTAAATCGATACCGCGCGCGGCAACGTCGGTTGCGATGCACACCTTTGCTCGGCCATCGCGCATGGATTGCAGGGCGTGGCTACGTTCGTTCTGACTAAGCTCGCCTGACAAGGCGACAACAGAAAATCCGCGGTTGTTAAAGCGCGCAGTCATATGATTGACCATGGCGCGGGTACCGCAGAAAACGAGGGCGTTGTCGGCATCAAAATAGCGCAGCACATTGATAATTGCGTTTTCCTGATCTTTTGGCGCGATGGTCAGGGCGCGGTATTCGATATCGACGTGTTGTTTTTCCGCCTGCTGAGTGACGACGCGGATGGCATCGCGCTGGTACTGTTTGGCCAGACCGGCAATCGAGCGGGGAACGGTGGCTGAGAACATCAACGTGCGGCGTTCAGCCGGTGCGGCATCGAGAATATATTCGAGATCTTCCTTAAACCCGAGATCAAGCATTTCGTCCGCTTCATCAAGGACAATTGCGCGCAGTGCCGACGTATTAAACGCCCGGCGGTTAATATGATCACACAGACGTCCCGGCGTTCCGACTACAATATGAGCGCCGCGTTCAAGGTTTTTGCGTTCTGTCCGCGCATCCATACCACCAACACAGGAAATAACGGACGCACCTGTGTCTGCATATAACCATTGCAGTTCGCGCTGAACCTGAAGGGCCAGTTCGCGCGTTGGCGCTACAACCAACGCCAGCGGGGCTTTCACCCTCTCAAACCGGCTTGCCCCCTCAAGAAGGGTCGGTGCAACGGCAATCCCGAAAGCCACTGTTTTACCTGATCCGGTTTGCGCTGAAACCAACAGGTCAGCACCGTCAAGTTTTGGCGCCAACATTTCAAGCTGCACAGGGGTTAACGTCTCGTAGCCACGTTTATTCAACGCCTGACCCAGCGCCGGATGGACGCCTTCAAATTCTGTCATTTTTAGTCTCTCGGAATGCAGGTTGCGTGTGACGGTCACAGTAGTCTATTTGGGGAGCACACGTCGCCACGACTAAACACGTGGCTGAACATAATATGTTGGCAGGGTTCTACATAGTGTTGCATGTATTGTAAAGAGCGCTGCACACTAACGCTTGATAAGATTTGGGCGATAACAGGAAGGTTTAGAATGGTTAATGCGGAAACCTATGCGGCGAGTTTAAACTGCTGGTCCGGGCCGGTAACCTTAACCCGCCTTGGCGGCGGCATCTCCAATGATAACTTCCTGGTTAAAGACGCCGCGAGCCAATATGTCGCCCGTATTAACGGCGATGTGCCCGAACATGGCGTGCTCCGTATCAACGACTTTAACTGCAACCGCGCGGCCGCTGCGGTCGGTGTTGCACCCGATGTTTTCCACTATGACCCGCGGGCTCTCATCGTCAATTATGTAGAAAGTAAAACCTTAACCGAAGATGATGTCCGCAGTGACAAAAACCTTGAGCGTATTCTGGATTTGGTCAAACGCACCCATCATGACGCTTTTCGATGCGCCCGCGGTCCAATCGCAGCGTTTTGGCCGTTTCGCGTCTGCCGCGATTACGCGTTTTTTCTGGAAGATAATAACAGCCGCATGATCTCGGAGTTGGCGACCCTTAGGCAACGTAATGAGGACCTGGAGGCTGCTGTCGGGCAGATCGACCTGGTGCTTGGACACAATGATTTATTGGCAGCAAACTTCCTTGATGCCGGAGACCGCCTATGGTTAATCGATTGGGAGCACGCAGGTTTTACCAGCCCTTTGTTTGATCTCGCTAATCTGGCGTCCAACAATGCCCTGACGCCGACGCAGCAGGAGTGGTTATTAGAAGCCTATTTTGACAAACCCGTAACCGATGAAGTTCGCTACCATTTCCAGGCCATGTCAGCGGCATCCCTACTGCGCGAAGCCATGTGGAGCATGGTGTCTGAAATTCAGTCAAACGTCGATTTTGACTACGTATCCTATTCCGACGATTTTTACGGGCGCTTCAATCAAGCCTATGGCACCTTAATGAACGAGAGTTTCTGACGTGCTGAATAAAAAGCGGACCCCGAAATGAATAACCACCTCGCCGTCCTTGATACCATGCCGACAGCGGCGGAATTTTACGGCCGCTATTGGAACAAACACCCGTTCGTTGTTCGGGGCCACATTTCCGCCGATACGTTGACCAGTTTAATCAGCGCGGATGAATTGGCCGGTCTTTCCATGGAAGAGGACGCTCGTTCGCGGCTGGTAAAAACCGCCGGTGATCACGCCGCATGGTCGTGCCGTTTTGGCCCATTTTCGGGTGATGATTTTTCTGATGCCGGGGATCATAACTGGAGCCTGCTGGTGCAAAATGTCGAGCAGTTCCATCCCGAAACATCAGCGCTATTGCCGCATTTTAACTTCGCGCCGCGCTGGATGATGGACGACATTATGGTTAGCTTTTCAGCCCCCGGGGGATCGGTCGGGCCACATTTCGACAGTTACCATGTTTTTCTTGTGCAGGGGCAAGGGAGGCGGCGATGGAAAGTCAGTCATGCCCGTATTCAAAACGCGACCTATGTCGATAACCCGGATCTTAAAATTCTGGCAACCGGTTTTGGCGGCGATGAAATTGAGGTAATGCCCGGAGATGTGCTCTATGTACCACCAGCGTTTGCCCATGAAGGGACAACGCTGGAGCCTGCATTAACCTTTTCCATCGGGTTCCTCGGCCCTAAAACATCAGACCTTTTTGCCAGTTACGGCCATTATTTGTCTGAGCGCGAAAACCTAGATCAGCGTTATAGTGGTGATGGGCTTGTGCCAGATTGCGCGGGCCATTTCATTAGTACCGCTGCCGCCGGTGCAGTCCGGGATCGTTTTTATGATGTTTTGAAAAGTGAAGATTTTACCCGCTGGCTGGTCACCTATTTTACAGAGCAATCAAATGAAGATTTATGGCCGGGCGTTGAGCGCGATGAGCCCCTCTCCACCGAGCAGTTCCATAAAGCATTAGATAGTGGCGTCAGCTTGATCAAACCGAACCCCATAAAGTTCGCTATTACAGCGTCTGTTTCTGGTAATTTTTGTCTTGGTGTTGACGGCCAGAATTATGACCTCGCTGAAAACCTTTTCCCAGTCATCAAAAAACTTATGGCAAATCAAACGTTAACGTCAGAAACGACACCTGAAATTACCCGAGACCCCATCTGCCTTGATCTTTTGCGCCAACTTTATAATCATCAGGCGCTGGACTTCGCGCCATTGGCGAACAATTTTTAAGAGCGAAACCGCAGATTTTTTGATGACAAATCGCTAACGGATTTACAGCCCATCAGGCGCATACCCCGTTCGATTTCCGCATGCATCAGTTCAAGCGCACGCTCAACACCATCCTGCCCGGCAGCGGCCAACGGGAACAGATAGAACCGTCCCCCGCCAACAGCCTTGGCACCAAGAGACAGCGCTTTCAGAACGTGGGTACCGCGCTGAATACCGCTGTCCATAATAACATCGATTTTATCGCCAACCGCGTCGACGATCTCAGCCAGCTGATCAAATGGGCTGCGTGATCCATCAAGCTGGCGGCCACCATGGTTGGACAAGACAATCCCGGTGCAGCCGATATCCACGGCTTTTTTTGCATCTTCAACACTCATAATACCTTTCAGGCAATACTGGCCATCCCAAATTTTGACCATTTCTTCGACGTCTTTCCAGGTCATTGACGGATCCAGCATGTCGGTGAAATAACGGCCAATTGACAGGGCTCCGTCGCTCATGTCGACATGGTCGTCCAATTGCGGCAAACGAAATTTCTCGTGGGTCACATAATTGATACCCCACATAGGTTTGATGGCGAACTGCAGCATCCCAGAGAGCGATAGCTTAAACGGTATGGAGAACCCGGTGCGTAAATCCCGCTCCCGATTGCCGCCGGTAATACTATCAACAGTCAGCATCATGACCTCAACACCGGCTTCTTTGGCGCTGTCCATCATTGCCCGGTTAAGGCCGCGGTCTTTGTGAAAATAGAACTGGTAAACCTGCGGGTTGGTATATTTATCCCGAATGTCCTTAAGGCTCACGGTGCCAAGCGACGAGACACCAAACATGGTACCGAACTTCTCCGCCGCGGCAGCAACGGCATGTTCACCATCATGATGGAACAAGCGCTGCAGCGCCGTTGGCGAACAATAAATCGGCATCGCCAGTTTTTGCCCCATTACGGTGACCGACATATCGACATCTTCAACACCGGCAAGAACATTGGGCACCAGATCGCAGGCATCAAAACTTGCCGTGTTCCGGCGGTACGTAATCTCATCATCGGCAGCACCGTCGATATAATTAAAGATCGGTCCGGGAAGCCTCTTTTGGGCGAGCGTTCTGAAATCCTGAAAGTTGTGACAGTGTTTTAGGCGCATTTTCTATGACTACTTTTTAATATATTTTCAGGAAGGCCATCAGGCCACGGCAAGCGCCGCTTAATTCTACCCCACAGCTCAGGCGGAATAAAGTTTAGCTACGGTGCCAGCAAATTATATTGCAGTACACCGGGATTTCGCGGAAAGTCCTCTGGTGGATTGGGCCAGATGATGATTGGGGAGAACACGAAATGAGCGACCGTTATTCAAAATATAAGCGGCTTAAATTCGATACGCCGTCAAAGCGGGTATTGCAGATCACCATGGACAACCCAGGCAGCCTAAACGCTGTTGATGGCGACATGCACGGCGAACTGGCCGAGATCTGGCGCGATATCGATGCAGACCCGAATGTCAGCGCAGTGATTATACGCGGTGCCGGCGATGTTTTTTCGGCCGGCGGCGACCTCGATATGGTTGAAGAGATGACAGAAGATTTTGATACCCTGACCCGGGTCTGGAAAGAAGCCCGCGACCTCGTCTACAACATCATCAATTGTTCGAAACCCATCGTCTCGGCGATTGAAGGGCCAGCCGTCGGCGCCGGGCTTGTCTGCGGGTTGCTTGCAGACATTTCAATCGCCTCCAAAACAGCGCGGATTATTGACGGTCACACGCGCCTAGGCGTCGCCGCTGGAGATCACGCAGCGATCATCTGGCCGCTGCTTTGCGGCATGGCAAAAGCCAAATATTACCTGCTGTTATGCGAGAGCATCAACGGCATTGAGGCCGAACGTATTGGTCTGGTCTCGCTCTGCACCGAACCCGAGGAGCTTCATGACAAAGCCTTAAGTGTGGCCAAAAAATTGGCGGCTGGGTCACCGTCGGCCATACGCTGGACAAAACACGCACTTAACAACTGGCTCAGAATGGCCGGCCCGACGTTCGACAACTCGCTGGCGCTGGAGTTTATGGGATTCAATGGCCCTGATGTTAAAGAAGGGCTGGCCTCAATCCGGGAAAAACGCCGTCCTGAGTTTGGTAAAAGCAGCCCGCTTTAAAGCGGAATCGGAGTGAACAATAAATGATAGCTAAAAACTGTCATTATTTGAAATTCCGTAATTTCCGGCCCTTAATAGCCAGAAGCGGAAATTGGGAATAAAATTCGAGTGTCACAGTAGAGACCTATTAGCGTGATATTCTATGATATGTTTCGGCACCATTCCCTGATATTATCTAAGCCGGATCACAGACCGTTCTCCGATGCCCCTCTGAGTGCTGGTTGAGGATATTATCATTAAGTTCGACACATTAAGCATCGGAAATTGACACTGATTAGGAAGTCGCCGCACGATGATCTGGACCTCGATACCTTTAATGACCACCTTCGACCTTTTGGTCATGGTAGGTGTGGTTATCTCTCTGGCAATATTCGTCCGATCCGGCATTATTCACCATCCATCAATATCGAAAACCGGCCCATAATTGATCATTGCGGGGCTTCTCTCCCTCGGGTTGTTTTACTTTATCGACCTTTTGATCATGCATGCCTTGCCATTGTTTATCCCGATGGCCGAAGCATTGGCCTATATGGAGAACCTTCACCTCAATATGCATTGGTTTGTTGTATTGATTGTAACGACCTCCATCGTCTCTGGATTTTTGATTTCAACCCAGAACCAACTGGCTTTGCTCCAAGAGCACAAGCAGATGGGAAGAAAAGCCAAAACTACAGAGCGTATTCTCGGTAAATCTGAGGCCGTTGCAAAATCCGGCCACTTTTCCTGGGATGCGGAATCCAAAGCCGTCTTCTGGTCGGATCAGTGTTTCAACATTTTTGGCAGAGATCCCGACACTTGGATTCCCACAGGGGAAAACTTTCGCCAAGATATAGCAGAACGACTTTAATTTGATTCAAAGTCCCTGATCCCTGAAAAGCACCTCAATATCGCAGTCGTTTTTTCGTCGGAT
>WASW01008091.1_pt1 | contig 14250 bp, 17 predicted proteins | sample 5698521 | NCBI WGS metagenome assembly WASW01 (sample SAMN11175560, study PRJNA528189) | sponge metagenome | isolation source: marine sponge | host: Leucetta | place: Antarctica: Western Antarctic Peninsula, King George Island | collected 2013-01
CCCGCGCGAATCATGTTGACAACAAGAACCCTTCCAAACGGATTTGGCAAACTCTTTTCGCTTTCTCAATGAGTCGGGGTATACCAACAAAAAACAACCTGAAAATGGTTCTGGACAATATTCCACGCGGCAGCACAGTGTTTCTGTATCTAGCTAGTCATGGCGAGCAAAGGTTCCGGTCGGGACAATGGGTTCCCCACATTCTTGCGATGCCAGATCTAAACGAAGGGACAGAAGAGGAGAGTGACACGTATTGGGATAAAACCGATATTGCGACGTCCGACTTTTCAACTTGGTTAAAAATTAGATATTCAGCGCTTTCAGGTCTCGTACTCATCGATACATGCAGAAGTAATATTCCGAAATCGGATAATTGGGGTGATATAAAAAAATCTAGTGTTTCTTACGATATAAAAAAAAACAAGGGAGATGCTGGCGACGTTACTATCAATCTAAAACAGTCCAACTTCGATGTAATCGTTTCTGCTAAAAGCGATGAGGTTTCTGAGGCAGTCACTAGGGTAGTTGAAGGTGGCGGAACGGTGCAAAGATACGGCGTTTTTACGGAAGCGTCGGTTGAAGCTCTTCAAATTAACAAGATCTATAATAAAACGGGAGGCATCTCGGTCTCTAAATTCAAAATTGAGATACAGAGCCGGATCAATAGTACCTTGGGTAATATAAGAAACGTTATGCATGATGACCGACCGGACCCCAAACAGACCATAGAGGTCTTTCCTCGACAGTATCGTGAGGGCGTTAATAAGGATGAACTGATTAATGTCGGGATTCACAGATGGGCACAGTCCAAGGATGATATTAGGATTTATTTTAAAAACTACGGGAAAAGTGTCGTCACTGAAACTATCGAAGTCTCATTTGATAATAAATTTGATAACAATTTTGGTCGATTTAACATCGAGTCGAACAATCTTGCTGTCGGCATTAACATATTAATTGACCCAGTCGCTGAGCACTTCACAAACATTATTAAAAATTTCAAAACTCAATCGAAAAAAAATGATCTTCCCGACTTGCAAAACAATATTGGTCGGGCCAACGTCTGTTCCAGTTCTAGTCAAGCTACAAACCCATGTGTAGAACTGTGTAAAATCATGTCGAATACCAATACGGGAGATGATAAGAGCGACGACCACATGAAGTTGACAAAATATATGATTCTGGTCAAAGATATCCCTTCGGTAGATCAAAATAAGGGCAAAGAATCTGATGTATATTGGTTGTTGATTGAAGGGCAGTCTAATGGCACCTGCCAATCAGTTCTTCGGCATATATCAATCCTAACTACGGGCAACAAGAACGATGATGCGGATCGCGTTGCCATTTTAATTAAATCCACGTTATTTCCATTTCAATCAGGAGATGTTTATTTAATCAACGGGCAAAAAAAGTACATGAAATCGTTGTGGGCTGGGGCCGTTGAATATGAAGCCAAAGCATGGCAAATAAATACCAATAGCAATACTAAATTCAAAAATATTAAAACGGAATTATGCGACGGCCCATTGAAGATTGGCAAATTTATACCACGGTATCTCGTTCAGATGCATTTGCAGGAATCGCCGAGAAAAGTCTGCCTCCGATTTTGGCGCATGACCGATAAGTTGAGAGATGAAATTGATGGTAATCTGAAAACTATTGACGATATGAAATTACCGACAAAACTCGTCGCCGTATATTTATTTTCTGCAATTTATAATTTTCATCATCATTTCACCTGTCTTGGAGGCGTGAGCAAGCCAAATGAAACCTCCAATATTGGGATACAGTAATTTATGAAATCCGTCACTCAGTCGTATTTAAGATCCGTTCCAGATCATACATCCCGAATAGGTGTAGTTGGTGTGATCTGCCGGATCATGAATGTTTTTCTGTGCCTTCTATTGCTAATTTCCAGTACTTCCGCCAGCGAGAATTCTTCCGACGCCGCCAACAAGCTTTTGATAATATCTTCCGGAAAAGGTGGAGAGACATTCGAATTTGAACAGTTTCTAAAGTCTTTTATCGTTTTGAGGCTTAATCGGGCACCAGAAGAGGTCCGTCTCAAATCCGCCGAATATAAACTCACATTTCATATTAAAAATCATTCTGGCTTCAATAGGGTAACTGGTCGTCTTGATCTAAAAAATGCCGAAAGTGATGGAGGCCAATTAAGTCCACAAAACCAAAGCGATGCAAAACTTATTTTCATGGATATTTCGGATAAAAATATTGCCGAACCGGGAAAACTGGCAATCTTCATGGATAATTTTGCGCAAAAAATAATCGCATATGTTTCGCCCAATCAGAGCTCCCCAACGAAAAGGACCGTCGAAATTGGTTGTTTTACCATAGAGTCCGGCGTAACGGATTTGTTGAAATCCAGGTTGCAGGAATTTTTCAACAGGTCATTTATTGACGAATTTACCGATGACGTTTCCTTCACCTCAAAACAAATAGCGGCGCAAATATGTACAGGGAATAAGGCATTAGAAGACAAACAACCCATTCAGGGAGATATTCGTCTTAGTGGGACTATTTCTCCGGCAGGAAAAGCGAAAGAAAACGACAAATATGACATTAACATCCGCGTGTCCTGGGTGGCAAAAAACAAAACCACACGAAAATTTGAGCTCTGGCCGTTCCAAATCTCTGCGCCGAAAAATCTTAATTTGACAGCGTCTCTGCAAACTGGCGTAAAAGAAGGGGCTGCTCGCATAACTCGTTTCCTGGCAGCAGCGCTCAACGATGAAGGAGAATGGCGGGAACCCGCTTGGACGGCTGCGTACAACCCGAATTTTTCAAGCGCCGTTCAACATGCTATTAGATTGCGCCGTAAAGATCCTCTATTGGCCAACTATATGATCAAATCTATCACTCCACCGACATCAAAAATTCGTAATTCTGCCGAAGCAGATTGGTCTTTTATAAGCGGGTCGCTCAAATGGGAAAACGAGGATATTGAAGGGGCAATAACTGATTTAGTAAATGCTTATGAGTTCTACAAATCTTCCGATGATTCTAAAATTTCGGTGATCACATTAAACCGACTAATAGCTGGGCGAGCATTGGCAGATATCTTCAATGCCGACGGACAATACAATAATGCAGTAGTTTTGTACAAAACTACTCTGACGACCCTGGATAGGCTTCCTGTGTTCAACCATATGACCGTCGTAACTCATGGAATTGGGACATTGGATGACGCCGCAGTCAAGAATGCGGTAGTCCCGAATAATGCAATTAGCTATCAGTTTGATAAAATAAAATTTCAACGTTCCATTCAATATGCGATCGCGGTTTCGCACTTGGAATTGCGTGACACAAAATCTGCGACAGAAGAATTTCAAAAACTTCTAGACAATAAATTTGATGTTGGTGCGACCGCAACAAAATTGGTTCAAGCTAAGTTCACGTCAAGTAATGATACGGTCGATGAGAAGGTCTTGGAATCCGTAATTGATACGTACACGACTTATAGAGAAAGTATGGATGAACGTCAGAGACGTTTAGTCGAAGATTTGATTTCAAGGCAAATGAAAATACGCGCAATTCGTTATGCTAAAAATATGAACAATGTCCAGTTCTTTGAGGAATTGCGGCGCCTCGCTGATAAAGTACCCAACTTTGAAAACAATCTGAATGCGGCAGGTACGTTTTGGGGACGCGCTATAACGAAAGAGACAAATGCGTTGCCGGCACACAACAATAAAAATGTTGTATCCGCCCGAGATTACACTATTCGTGCGCTGAAGGCATGGGACGGCCTTAACAACAGTAATCGGTTTAGTCGTTTATTGGCTCAGTTGTTTGTAGCTGAAATCGATATCGTTAACGGCGAACCAGATCGTGCTATCGAACGGTTAAATAACCTTCTTAAGGATATTCCGAGCGCGCGTGGAACGAAGGCGTCAGACGAAAAGGCACTGGGAATAGGCCGAATTGTCCAATTTTACCAAGCAGTCGCTCTGCTGACAGACAAGAATAAGGCTGATGCCGAAAAGGCAACAGCAATTCCTGATAGTTTAAAAGGTAAAAATCTAATCCCGATCCTCGGCAAACGATGGGAATGGAACGCCGCACGTCTCCTATTATCCGGAAACGAATTAAACGGAACTCTAAAAGATTCACAACAAGAGCTGCTTAAATTAATCAGTTCTAAGTAACAATACCAACGACAAACGAGAAACTATAAAAGTCAAAGGACTAAAGTTTCAGGGTACAATTGTTAGAACCGGTCCAGCCACTGCCATAATGGAATTTGCAGAAACAAAAGCCACTACTAACATCAATAGGAACGCAGATTTCATTATATTTCTCTTTCTACAATGCATCCCATTTTAAGATCGATGCCAACAGTTGTCAAATACCGTCGCAAACCCGAAAATTTGATGAATAACTCTCCACTCCAAATGAGTAGATGAAAATTTAATAGCCTCTCCGTGAATGTCGGAATCAAGTTCGCTAAAAGTAAATTAAATCCAAGAGTAATATTGAAAAATTCGATATACGGGTCTGGGCAAGAATGCGTACCTTATGCTACGGGTCTAGCCCCAGAATTCGAGTATTAATGGGTTTAAGCCATTTCCGGCTTAATATTTTTGAACCAACCAGTCTTCTCTAATATAATCTTCCCCAAAACAGATGAAAAAATTATTAATCGGATGCCCTTGGTTCTCCGGAGGTTTGGTGTATTGCCCCGTAACGAAGCAGTGTGAATTCAATAACCTTATATAATTTGGCACGCATATCTAGCTTCCCCCTGATTTTTCGGCGGCGTTAAACTTGTTTGAAGTTGTCGTGTTAATATCCAAAACAGGTAGGTGTTGCTGACAGCGGCCTTATTCCGAGCATCCAGTTCTGTCTTCTACGCCGGTTTAATCGGAACTTTGGCTTCTTGTTCGTTCTCCTCACCTGATGATACCCGTCTGGTCTTCCCGTGTTCCTTCACAAGGTTTTTGGTTGCGGCTTGGTCGGCGTATTCCTGTGATGGGGTTAACCCACCTTCGGGCTGGATCGGTTTCGTATTTGGTGAAGTGATAAGGCTGACTACGTCGTGCGGCTCAACTTCTTTGCCGTCGATCTCCGCAAACAATGCCAGGAACCTGCCCTACGTAATATTCCAATCATGGGGAATGGCTGACTGGGTACGCGTGCAGGGCCGAACCAATACCAGCAGGTATGTGCGAGTGCGGCGATGAGATGTGAAATATCCAGCTTCCATCTCCGTCGACTCCATAACCGCAAGAGCGACTGCGAATTCACAATCAACGTCTTGGCGGTAGGTTTCATAGAGGTCATCGAACGTCATCTAAAGTCATCTAATGTCATTGTTCTGTCCTGTAAGTTCCCCCCATAAGCCCCGCCCTATTTCCAGGGCGAGGCTTATGGGCGCGCGGGGAAGAGAGCGCGCCAGTGAATACCTGTATTAAGTGAATACCTGTATTAAGCCGCTTCTTTAACGGGCAGTTGTTTATCAAGGCTGCGTAGATAGTCGCTGGCCTCAATGATTTCTTCTCTAGATCGAAGCCCGGCAGCCAGTAACCAATCTGCAAATATCAGAGTGTAGGATGCGTCTTGTCTGGTCATGACAGAGCCCTCGCGATTTGATCAATCAGTTTTACATTGCCCTGACGAACAGCCCCTAATTGGGAAATTGATTGCTCGTAGGACTTCAAAACGGCTTTGTCTGTCGTTCCAATAGTCAAGGTAAGAAGGTTTATTTGCTGTTCTGCCATCGCTTCATTTGAAGCGGTGATCCGTTCAAGCAATGCCTTCTCTTGGTCTATCGAAAGTTTCCCCATGATTTACTCCGCTGCTATCGCTAGAGCGTAACGCGCGAAGACTTCACGTTCGAACTGGACGGTCTGATTAAGCCCCAGACCAGCATTCGTCGTGGCACTCTGTAAGGCCGTATCCACCGGAACGCCATCGCGCTCTACCATGCGCCTGAAATCAATCACTGCGTCTCGGTAAAGAATGTCGGAAAGTTGATTTTCGAATGTGCCAGTCATGGCGCTGTCTCCGTTGTTGATGGAGACAGTATTGCGCAATAATGCGCATTAGTCAAATATAATGCGCATTATTGCACGGGCTATTTTGTGGATCTAAGTTTTGCCAGGCCTTTTGACACGGAAATGCCAGGACTAACGCCGTCAGCAAGACATGCGTTATGCCAGGCTCGATATTTGCGCTCAGCGGTCTCCCCAGCATCCCCCGAATCCCCTTCGCCAGAGTAGTTAGTGCCTAAGTCGCGGACATGTTTGGCTCTGTTTGGGGCGCCGCGTAAAGGTGAAGATATTGGCGCTTTTCTCATGGCGAATACGCTAGGAGTTAATAGTGGCGATAGAATGGCAGTGCCCACAACACCTATTGCGGGTTGAAGCAGGGAAAAATATAGCGACCTTCTCATGGCAACATCGCCAATATTTTCTGAAGGAAGCAATGCTCTCTGGCATCTTTGACATTTTCGCCAACCCCCCTGTCGTACACCCAAAACGATCCTTCACTGAAACCCGGTCCGATTGTGCCAAGGGTTTCGCCTGTTAACAACACACGAGAGTATTCGGCAAACCTTATCCCGCCATATGCAATAGTATTCCCCACAACAATAATTCCTGTTTCTGTAAGAAACTCCCCATCAAAGTATGACTATTGCCAAAAATTTCGTCAACTGGAATGATTTATCCACAAAATTGAGAGAAATTATCCAATTTGATGTATAAATACTTCCACTTTCTAGATAATTGTGTTAATCGGATTTTTAACATTTCAAAAAAATGGGTAAAAACATCGAGCAACGCAGATGACGAAAATCAACAAGCAAGATACAATTTCCGGATTGATCGCACTATCAGCGGTAGCACATGCCGGCACCGTATCGGGCGCTGCAGAATATTGCTCGATGGAGCGACCGACACTAAAAAAGAAATTGGAAAAGCTGGCCGTTTTGATGAACGATGGGCGCGAATTATTTAATGTAAAAAAGGGAACTAAAGGGGACATCCTTACCCCGGATGGCCGGCGCCTATGGAGCAGGATCGAGCCCTATCTTCATGATATTGAGGAAGCGCTTACAGGCATTGAGGCTGTTAATGATGTGGATTATGACCCGGAAGTAATTGACGATTTTATCAGCCATGAGCATAGCGTACGGCTTCTGGAAGCGGGTAATTGTGTTCCACTGATCAAACATGCATGGAGAGCATGGAGAGACGGGGGATATTTTCTGGATGGTACTTCAATGGCGGCGCTCAAGTCTTGGCTTGTAGTCTTTCAACGTAGAGAAACGGGCTGGGAAATGTTTGAAGTGGGGGAGCGCTCTAGTTATGCGACATGGTATGGCGAGGAGGTTGCCAGAAACGCGATTGCAAGGGTTCATGAAAATGGCCGTATCCCGGGAACGTTTGAATTCAATTCCTGGTCACCGTTTGCCGCCGTGTTGGATCGATGCCAGCCTCGGTATGATCACATCCAGGCCAATATTCGGCGGAATGGCAAGAAAGAATGGGTGTCCATGCAGAGGTTGGCGGTGCCGGTGCGGCGCGCAGATGGCACCTGGGTTGTCGCCTCGGTGGTGGCCCGCACAAATCAAATCGAAATACTGTCTTTGGCGGCCCGTGACCGGCATCTATTGGCTGAGTGTGACGTGATGGATGACGATCCTTTTTCGAAAGGTTTGTTATGAACTCTCTTGAATATCTGGATAACGTACAAGACGCGATCGAGATTATTAAAAATAACGGCATTACGCCCTATTTGAGTTGGGACTTCTCCGAGTTTTAGAAACTTCGCACCGACGTCAGGTCGAACATTGGTTTGACCCCTATCTTTGACCCCGACGTCAGCGACATTGTAACCTGTTGTTAATACGCAATTACGTCGTCGAAAATTGAACCAATTTACTCGGGAATTGCTCTAGAGGCGATTTTTGGTTTATGGGAGTCAGCGGTTCTGGAGAAATTGTGCAACTTCAAGCCATGCGGTGTCTCGATTTGGTGAACCAAAGCCTTGCTGAACATTTGACCGAGAGATGCAGTGAATACAAACCACCTTATCTTGACGCCGATCCACTCACGGCCCGGTGGGATCTGGCCCGTATATCAAACAAGATTACCGGGCGCGTTGTGTGCCGCGGTGAGTTTTGGCTGGCCCAATCTGTAAGGGGGGCGGACTAACGGGGATATTTCCCCGCCTGATGCTGGCCTTGGCGCAGCACTCCTGGAACCCGGATTGGCTGTTTGGATTTCAAGAACATCACTTGGCTTATGGTGGGTTGGGGGTCAAAGAAGGTTATGCCAATACCAAAGAGCAGGGGATGCGTTGGCAGTTTAGGGACAAGAGTAAAGGCACGCGCGCCCTCGTCTTTATGAGCCGATCGGATATGGAGGAAATGGTCAAGACGGAGGCCGTGGAGGTTTATGAGGTTTTAGAAGAAATGCATATCCACAGAACTCACAAATCCCATGGAACCCACAAATCTACGGTCCGAGCTTAAGGTCAAACACCAAACAACTCGTTCATATCCAGTACGCGGTGGATCGCCCTGACGTTTTTCATAGGGATCTTTAGCTCACGGCCTGGGTTGTACTGTTGAAGTACCAAGGTGGCGGCGGTGCGCTTGAGCAATTTCTTAATATAAGAGCGACCGCCGTCTCCATTTTCCACCTGAACGACAACATGATCCCCAATTCTCACAGGCCGTCGTTCGCTGACAAATACCAGTTCGCCTTCATCGTACTTTGGCTCCATAGAGTCGCCGACAACATACAAGGCATAGATGTCTTGTGCGCCTGAAATTCCAGGAGGCCTTCGCACCACGTCTATGTGTCCGGGGTCCAATTGAAACGCCCCCTCGCCAGAAGATCCCGCGGCTGTACCCATAACCAATATATCTTTCGCCATATCGACGCGCTGAGGTAGTTCGACAACACTAGGTGGTAAAGCCACGTTATTCGCAGAATCTTCACGCCATGGAATACCACTTGCGCCGGCGATCTTATCAAGCGAGCGCGCAGATAATGTGTGCTTCCAATCAGACTGGTTCATAAAACGGTTTAATGTCGACGCGGCGAGGCCAGATTTTGTCGCAATCATGGTCGTTGTCCAACTCTTAACTGATTGGACTTTAAAGATATAATCACGGGCTGTTTGTTGCGACGAATCCATATCGAACATTATGTGGATATTATTCAAAATTGATATTGTGCAAAAATGCTCTTGTGTATGCGCATTATTGCGCATATGGTTATTGTCGCTAAAACAAGTGGTGACGGGTATGCCAACAGAAATTCTAACGCCTTCAGATGTCGAATTCGAGGCAAAATCACGGGGCATTAGCGTTGATAATCTTTGTAAATCTGCAGAGGTGGCACGATCGACGTTTAGCCGCGCAAAAAGTGATGGTGCGTTCAGGACAATCAGAATTATGAAGAAGTTCGTTGTCGCGCTTAAGAGTGCGGCCTGATGTCAAATTTTTGCCTCATTCACCAGCAAAACAATCTCTTTGGCCACGCGCCAGCATTTTTAAGGGCAGAAGGGACGCTGCAATGAAAGAAGTGCTTTCCTTATTTGGCGTGGGTTTTCTGTTCGGTTGGCTGTTCTTGCACACTGTAGCCATCCAGCAACCTATTCTTAGTGCCGCCGAAATTGACGGCCGTTACATCGATCTTCGAGGACAACAATGAGAAGAACTGAATGCGTGTCGAATGCTGAGCCGGTTGTTCGTGAGTTTTTCGAGATCCAGCATGGAAGTGAAATTGGATATCAGGAGCATTCAGAACGTGCGGGCATAAATCATGATTGTCTGCATCGCTGGAAGCGGGGGTGTTGCCCAACGGTCGCATTATTGAACGCTGCATTGGGGGCTCACGGGTATGAATTGGCGGTCGTCAAAATTAAAAAGAATGAGAAGGCCGCATGAGAGAGTTTGGCAAGATCAAAACAACTGTCTGGGCTTCGAAGAAGTTTAAACAGGTATCGATACCCCTATCAAAGGTCTTATACCTTTATTTGCATTGCAATACGCATGGCAATTCGATCGGCTGTTATTATGTCACAAAAGGTTACATGCTTGGTGATATACGTCTATCTGAGGTCTCTATAGAGGCTATCGATAGGGCTATCAACGAGCTATCAGATTTAGGGCTGATTAAATGGGATGATGATGAGGAAATTGTCTATCTCATTGATTTTCTAAAACACTCACCGCTGACCAATCGTAAACACGCCATGGGAGCCGCAAAAGCCGCTTCAATCCTGCCTGACATTGATTTAAAGGCTCAGGTTTACGATGACATTATCGCCGCTGCCGGTACCGTGACGGACAAGGTAAAATCGCCTTCTGTTGTTGATCAAGTGAAGCAAATACTTGGTCGGGCTCCGATAGAGGTATTGGAACCCTCAGATACCCCTATCGATACAGGTACATATACAACAGAGACAAAGACTCAGACTCAAACTCAAACAGAAACAGAGATAGAAACAGAATCCCCCTCTAGTCCCCCCGAGGGGGAAAGTGGGCTGGAAGATTTGTTTGAATTGTTTTGGAAAGCGTATCCATTCGTTTCAGGTAATCCGAAAGAAAAAGCCCGCGGTGAATTTGTTGAAGCGGTGGCGCGAAGAGGGGGCAGCGCTCAACACATCATCGACGCTGCCAGCGCTTATCATAAATCCCTGCCGGAAAGCGGACCGCCCAAACCCTGCCATGCCTGGAAGTTCCTGAAAGAGCGTCGGTACAAGGATGAGTTTTGTGATCAACCCGAAACAACAAAGGCTGAAAAATACCGGAGGACAACACCGGAAGAATCCGCTGCTTGGTTAGACGTTACCGGATACCCGCGTAATTCTGTGGCCGATAAGCACCCCTGGCCGATGGTCAAAGTTGATGGCGTAGACGTTCCTTATCCGGACGCGATGACAGCCCGCGCGCAAATGGCACAACCTAAATCGGCTCTAGTGATCGACCTGGGCGCCGCGGGCGAGACGAGTACCGCCACAGACGATTTGGAGATTCCCAATTTTCTGGGGAGGAACGTTGTATGAGCAGATCACTCGAATGCCGCGGCACACGAAGGCCCGCGCCGGAGACGGTGAAGAAGGACGGCTGGATGCAATGGGGCGTTCTTGTCGTCGACATACTGGACGAACGATTGACGTGGCCGGAGCGGGAACTGGTGAAAAACCTTGGCAAGAAGCTGTATGGAAAGAGACGCGAATTATGATGGACTTTGATCTCTTAAATATTCTCGACTGGTTGATGCCGATGACCTCCCTGGCAACGGTTTGGGTATACGGCGGATATCTGAAACGCGGCGCCTTGATGGGACTACTATCAAGTTCTGTTGTGATCTCTTATGGCTATGGTGCCGGTGCAAACGGGGTTCTGATAACAGGCTGCATACTGATCATATTTTACATCCGTAATTTGGCGAAGGCGTACGGATTACGCGGGCAAATTACGCGGCAGATTACGCGGCAGATTACGCGGCAGATTACGCGGGAGCGCAGCATGACAGAGATAAACGATCAGAGTTTCGAGACGGCCGGGGGGCGGGTCGATACGTTGGGTGAGACGACTGACCAAGCCGACCTCAAGAACCTTGGAACAGCACAGTTTTCAGCCAACATAAACCACCTCGTCAATGCGCTCGGGAAAGACGCCGCGGCAAAGTTGTTAAACGGCGAAGCCTACAAAGTTGCGACCAAGGAGGGGGAATAGATGGCTAAGGTAAAAAAGAAAAAACGCTTAGTTGGAAACAAAACAGATTACCGCGCCACAGACTACGGCGCCACAGACTACGGCGCAGGAGACCTTCGCCCAGTAGGACTGGATGGGGACGGCAACCCTTTGTGCAAGAGAGATACGCCAAACAACGACAAAATGGTGTTGCGCCTTATTGACCAGAAAAGCGGTCATGCCCGGCATGCCGTCAATCTCACGCCCAGCCCGATCGACACCCTGTTCCAGGCGGGTTTGATAAACCAGACGCTGAAAGATGCCGGTGACCGGCTAGCGGAAGATTATCACCGGGCCGGCCTTCATCCTCAGTTGGGGATGAACTACAGCGTGTCCGGTGGGTCAGGTGGGTCAGGCGGAAAAGGCGGGGCAGGAGGCCCGGGCGGCGACGGCGAGATTGACGAGGCAGCGCGCCGGCGATGGATCTCAGCCGTCAGGGCAATGGGACCCGGTTATGGTGACGCCGTCTGTGCGGTCGTGTTTCATGAAGACAGGGGCGCGGTTGCCAGCAACTTTGGGCGCCTTAAGGTTGGCCTTCAAAGGCTGGTCAAACACTATGGGATGTGGATGGGGGACGTTTCTTGAGCCGGCATATGGCTGCCCCGTTGTTCACTCTGGGGATGAGCTATTTACCAGTGACGACGAACGCAATGCCGCCAAGATCAAGTTTGTTCAGATGGAACAGGACGGCAAGCTCGCGCGCGCACTGAACCGAGAGAATGTGGAAGACAACGATATTATCAATTATAAATTAACGGTTATCCATCATGTTATACTGAAATTAATAGCAGATAAGTGGGAGATGTTATGGCGTCTAAATCAAAAATCGAGTGGACGGAACTTACTTGGAATCCTGTAACGGGTTGCACAAAAATCTCACCTGGCTGCAAACATTGTTATGCGGAGACGCTTGCTCGACGTCTTCAAAAAATGGGAACGTGTGGGTACGAAAACGGGTTTGAACTAAGCATTCTACCGAACCGCCTTCTTGAACCGGTCAAGCGGAAGAAGCCAACAATTTGGTTCGTTAACTCAATGAGTGATTTGTTTCACGAAAAAATACCGTTCAACTTTATCGATAAGGTTTTCGATACTATACGAGTGGTTCCTCACCACTGCTTCCAGATACTCACCAAACGCCCAGATCGGATGGAGCGTTATTTTGCCAACAGAACAGTGCCGTTGAACGCATGGCTCGGAGTCTCGGTTGAAAACCGCAAGCACGGTGTACCACGAATTGAAGTGTTGCATCGAATAAAGGCGAACATCAGGTTTTTGTCTGTCGAACCGCTATTGGAAGACGTTGGAACAATCCGCCTGTCAGGAATATCATGGGTTATTGTAGGAGGAGAATCTGGGCCGAATGCGCGCCCAATGAAACCCGAATGGGCACGCTCCCTCAGGGATCAATGCGGACGCTCTGGAGTGCCGTTCTTCTTTAAGCAGTGGGGAGCACATGGTGATGATGGCGTTCGGCGTACCAAGCGGGCAAATGGCCGTATATTGGACGGTCAAATTTACGATCAGGTTCCAGCTTAAAGAGCAACCCATACAATGGTAAAAAAACACTATGGCTGGAGGATTGGAGAGGCTCCTGCTCAAATTGGGGCGCATAGCTTAGCCAAGCATCGAATACTTCAACGCTATATTGAGCGTTACATTGAAATCGTTACCTCAAATTTAAGACAGGAAGAGCTGAAGATCACCTTTGTGGATGGGTTTTCTGGAGGGGGATTATATCAATTTGACGACGGCTATGTTCCTGGCTCTCCTGTCATCTTGCTCGAAACGGTGGCAGCTATGGAAGAAAAAATCAATGCTGCTCGCACTAAGGGGTTTCGAATTGATGCGGACTTTTTCTTTATAGATATAAACCCCAATCATACCGACTACCTTCGCGCCGAAATCGAAAAAACCGCGTTCGCGTCGGAGTTAGATAAATCGATCCGTATCTGGACCGGCGACTTCAATGAATATGTCGGCACGATCATAGACTTCATACGAGCGAAGACCCCCAGAGCCCAATGCGGGATATTCCTCCTTGACCAATACGGCTGGAGCCAAGTGGCGTTTCAGTCAGTCCGGGCGATCATGTCGGAACTTGCTAAAGCCGAAGTTTTTTTGACTTTCAGCGTTGATGCGATGATTGACTACTTGTCCGAGCATAATCACAATTTGCGCGCCTTTGGTGAAATAGATGTCGATCCCGGTTTTGTTCGCGAACTGCTGAAGGTCAAAGACGAACATACAGGGTACCGGAGTCTTATCCAGAATGCTCTCTATGGCCATATCCAAAAAGAAACCGGCTCACAGTTCTATTCACCATTTTTTATAAAATCACCGGAAGCACACCGGAGTTATTGGTTCCTCCACCTTTCAAAGGATAAGGCTGCTCGAGAAGAGATTGGTGTCATTCACTGGAATGAAAATTGTCTGACGTCAGCGCCTATGGAACAGATTAGCGGTATTGCATAAGAGAGTATTTCAGGCTCATCGTAGTGACCGAAGGGAAC
>WASW01038697.1_pt1 | contig 14242 bp, 16 predicted proteins | sample 5698521 | NCBI WGS metagenome assembly WASW01 (sample SAMN11175560, study PRJNA528189) | sponge metagenome | isolation source: marine sponge | host: Leucetta | place: Antarctica: Western Antarctic Peninsula, King George Island | collected 2013-01
CGCGCGAATCATGTTGACAACAAGAACCCTTCCAAACGGATTTGGCAAACTCTTTTCGCTTTCTCAATGAGTCGGGGTATAATAAGATTATCGTGACACGGGAATAGTGTGATATAACTACCTGTCCATTTTGGTTTTTTATGGTACTTTCGAGTGCGCTCGAATATTTTTATTTTTAGGAGAATTTATCTATGCCGCATCCAACTGATGTACATGTCGGTCATCGTCTAAGAGAAGTCCGCATTATGCGCGGCCTAACGCAAACCCAACTTGGTGAACGTCTTGGAATTAGTTTCCAACAAGTTCAAAAATATGAGAAGGGAACCAATCGTATTGGCTCCAGCCGCCTTTGGGATATGTGTGGTATTCTCGATGTAGCCGTAAGTTTCTTCTTTGAAGGACTTAGTGAGGATACGTCTGAGGACGAAAAGATTTCACGTCGTGCGTTACAGCTTGCGAAAGAACTGGATCGTATTACTGATGATGATGTGAAAACAAATTTCCTTCATCTGTTGAAAGTCTATAATACTGGCTGATCGTGACGCTGATTCCAATCGGGAGGGGGTATGGGATCAATAAGTACGCCTTATGCCAAAGAACGCCCTGAGCTCGCGGATCCGCGAGCTCGTGGTCGTTGGTGGATCGATGATCGCGGTCGTTTCATTGAACATTCCAAAATTGGCTTCAATCGAGATGCGCGGCGAACAGCTTTTCGCTTCATGGGTATGGTCGAGATTATTGCTGAGCGGATGGCATTGCGGGTTCGTTGGGATGTAGCATCAGCGTCAAATGATGCAATCATTGCTGCGGGCCTTTTTTTATCGACACGACTCAAATCTGCTCGTGTGACACTTGAGTTTTATTGGGGGGCATGGAACCTCGAGATTTTAACTCGAAATTCAAACGCATTGGTGCGCATGAGCGAGCTTGCATCGTTCCGGGCAATTGAGCCTTTTAAAGGGATCAAGCGCGAGGTTCGACCAATTGAGAATGTCCGAGAAGAAGGTGATTTGCTAAGGCATTCTTTTGAACTTTGGGACCGTAACAAATCCAGTTTCAACATAGAATCTCCTCATAATTTGGGGAAAATGGCGCCCTATGCTTTGTCTTTTCGTCCACGTGAGCACGATGGACAATTGATATTTGATCATATTGGTGAGCATTCGGGCTCATCACGAATTTTTGGTCCTGAGTGGGCACGGAACGCGCTTGGCCGTAGCTGTGGCCGATCACAACCAGACTATGAATTCGAAGATCGCGTATGTGATGCTTACCATGACGTGCTGGAAAGTGGCGAACCTATGGTCGATCATATTCGAGGAATTATACGACGAGATGGGGCAGATCCCATATGGGTGCCTTATCGTCGTCTTATTGTCCCAACGCGTAATCGTTTAGGCGCACCTATCGTCGTTTCAATTTGTGATATTCGTCAGGACTTGACGATCCCGTTCATGGTTGCAGAATAACTTTCCGAAGATCATCTAGATCATTCCATATAATCCACTCATCTAATGTGCCGGATGACGGTATAGTCCAGATCATGCCATGGGGTTGCATATTCCGATATCCGTAGCGTGCACCAACACCTTTTGTACAGATGCCTGGTTGCGCCATGCCAAAAAGATAATCTGGTGCCCAGCGTTGTAATACCAACGCCATTAGGAGCTTGGATAAACTCAAGGGTAACTCTTGAGCACGATATTTGGGGTTCAACCAAAGTTCTCCATGATAGCAAACTTGCCCTGTAATAAAGTGTGTGGCAGGCGCATTGCAGACACAGGTTTCGGCTTCTTCAGCATGCTTTACAGGGTCACTATAGAATGCCCTTAAACTCTGGTGGAGAAGGGCCAGAGTTGTGTTGCTGCAGTCATACATACGTGCAGCCTGGGTAAATACGACATCACCCGCGACATCCACACCTTTCATCCAGAACCCGTTGGTTGGTCCAATATTGGATTTTGTGGGATCAAAGTTTGGCGTAAGCGGCATTTTGTCTAGGGCCTCACCAATTTCCTTTAGAGAATGAAAATCATTCTGCAATGTAATTTGAATGCCCTTCGCGTATGCGTTCTGGTCTGTCATTTCGATCACTGACATTACCTGGCGATGTTCCGGTGTCGCGCGAGGGATAACTTGATCTGGTATACGCAAGGCCTGGTCCTCTCATGTAAGCTAAAAAGAGAGGGTGAAGTTTAATTAAAATACCCGTTAAACAAGAAAAACTTTTATATATTCTTGTTTCTGCTAAACTGCCCCTTTCACGTCTATGCAACAACCAGCGGGCAAATTTAATGAGTGCTGTAAAATTAAATGAAAAAAGTACCAATCTTCACTATGGCGCTGATGGCGTTGACCGGCTGTATGGTCGTGTGTGGGGGGATAGTATTCACTTTGGTATCTATCAGTCAGAAACCACCGATCTGGAAGCAGCCGTCGTAGAAACCAAGCGCCAGATGGCTGCATTCGCTTTGTTGTCGACAAATACCAAAGTTCTGGAGGTTGCGAGCGGATGGGGCGCAACAGCTCGTTATCTTACACGAGCACATGGTACTGATATCACGGCGACCAATAATTGAACATGATCATCTGGCAGCAGCTGCCATGCTAAGCCGGATGGCAGGTCTAGAACGGCTGATTTCACATGCGCATGCGGATTTTCATGATCTCACGTTTGAGGATAATCAGTTCGATGTCTGGTGGTGCCAAGAAGCAACAGTCCACGCACAAGATAAACGTCAGGTTTTCCGTGAAGCTATGCGCGTTCTTAAACCGGGTGGTCGCATCATTTTTTCAGATCAAACCACTGAGCGTGACGCATGTTCTGGTATTGAATGTGAGCGCTTGGCCGCACGGCATGGATCGAACGATCTTTATAGCCAGAATAACTTTATGTCTGCGCTGCATGATACTGGATTTGTTGAGATGAGTTCGACGGACTGGGGTGAGCATATGGCGATGCATTTCGCTAACTTGGCTTGCCGAATTGAAGATAATTACGACGAACTGGTGTGTGATATTCCAGAGGAAACCATCGCGTATAACTTATCGCTGTGGAGGTTCGGGCAGGAACTCGCGTTACGTAAGGCAATTGGCTGGTCGTGCTTTGTTGGACACAAGCCGGGTTAATCAGCGAGATGTCTGTACTAAGCGTCGTAACGGCCGGTGAGCATATCGCGCTCATCAGGCCCGCCATGCACTGACCACGTCACAGTATCGGCATGAATATGAAAGACGGCTGTCACCAACGTGCAACCATAATCATCTCCACCATCTCCTGGTCGACGTAGCACGCTCTCATCGCCCTCGCTCTCGCCGCGTTGGAAAAGAATAGCTTCCGGTGTGTGCGCATCACCACCATTTGTTAGATAACCACCGACGGTATCTTGACGGTAGCTGGAAGATGACGTGATGACCTGATCAAGTTCGCTGAAAGTGTCATCAAGTAAGTGGTTCGCATGTGCCGTAGGTTCGCTCAACGACTGGATCACCGTCTTGGATGCAGGGGCTTCAATCGACATTGGTGAAGCTTCACCGCGCATACCGATTGCGTGATGGAAACCAGAAGCCCGATCATCGCGACGTAGATGCTCGATGGCACCAGGGATGCTCTCTGTTTCAAGGATCGCACGGCAGATAAAATGCCGCGGTATGCCTGGTTTGAGATCATCTGGGCGGACATTATTAATGGTTTGCACTAATCCAGCTGCATTCACGCCAACACTGTGGCCTGGCATCATGCCGGGATACAAATAGCTTTCGAACGCGGGGCCATTGTCAGGCGTCGCGCGCAGCCAGTATCGATGCGTCATGAAGTCGCCTGAGCCATCTTCATTATGAGCAATGATCGCCGGCTTACCCGCATCAAAATCGCCTGGGGCCATAATTGTTGTGCATCCGTCAGCAAGGGCATCAATGCGGGCTTGGGCAGTGTCGGGTGGAAACCTGAGATCGCCTCGGCAGTTCCAGAGGAATAAGGTTTCAGCATCAATCTCAATCGCCTCAGCCATGGCTTCTAGTTCCGCCATATGGTGCGGATACGCTTGCCTAGCTGCATCGTTGAGTGCTTTGAGATAATCAGAGCCCAGGAACAGGTCTGCAGTTTCACTGAATTCGTGGTTATTCAGGACGGCACTATGAACAGATGCGGCGACGGCACGGCCAATGGCCTGGCCAATATCTTTTGGTGAACCTTTGGCGTCGATAATTGTAATCATGTGAAAGGGCCCTAAATGAAGCGTTCGATATAGCGATAAAAGGCGCCGACGCGACTTGGGTGTTGGCGGAATTCCCGAAGTACAGGCCCGCAGGTTTCGCGTTCTTTCTTGGCTTGTACCTTTTTACTGATCTCTCTAGCAGTGTCGAAAGCAGCGACCGTGGCTGTTGAGTCGCGATCATTCGCAGTGACATGTGCGAACATACGTCCAATCTTGGATGTAAGAGGTGTTATGTCCTCGCCACATGCATCAGCTTGCCCAGTTAACGTCCCAAGTGCCCGTGCGGCTTTCAAGGCATTCTTCTGGACAAGGATGGGTTTTGCTGAGGCCGGAATAGGGCGCATCGTCTTAAAGCGAGGATGTGCATGAATAATTTCAGCTTCAGCTACATTGCATGCGGACTGAAGCGTATTGCAGACCGATATGCGCGAGAAATATGCTATCCATTGGTCGCCCGTTCTGGGTGAATTTGCGGGGCTCGTCGGATCAGCTTTATTACCAATCCACGTGCGCTCCACGGTGTATGTATTGAATTCTCCGACGTAGACCTTTGCACTGGCAAACAAGGCGTTTGCTGTCTCAGTATCTGTCAGGCCATCGCATTGCGCTGTAAATGATGCCACAACACCAATCTTCTTGGCTTCGCGCGTGACCTTTGTGACGGTTTTTTCGACACAAGCTTTAGTTATTGCGGACGAGACCATTCGGGCAAGAGCCGTCGCTGTGATGGTATCGTCTCTGTCGCGACGGCTGATAGCAATTTGTTCCTTCACACCGCCTTGCGTCAGAAAGCCGCGTTTCCAAACACGTCGGAATGCATTGTTTGCGGTTTCTGGTGTGCCGCCTGACCAATTGGCTGGTGGCGGTGCAATCAGCACCTCCCCATTGAAGTTGGGGTCTGCAGTAACCGTGCTTGTGACAAGCGCGCTGAAGACAAAGGCTACAACTGTGGGAAACTTAATATGCATCCCAAACTTATACGCCTGAAGCGACTGATTGAGAAGGGGGGAAGGGGGTGCAATCACGGAAATTTACATAAAAAAAGAGAGGCACATGGCCTCTCTCAATTCAGTATATTAGCTTGAACGTTGCTTAGTGCAGGCGCTCGGGAAGCTGATCAATTGCATCGTCGATAAGTGCGTTGGACTTCTTTGCGTCCATGCTGGCTGCAAGGATATCTTGCGTTGCTGCAATCGCAACATCGACAGCGCGTGCACGCACTCGCTCAATCGCTTGTTGCTCAGCCAGAGCAATTCGGTCGATTGCAAGTTTTTCACGTCGCTCAAGGCCTGCTTTGATGCGTTCACGACCTTCACGGTCCATACGTTCAGCTTCTTCTTTAGCATGTTGAATGATCGCTTCGACTTCGCCCGCGGCATCGCGCTGCTTGCGCTGATACTGTGCTAACAAATCCTGCGCTTCATTACGAAGGCGCTCAGCTTCATCCAGCTCGTCTTTGATCTTCTCTGCACGCCCATCAAGGCCTTTGGTCACCATCTTGGTGACCGGCTTGAAGATGGCGATAATAAAGACAGCTAACGCAATCGCTACCCAAAATGTTGGATCATGTAACATCGCGTGCTCCCTTAAGCCTTATCACTGAGGACAGTGTCGACAGCTTTCGATATATTGTCGCCAGCCGGTGCTTCTCCGGTGAGCTTCTGAACAGCCAAAGCTGCTACATCGATCGCTACATCACGGACGCTTTCCATTGCCTTATCAACTTCGGCAGCAATGGCTTTCTCGCTTTTAGCAAGTTTCGCATCCAGCTTTTCGCCTAACTCAGCTTCTTCCTTCGCAGCTGCTTCGTGCAGCTTCTCCTGGATCGCCTGAATATCGTTGTGTGCTTGCGCACGCGCATCAGCCAAGGCCTTTTCGTAAGCAGCGAGCGTTGCCTCTGCTTCACGTTTCAGGCCTTCAGCTTTCTTCAGGTTGTCCTCGAGCCGCATTTGCCGAGTTTCCAAGGCATCAGAGATCTTTGGCACAGCAATCTTCAACATAATGAAGAACATTGCTGCAAACGTGATCGTCAGCCAAATCAGCTGCGGTGCGAACGTCGTAATATCTAACTGAGGCATATCACCCCCGCTTTAAGCGGTGGATTTCACAGGGGACCAAATGACCCCCCAGAAATCAACCAAACAGAATTACAAGCGCGATAACCAGCGCGAAGAGCGCAATAGCTTCAACAAGTGCGAAGCCAAGCATCGTCATAGGGAAAACAGCGCCCTGAGCCGATGGGTTACGGCCAACGGCCTGAATGAATGAAGCAAAGATGTTACCAATGCCGATACCGGAACCGATAACACCGATAACGGCGAGACCAGCACCAAGGAGCTTTGCAGCTTCAACTTCCATGAGAATATCCTTTCTAGGTTTAGATTAGCGTTTTGAGTAAATTATTATCCAACGGCCCTTAATGCAGATGCAGCGCATCGTTAAGATAAAGGCACGTTAGAATAGCGAACACGAACGCCTGCAAGAAGGCGATCACGAATTCCAGGCCCGTCAACGCGACGACAAACACGAACGGTAGCCAGCCAGCGGCGACACCGAGCGAGATGATAAAGCCCGCAAACACTTTCAACAGCGTGTGACCAGCGAGCATGTTCGCAAAAAGACGAACGCTCAGGCTAATCGGACGCGAGATATAAGAAATGATCTCAATTGGAACCAGCAACGGGGCCATAACCATTGGCACGCCCGGTGGCATGAAGAATGTCAGGAATTTCAGCTTATGCTTGGCGATTGCAATCACCGTTACGCCAATAAAGACGAAGAACGCCATCGCAAATGTCACGGCAATGTGGCTCGTGAATGTAAAGCTGTAAGGCATCATGCCCCAGAAATTACCAACCAGGATAAACATGAAGATCGTAAAGATGAACGGGAAGTACGGACGGCCTTCGCTGCCAACGTTGTCTTTCACCATGTTCGCAATGAACACATAGGAAAGCTCAGCCATTGATTGCCAGCGGCCAGGTATTATGGCGCTACGGCGCATTCCACCAAGAAGAAACAAGCTCACAGTGATAACTGTCAGCACCATAAATAATGATGAGTTGGTGAAAGATGCATCAACGCCAAACATCTCGATTGGCACTAATGTCTTAATCTCGAACTGTGCGAGTGGGGATTGTCCCTCAGCCACGTCGATCTATCCCTTCTTCCGGCGCCTCTTCGACTTTATCAGTCTGAGACGCATCGTCTTTTTCATTATAGCCAATGGCATTATTCATACCAACAGCCATCCGATAAACATTCATGACCCCGGCGATAAAGCCTAAAATAATGAACACCACCATCAACCATGGGCTTGTATCTAACAACTGGTCAAAACCCCAACCAATTGCAAACCCAACGGCCACCGCGGAAACTAACTCGACAGACACCCGAAAAGCAAGCCCAAGTGCCGAGTTTGGCGCCTTGTTAACATTACTTTTCCACAATCGCCGGGTTTCTTCGGATTCACGGGCTTTTTTTAGCTTTTGCCCGAATTCGTCCAAGTCCTTTGGCGACTGTTTGGATGGATCACTGTCGGATGTCATTGATATCCCCCAAGGCCGCACTCCGCCTCAAAAAAGACCAAGCCATCATTAGCCTATCCCTCAGTCACGGGTGTTTTAGCAAATTGACCCATTGTCGCAAGGATTGTTTTCGACTCAAGCTGATTCGGACGCCCTCCGCCTCACCTTTCCTCAAACTCATTTCTGATCATTTCGTCATTCCGGCGAAGGCCGGAATCCAGGATAAGTAATGCATCCAGAGAACTTATGAAGTCAGGCCGTCTTACGGATTTCTTCGGCTTTTTGCAGATCAACAGACACCAGTTGCGAAACACCGCGTTCTGACATCGTCACACCATAGAGGCGATCCATCCGAGCCATGGTCATGCGGTGGTGTGTGATGACAAGGAAGCGTGTGCTTTTTTGAGACGACATCTCATCCAACATTGAGCAGAAGCGGTCAACGTTGGCGTCATCAAGCGGTGCATCGACCTCGTCCAGCACACAAATTGGTGCTGGATTCGTCAAGAACACGGCAAACAACAGGGACAATGCGGTCAATGCCTGCTCACCACCCGACAGCAAGGTCAGGTTCTGCATCTTTTTACCCGATGGGCTGGCCATAATCTCCAGACCCGCATCGAGAGGGTCATCAGCATCGGTTAATTCGAGGTGGGCCTCACCACCGCCAAACAATTTCGCAAACAGTTCCTTGAAGTGCTCATTCACTTCTTCAAATGACTGTAACAAACGCTGGCGACCTTCGCGGTTGAGTTCGTTAATCCCCCGGCGCAGCTTATCAATGGCTTTGATAAGGTCATCGCGTTCCGAAATCAGCGTCTCGATTTGTTCGCTAAGCTCGTTCATTTCCTGTTCGGCGCGCAGATTGACCGGGCCCATGGTCTCGCGTTCGCGTTGCAGGCGTTCAACCTTGCGCTCTGTCGGCTCAAGATCAGGTAACGGTTTTTCCGGGTCGAGGCCCGCAATCTCAAACAATTGGTCTGGGCGGCACTCAAGTCGGTCATCAACCCGCTCAGCAATGGCATGGCAGGTCTGACGTGCCTGATCGACAGAACCCTCGGCGCGAACCCGGTCTTCGCGGGCGCGGGCAAGTTCTGTTTCCAGGGTACGCAGGATCTTATCAGCTTCAGCCAAGCGCGCTTCGGCGGTGGTGAGTTTATCAGCAGCATCGCGGCGACTCTGCTCGGCCTTGTCAATTTCAGTCAGCAGGGCCTGGCGGCGCTGATTTAATTCAGCCGGTTTGCTGGCAAGGGTTGCCCGGACTTCTTCAAGTTCGGCTTTACGTATGGTCAGTTCTTCCAAGCGTGATCCCGACCCTTGTTTGCGATCTGCCCAGGACTGCATCTCGCGGCCAATGGCGTTGAGGCGTTGTGCGCGTTCGCGCGCCATTCGCTCAATCTCGTCATGTCGGGCGCGGCATTCCATCAAATGCGAGCGACGTTCGCTGAGCTCCGTACGCAGTGTTTCAATCTGTGCACGATCACCGTCAATATCCGGTAATTCCTGGAATTCCTGCTTCGCACCATCAAGTTGTTCGGTGGCTTCAGCGAGATCGGTATCGACGGTCGCAATCTGATTAACAAGCGCAGCCAGCTTAGAGCTATGCGCAGCCATACGTTCTTTGATCGCGGATAAGCGTTGACGAATTTCGCCGACGGCGGCTTCGGCATTCCGCAAACCGTCCCGTGCAGCTCGAACGGCTTCGGTGCGGGTTTCCAATTCTAGACGTGCAGCCTCAGAAACAGCATCGGCCTCGTTCAGACGTTGATTAGCGCCGGAAACTTGTCCTTCAATCTCGCGAAGGCGGTTGCGCTGCTCAAGTCTGCGTGCCGCTGATGTTGGTGCGCCTGCAGAAATCGTATAACCATCCCAGCGACACAGGCCCCCGTCGCGGGTGACAAGTCGTTGTCCGGGACGAAGGTCAGTGATCAGCGCACGCGCAGCCTCAACACTATCAACAACACCAATCTGTGAGAGTCGACGCATCAACGCTGGAGGTGCCTGAACCCATTGGCTTAAAGATGTTGCGGCAGCGGGCAGGGAAGGCGGATCGAGCATCGGCGGCAACGCGCGCCAATGAATGGCGGCCGCCTCATCAATGGGCGCTTCAATCTCATCGCCCAGCGCTGTGCCAAGTGCAACTTCATAACCGGGTTCAACTGTTACTGCGTCAATCAACGGTGGGAACATATCCGGGTCACCGGTTTCCAAAACATTTGAAAGCGCGGTCTTTTCAGCTTCGAGCTTGGTTGCGGCGTCGCGTGCTTCGTTGAGCACCGTGCGTGTTGTTTCGCGCGCTGTCTCAGCGGTCAGACGGCTTTCCTCAGCACCTTTTAGGATAGCGTCGGCGTCATTGACGGCTTCGGTTGCGCGTGTGATATCGGCTTCGGCCTCGGCCATTGCGTCGGCTTCTGGGGCATCAGCGATCAAGCGTGATTGTTCGTCGTTGAGTTGGCTCTGGCGATCGCTCAGCCGCAATTTTCGATTTTCGACTTCTCCAACTCGGCGTTGCAGGGCGTTTCGACGAGCTTCGGTATTGGCGACCCGCTCCGTTAACGTTGCAAGCGAACCTTCGTGCGCTTCAACGGCTTCGGCTGCGGTACTTAGATCCGTTGCAGCCTTTGTGCGGTTTTCTTCTTCGCCTTCGCGTGCCGCTTCAATTCCGGCGCGCTCTTCTAAAAGGCGTGCGTGTGCGGCTTCTGCGTCTGAAATTAGCGTTTGCTCACGTGTACTGTCAGCAATGGTCTCTTCGATACGATGCTGCGTATCTGCTACCTGTGCTTCGATCCGTTGTTCTTCTTCGTCCAGACCATCGCGAGCAATTACAAGGCGTTGCAAAATAGCAGCTGCGCTGACTTCAGTATCGCGAAGGGCTGGGATATCCGCAGCCGCCTCAGCTTGCTCGGTGCCGGCGACACCAACAACGACCGAAAGGCGGTTCACTTCAGCTTCGACTTCGCTTAACCGGACACGGTATTTCTCAAGGTCTGCTTCAGCGGTTGTCCAACGCAGATAAAATAATGTGGCTTCGGCGGTTCGGATGAGGTCCGATAAGTTCCGATAACGGGTGGCTTGGCGTGCTTGTTTCTTCAGGCCGTTCATCTGCGCTTCGAGGGTGACCACAATGTCGTCGAGGCGTTCCAGGTTAGTCTCAGCACCTTTAAGGCGGAGTTCGGCCTCGTGGCGGCGTGAATGAAGGCCCCGGATACCAGCAGCTTCTTCAAGAAGGGAGCGACGATCGGTTGGTTTGGCAGCGATCACCGCGCCAATTTTGCCCTGACTCACCAAAGCCGTTGAGCGAGAACCCGTGGCTTGATCGGCGAATAGCAACTGAACATCACGGGCGCGAACGTCCTGACCATTCATTCTGTATAGTGAGCCTTTATCGCGCTCGATCCGGCGGGCGATTTCTAGGTCATCAGTCTCGTTAAACTGTGCCGGGGCTTGTTTGCCTGCATTATCAAGCGTCAGGACAACTTCGGCGACGTTACGTGCAGGGCGCTTATCAGTGCCTGAGAAAATCACGTCATCCATCGCGCCGCCACGCATTTGCTTGGCGGATGTCTCACCCATAACCCACTTTAGGGCTTCAACCAGATTGGATTTGCCACAGCCATTGGGACCAACAACGCCCGTCAGGCCCACATCAATTTCCATTGTGGTGGGCTCAACAAAAGACTTAAAACCGCTCAGGCGTAGCTTCTTAAAGTGCAGCACGCGGGCAACTTCTCCAAAATGTCAGTAAAAGCGGCGATTTTCGTCGCTCTCAGCCGACCCCAGTATACCGTATATTATGCAAATGTGGCGTTTTTTTGGCATATTTACACAAGATGTTGTGGACTATAGGGATGGGCAAATGGCTGGTCTAGCCATTTCCACACTTAATCTGGGGATAAGTCGGGTTGATTTAATAAACGGCGTCATCCCCGCCTAAGCGGGAATGACGCGTTGAAAGATGGAAGTCTAAGTCAGAGTCAGAGTTACATTGCGGCCTTAACAGCTGCGTCGATTTCTTTTTTCAGGTTTTCCAAGTCCATGCCATGCTCTGACATCTTGCCTGCGACGAAGACCGTTGGTGTTGCGGCAACACCTTTTTCTTCATTGGCTTTCTTGGCGTTGTTTTGGATACCGTTCATCAGGTCGCTATTCTTGATGCATTGATCGACTTCGGTTGGCCCAAGGCCAGCCATGCGCGCAACCATCGTCAGCGCTTGAAGTGGGTTCTCTGAGCGGCCCCATTGTGACTGCGTATCAAAGAAGATATCGACCATGCCTGCATGACGATCAGGTCCGGCGCAGCGAGCGATCATTGCCGCTGCCAAAGCCGGTGTGTTGGTTGGGAAATCCCGATAAATAAACTTCACCTTACCGGTATCAATATATTCGGTTTTAATGGTTGGGAAGATTTTCTCGTGAAAATGTCGACATGCAGGGCATGCGAGCGATGCATATTCTATGATTTCAACAGGCGCATCGGCGTTGCCCATGACGATATCTTGCAAGGCGACATCTGTATCTACAATCTTGGCATCAGCTTTGCCAATGAAACCAAGTGAAACGACAGTGGCGCAGGCGGTGGCAATCAGTGTGCGGCGAGTGAATTGCATAATAAGTGCTCCATTAAATCAGAATAGTTTTGAGTGAGGGGGTCATGCTTCGCTGGCTCGACGTCGGGCGACATGGTCACCCAATTTTGTCAAAGCGTCGCGAAGTTCGTCATCGCCAACAGCTTCCAGGCTTTTCTCGATATCAGCGCGACGTTCGGGCGCCAACTTTGGAAGCGGTGGTTTCTTGTCTTGCTTCGGTTTCGGTAAAGGTCCGTGAATGATTTTGATATTGCCGACGGCGCGAAAGCCAAAAAAGCGATTGATGCGCTCAAGCAATACAGGCTCAAAGTGCATAACTTCGGTCGCTAGGGCCCCGTTCTCCAAGATCAAATGAAGCGATCCCGGGCGTGTCCGATCACGTGAAAAGATAATTCGGTCAGGTAAGCTGTGTTTGCCAATGAGTTCACCCGCAATAATCGGCCATTCATTAATAATGGCAGCGTCAACGAACCCGCGTCGATCCAGTGCCTTTCTGGTCAGACCTGAAATCGCCTTCCCGACAGACTGAGTCTGGGCGCGACGCTTTTGCGTAATGTTTGAATTAGCAGGCATTTAGCAACCGTTTCCTGACGCGTTATCATTATCAGCACCTGATCCTAGGGGGCAGGGCAATGACGGGCAAGAAGAGACAGGGTCTGCTCGCGGACTTGTGTTCTCTGAGTGATCATCGTAAGCCCAGAGATAGGAAAATGAACACATCTATTGACCCTCAAGCGGCGCGTATCCGCGCGTCTTTATTGGCTTGGTACGACGCCCATCGTCGAGACCTTCCGTGGCGTGCAAAACCTGGCATACGTGCTGATCCCTATGCCGTTTGGCTTTCCGAAATCATGCTGCAACAAACCACGGTTGCGACCGTCGGGCCATATTTTGGCAATTTTAAGGCGCAATGGCCGAGTGTCAGTGATATGGCGGCGGGCTCACTGGATGATATCCTGGTCGCATGGCAAGGACTTGGATATTACGCACGCGCCCGGAACCTATATAAATGTGCAGGTGTTGTGGTGTCTGAGCATGGGGGCACTTTTCCTGAGACTGAGGATGAGCTCAGAAAATTGCCAGGCATTGGGCCCTATACGGCTGCTGCCATCGCATCTATTGCTTTTGATCAGCCTTGCGTGCCGGTCGATGGGAATATTGAGCGCGTCACAGCGCGGCTCTATGGCATCGATATCCCGTTACCCCGGGCTAAGAAAGATATCCATGCGGCGGCGCAGAACTTTATCTCTGAAGACCGGCCAGGTGATTTTGCGCAGGCAATGATGGATTTGGGGTCTGGTGTGTGCTCGCCCCGCTCACCCAAATGCGACGTATGTCCGCTTAATAATGATTGCCGCGCGTATACATCGGGTGATCCTGCGCGGCTTCCTGTTAAAGCGCCCAAGAAAGTCAGACCGGAAAGATGCTGCGTCGTGTTCTGGTTAGAAAATGCGGACGGTGATGTACTGATGCAAAAGCGACCCGAGACGGGCTTGTTGGGCGGGATGACTGGGTTTCCGTCGACACCTTGGCGCGAAGGCGAGTGGGCCGATCATTATGAGATTGAGTCTGCATCACCGTTGAGTATCGAATGGGCTGAAGCGCCAGGTGAGGCCGTGCATGTCTTTACGCATTTTCGGCTGACGATGCGGGTTTTGAAGGGAGCATGCCCGAAGGGTGCCAACTTAGATGGCTTTTGGGTCGCGCCCACGGTTTTTAGTGAACACGCGCTACCAACAGTGATGAAAAAAATTATTGAGTTGGTTCGTGCTAGTTCTGGATAGCGACCCCTCACCCGGCGCTTCGCGCCACCCTCTCCCCAAGGAGATGAGGGGTCAATCCGCAGACGAAACAGCATGCTTAAACGCTGCGATATCTGTATCTAAATGAAGAATTATAAACCGGGTTAATG
>WASW01072655.1_pt1 | contig 14200 bp, 13 predicted proteins | sample 5698521 | NCBI WGS metagenome assembly WASW01 (sample SAMN11175560, study PRJNA528189) | sponge metagenome | isolation source: marine sponge | host: Leucetta | place: Antarctica: Western Antarctic Peninsula, King George Island | collected 2013-01
GACGGTTTATGCGACGATGTATCCGATAATTTCCGCGTCATATCGCCCAAGGGGTTTCGGGTTCTGACGTGAACGGGGTATAGTAAAGTAGGCTGAGTTCAATATTTCGGACTCAATTTGGAATTATATTTGTATCAAGGCATTATTTTTCGCCCGAGCATTGGCCAAAAATGTAAGTTACGGAATAGCTTCAATTTTTCTGGATAAGATAATTTCTCTGACGCGCTATGGGTTCACATATGGCCATGAATGGATAAAGAGAGTATTAAAAATCGGTTCAGATTCTGGCAGATTTCTGCGGTTCGGTGGACATCAGGAAACTGAATTTCAGTTAACATCTTTACGATACGCAACAACTTTAGTGATAGAACCCGGGTTCACTTTGAGAATCACGGTCAATAGTTATAGGCTAAAAATCCTATTTAAATATGCTAAAATATTATTCCGCCCCGTTGCGGCGGGGTGTGCCGGTGCTGTTTTGGGGCGCTGTTTGTGATATTGAATCTCTATCTGACGCCGGTGTTAGGCCGGTGTTAGGCTGGCGTTCAGGAGTGCCATAGGTGATGCGGCCAAGGATATTTGAATTTCTGCGCGAAAAAATTGTACTCAATAATACACAAATATACCCATTTGTGAGGTTGATGCGGGTTTGACAGTGGTTATTGCTTTTCGTCGCCATCAAGCCCGAGGTGCCACATCAGGCCAAGGCAGGCGCCTTTTGCTACGGGTAATATCAGGGCCATTAAAATCAGCGAGAGGGCAGGCCAAATTGCCATGTGCATCCAGGTTTCAAGCGCGTATTCCCGCTCGGCTATCAATACCATTGGCAGGATGATATGCCCGACAACAACGATGGTGATATAAGGGGGGAAGTCGTCTGCTCTGATATGGCCCAGCGCTTCGCCGCAATGGCCGCACGATGCGTTCACTTTAAGATATGAATGCAGCACCCGGCCTTCGCCGCATCTTGGGCAACGCCGCCGAAGGCCGCGTAATAATACACCTAAAAGACCAGGGCGATTAAGGGTCATGTTTTTTCTCCGTTTTCAAGGCGAATTTAGACCACATGGGCCGCTACAGGACAATAGCCGTTAGCGCATGTCGGCTATGCCAAGTCATCACTATTCGAAACTTTTCTTATAGGGTATGAATAGGGGTGTTCTTTCGCCCAGATATTCTTCATCCAGCCCCTTTTCGTGCAAACCCGGTGAAATCGAAATTTTATGCAAGACATCGTGGCCCAATTACCTGTTCATGATATCGCAGCACTCGTCTGGATGCTGGTGTGCTGGATAGGGTATACCTTAATCGCTGACCGCAACGCGATCGACAAACGAGAAATGGCCAAGGTCATGTATCACCACCGCCTGACCTGGATGACCAGAATGCTGGAGCGGGAAAACCGCATGCCGGACGTTAATATTGTGGTGGCTCATATCCGTAGCGGCACCTTGTTTGCCTCGACTACAATTCTGATCCTTGCCGGTACGGTGGCGCTGCTTGGGCATATCGACCAGTTGCGCGATGTTATCTCCAAGCTGTCGTTTGCCGCCGAACCACGCGCCGATATGCTCGAGCTCAAAGTGTTCGTCTTGATTGGAATTTTTGTTTATGCGTTTTTCAAATATGCCTGGTGCCTGCGTCAGTTTAATTATTCATTGATTTTAATCGGTGCAGCGCCGCAACCACAAGATTGTGATGAAAATGTAATGGCAAATTACCCGGTCCGTGCAGCGCGTATTTTGACCCGGGCAACTCATACCTTTAACCGCGGCCTGCGCGCCTATTATTTCGGCCTCGCATCGCTGACCTGGTTCATTCAACCCTGGTTGTTGGTGATCAGTTCGATCTGGGTTGTTCTGGTTTTATATCGGCGCGATTACCGCTCGCAGACGCTGGATGCGCTAGTGCCGTCCGGTGGTACAGATGGGGGCAGCGGTTTTTAGCCTTGTATGCTGAAAACAAGCTCCTATATTCCTGCTCATGAACAGTTTAGGCATCAATAAACCCGTTTCAGAGACCCGCGTCGTGGTTGCCATGTCCGGCGGCGTCGACTCGTCAGTCGCTGCCGCCTTGATGGCTGAGCAGGGCTATGAAGTCATCGGCGTCACCCTGCAGCTCTACGATCACGGTGCTGCGGTTGCGAAAAAAGGTTCGTGCTGTGCAGGCCAGGACATACACGATGCCCGCCGGGTTGCCGACAAAATTGGTATTCCTCACTACGTTCTTGATTATGAAGACCGGTTTCGCGAAAGTGTCATTGATGATTTTGTCGACTCTTACCTTGAGGGATCGACCCCCATTCCCTGTGTTCGTTGCAATCAGACTGTTAAATTTCGCGATTTGCTTAAAACCGCTAAAGACCTCGGTGCGGACGCCATGGTCACCGGCCATTATGTCCAACGGATAGACGGCGCTGAAGGGCCAGAGCTTCACCGCGGTGATCAAGTCGGTAAAGATCAGAGTTATTTTCTGTTTGCGACGACATTGGAGCAATTGGATTTTCTGCATTTCCCATTAGGAGATATGGACAAGGCGGAAACCCGCCGGCATGCGGAACGTTTTGATCTACCGGTTGCCGATAAAGCCGAAAGTATGGACATTTGTTTTGTTCCGGATGGCAATTATGCCCGCCTGGTTGAACGGTTGCGCCCGGGAGCGTGTGATCCGGGTGAGTTCGTTGACCTTGACGGCAACGTTCTTGGCCAGCATGAGGGCATTATTGGATTTACGGTTGGCCAGCGCCGCGGCATGGGCATTTCTGCGCCGGAGCCGTTGTATGTTGTGCGGATTGAGCCGGATACCTGCCGCGTGGTTGTTGGCCCCGTCAGTGCATTGTTGACCGAACAGATCATTGTTAATGATATCAACTGGCTTGGTCCGAAAATAAACGATGATGGAATTGCGGTTCACATCAAAATCCGCTCGGCTTCAAAACCGGCGCCTGCGCGGTTGTTCCTGAAGGGAGATGGTAGTGCAGTTGTCATTCCCGATTTGCCCGAATCCGGTGTGGCACCCGGCCAGGCCTGCGTCTTTTACGAGGGCTCGCGCGTTCTGGGCGGTGGATGGATTGCCCGTAAAGAAACACAATCGGCAGCAGCCTAAGTCGCTGGTGCATCAAACCCCGGCTCGACAACATCCAGTGCTTCAGATTTCTCTAACGTTTCGCGCGCTTTGGCCGCTTGCTGTTGACGGTTCCACATGTCTGCATATGTACCCGTCATATCAAGTAACTGGTCATGTGTGCCCCGTTCTATAACCTCACCTGAATGCAGGACCAGAATTTCGTCGGCATCAATGACCGTTGATAAGCGGTGCGCGATCGTCAATGTCGTGTGATCTTCTGATACTTCCCTGAGCGATGATAGGATGCCTTGTTCTGTTTCACTGTCGAGCGCTGACGTCGCTTCATCGAAGATCAGGATATGCGGGCGTTTAAGGATTGTGCGTGCGATTGCAACCCGCTGTTTTTCACCGCCAGAGAGTTTCAGGCCACGCTCGCCGACCTTACTTTGATATTTATCCGGCAGGGACATTATAAAGTCATGGATTTTGGCTAACCGGGCGGCATCTTCAATTTCCGACGGTGATGCATTCGGGCGGCCATAGGCGATATTATAATAGATCGTATCATTAAAAAGTACGGTATCCTGCGGCACCATGCCGATTGCGGCGCGAAGTGACGCTTGTGATACGTCGCGAATATCCTGCTGATCAATCAAAATTCGGCCCTCCGCGACGTCATAAAACCGGTATAACAAACGAGAGATCGTAGATTTCCCCGATCCACTCGGGCCAACAAGTGCGATGTTTTTTCCGGGCTGAATTTGAAAGGATACGTTCTTCAAAATAGGGCGTCGGGTGTCGTATTTGAAACTGATGTTCTCAAAAACGACTTCGCCGCCGCGTAAAATCAGCGAAGGCGCGCCTACTTTGTCTCGCACTTCTTCTTCCTGTTTCAGCAAATCGAACATCGCGTCCATGTCTGTTAGCGAACGTTTAATTTCTCGATAAACAAATCCCAAAAAATTGAGGGGCATGAACAATTGCAAAAGGTAAGAATTAACCAAAACAAAGTCGCCAATGGTCATGGATCCATTTTTGATGCCATACGCAGCCATCACCATGGAGAGCGTGACGCCAATTGAAATAATAACACCTTGTCCAATATTGAGGACGGCTAGTGATACGCCACTTTTTACAGCTGCATTTTCGTATCCACGCAGGGCGTCCTCGAACCGGGCTGCCTCATGTTCTTCATTGCCAAAGTACTTTACCGTTTCGAAATTTAATAAACTGTCGATCGCTCTGGAATGGGCTTCGCTATCAGAATCGTTCATTGCACGCCGATATTTAAGACGTTTTTCTGTCACCACCAATGTCCACAGAATATAACAGCACAGAGTTGCAAACGTAATCAGGGCAAATATAACGCCATACAGGTGCCAGAGAATTCCACAAACCAGAAGGATTTCAAGTAAGGTTGGGAGAACGTTGAACAACATAAAGCGGAGCAGAAACTCTATACCCTTCGTTCCGCGTTCGACGGCGCGGCTGATACCTCCGGTTTTCCGCCCAAGGTGAAATCGAAGAGATAGCCGGTGAAGGTGGCGAAATGTATTTAATCCGGCTAGCCGTATAGCGCGCTGAGCAACACGGCTGAATACGGCGTCGCGAAATTCTCCAAACGCCTGGGCGAAGATGCGCGCCAGGCCATAGGCAAGTAGTAGTGCAACAGGGATCACAACCAGTCCGGAGGCGTCACCTGTAAGGCTGTCGACAGCTTGTTTGTAAAAGATGGGAACGATGACATTGGTTGCCTTCGCTGCCGCCAAAAGAGCCATGGCAATCAATACCCGAGCTCTCAAGCCTGGCTTTCCACGTGGCCAAAGGTAGGGCAGCAATGTACGAAGTGTTTTTATATCGCTGCGTGTGTCTGAAAGTGTTGCGGTATCTGGGTACGACTTCATCGGAAACTCTTCAGGAAATTTAATTGAGCGGTTCTAATATAGGTGGGGTTGAGGACAAATGCACAATCGATTAACGGCCAAAGATATTATGCCCTGTATATATGAAAGAAGAGTTCGACGGTGGGTGTTGATGAAACACCAGGTTGATGCTATTTCGGTCTTATGAAATTGTCTTATTCCATCTTTGTTCGGCAAATTAGACCATGAGTGGTTATGATTTTGAAAACCTGTCTGTTTTGATCTGTGACGACAGTCGCCAAATTAGATCCTTGCTGAAAACGTTTCTAAACGGATTTGGGGTTAAGGATGTTTCAGAAGCCATTGACGCTGATACGGCGTTTGAGAAAATGTTGGCAGGTGATCCTGATTTGATTATTACGGACTGGAATATGCCGCCGACCAGCGGCCTAGAATTTGTGAAGCGTATTCGAATGGGTGATGATTCGCCAAATCCTTATGTTCCAATCATAATGCTGACAGGGTTTACCGAGCTACACCGGGTGAAGCAGGCGCGTGATGCTGGTATCACCTCATTTCTGGCCAAACCGCTTAGTGCGCAATCCCTGTATAAGCGTATGATCTCTATTGTTGATGATCAGCGGCCTTTTGTTCGTAATTCCAATTTTTTTGGACCCGACCGCCGAGCCAGCAAAACAGAAGATTATGGTGGGTCAAACAGGCGCAATTTGAACGATGAGTGAAAGCGGAGTAAATGGCAAAATCCTCGATCATCAGGCCTAGGCGGCATATTTCCCAGAAAGTCCCGAAAAGCGGTGGTCCATCGCCGAAGCAGGCTATTTTGCGGGCACTGAATGCGGCGGAAGACCTTATGGACAGCTACCAGGGGTGGGCCATTGATGACCTCGCGCGTCTTTGGCAGAAGTTCGAGGATGTTGATGGGGAAAATGCGAGCCGGAAAGATATTGGCGAGATGTTTGATATTGCTCATGAGGCCCGTGGTCAGGGTGGATCATTTGGGTTTAAGTTGATTTCCACTATCGCTGATTCCCTCTGCAAGTTTCTTGACGGGCGCAGATCTCTTAACCCTGACGAGTTGGATGTTATCAAGATTCATATTCTGGCAATGAAATCCGTGTTTAATCAGGATATTAAGGGGCCTCAGCCCGAACTTTCGAAACAACTGGCAGAGTTAATGCAAGCGCTTCGTAACAAGATTGAATTGCGCACAAATTATGGCGGGTAGCCGAAGTGTTAGCCGGGGTGTTAGCAGGGCATCAATAATGCGGCGGCGGAACATCATCGTCGGGGAGTTTTTCTTCAAGCGATAACAGGCGTCCTTTAAAGGCTTTGTTCAGCGCTGTCATCTCGTCAATCTTGCGCCATTGTTTGGCAACCATATCACTCAGCGTATCGATTGTCTGCTGTTGCTCTGCGGACCGGGCCTCCAGATCGTTGACTCTCTCTTCAATAGAACTCATGAATTCTTAACCCCTGTTGGTTAGCGTGTTTTCAGTATAAAGCGGTAATTTACGTGGTGACATAATGAAATCTGAAGACTGGGCTATCGTATGGAGAGCGGGCATTATTGCGCTGCTGCCGCTTGCTGCATATGCCCTGCCGAAAACTGACATTGCTGGGCCCAATACTCTATACCCACAATCAGCGGCTGGCATGCGGTTTGGTATCCGCCTTGATAACAAAACGCTGGAGACCTGCCTGATCTTCAAATCAGATCCAGCGCCGGAAGAATTGCACAGGCATCTCTGCGAAAAATAATCTGGCGTATTACCGATTGAGGATTTAAGTAGCCTTACGGTCGTCATTTTGCTAAAAATTTGTATCAATAACAGGGGTTACCAATGGATATTCTTCGTATTGTCATCGCCATCTTTATTCCGCCGCTCGCCGCGTTTCTCACGGTTGGCATCAAACTTCACTTCTGGCTCAATCTGATCCTGACCCTGTGTTTCTTTATTCCGGGTGCCGTTCACGCAATCTGGCTTGTGGTTAAAAGCAAAGAAACCTGAACATTACTCCCACTCAATCGTCCCTGGTGGTTTAGACGTTATGTCATAGACCACGCGGTTAATGCCTTGAACCTCGTTGATGATCCGGTTGGCGGTGCGGCCGAGAAAGGCGTGATCAAACGGGAAATAGTCCGCTGTCATGCCGTCGGTCGAGTTGACGGCGCGGAGCGCCAGAACATTGTCATACGTCCGGGCATCCCCCATCACGCCCACGGTCTGCACCGGTAATAACACACAGAACGCCTGCCAGATGGTATCGTACAGGCCGGCGTTCCTGATCTCTTCCAGATAGACCGCATCGGCTTTGCGCAGGATATCCAGTTTTTCCTCCGTAATCGCGCCCGGAATGCGGATCGCAAGGCCGGGTCCGGGGAAGGGGTGGCGGCCAACAAAGGCGTCTGATAATCCCAGCTCGCGGCCAAGATCGCGAACTTCGTCTTTGAACAATTCCCTGAGCGGTTCGACCAGCTTCATGTTCATGCGTTCGGGCAGGCCGCCGACGTTGTGGTGTGACTTGATGGTCACCGATGGCCCGCCGGTGAACGATACACTCTCGATGACATCAGGATATAGCGTGCCCTGAGCCAGAAATTCTGCGCCGCCGATTTTTTTGGCCTCTGCTTCAAACACATCGATGAACAAACCGCCGATGGTTTTGCGTTTTTTCTCCGGATCGGTAATGCCATCAAGGGCACCGATGAACATCTCGGAGACGTTTTTGTGGACCAGCGGAATGTTGTAATGATCGCGGAACAGGTCAACCACTTCCTGACCTTCGTCGAGCCGCATCAGGCCATGATCAACAAATACGCAGGTTAACTGCTCGCCAATGGCTTCATGCAGCAACACGGCAACAACCGAGCTGTCAACACCGCCAGACAGGCCGCAGATCACCTTGCCGCTACCGACCTGAGCACGGATTTTGGCAATGGCTTCGTCTTTGAACGCGGCCATGGTCCAGTCACCGCCCGCGCCGCAGACCTTGTGGGTGAAGTTGGACAATAACTTGGCACCGTCTGGTGTATGCACAACTTCCGGATGGAACTGCACGGCGTAAAAATTCAACTCATCATTGGCAATGACGGCATAAGGGGAGCTTTCCGTCGTTGCGATAACGCGGAAACCACCCGGCAGGGAATTGATCTTATCGCCGTGGCTCATCCACACCTGATGGGTCTCGCCAGCCGCCCAGACGCCGTCGGTTAAGGCGCAGGTATCAACGACGTCGACCATGGCGCGGCCAAATTCGCGGTGGTTGCTGGACATCACCTCACCGCCCATCTGCGCGACCATGGTCTGCTCGCCGTAACAGATGCCCATCACCGGCAGGCCAAGATCAAACAGCCCTTCCGGCGCTTTCGGCGTCTCCACCTCGTGAACGGAGGCCGGGCCGCCTGATAAAATCACGCCCTTCGGCGCAAATCTCTCGATGCTGTCCGTGGTTACAGCGTTAAAAGGATGGATTTCGCAATAAACGCCGCTTTCCCGTACGCGCCTGGCGATCAGTTGCGTAACCTGCGAGCCGAAATCGATGATAAGGATGCGATCAGCATGGAGTTCATTTGTCATGACAAGCTTCTATACAAATCCATCAGAAGAGTCACGCCAGAGAATCAGGTGGCAGAATTAAGAGCATTTTACGCAAGGATATTCCGTTCGGCTAACGACACCGCAAAACGAAAAAATGCATATAAATGAGTATAAATGCGTATTTTTGCATATGTTTTTCAACGCGCATGTTTTGAATTCTGCGCCATGATGAACGCCTCCGGTGACATGTCTTCAATAGTGCCCTGTTGATTTGGGGCAGGGCGCATGAACCGCCGAATATGATCCGCCTCTTGTTTATGCGCCCCGTCCTCCGGAACGGATGTGCGCTCGAGTGATTTGACCGCCGTCCGGTTGGGCCGCGCTGAGGCATGGGTGCGCTGACGGGTCTATAAAAAGGTATACTTGAAACGGTTGGTCTATGCTTAATCCCATGACTCCATTGCAGCAGTCTTTCATCGAGAGAAGACCCTCAAACATTGCTCAAGGGGGTGGATACCCGGATCAAGTCCGGGCATGAGGCAGGGAGAAAACGGGTACCCAGACATGAGGCCGCTGTTGTGTAAATAATGGCCTTCTATTCCAGACGTTCGTTTTGGCTGTTGTTGACCCAACTCCAACATTCATTTGCCATAAAGTTTCCACAAGAACCCTTTTAAAATTGATAGTGCTCTAGCGTTACGCAAATTACTCCAGTCTCAAATATTTGGCATGAATTTGATCAACGATACCTTTCTTTAGGATGGTTTCGAGGCCGATGTTGAATCTTTGCACCAGTTCCGGTTGACTGTTTTTATTGAAGGCCATGTAGAGGTGATCCGAAATGTCTTCGAGGCGGAACACTCTTTCAAACAGGGAGGGATTTAAACCCTCATTTTGCACGACGTGTAAAAACGAAGCTTCATCGTAAGCGATCAGGTCTATACGTCCGCGCGCCAACATCCTGATATTTAGGAGATCGTCATGAACCGCACTAAACAAACGGAACCCCATCCGTTTGAGATAAATAAGGATGACATCCTCGAACGCAACGCCAACCGTAAACTGTTTGGCGTCCTCAAGGGAATTCACTTGAACTGTTTTATTGGATTTAAGTTTATAAAATGAGGTCTTGTACGGCGCAATGGGCCCAACCCAGTGAAACATCTTCTCCCGCTCAGGGATTCTGGCAATTGAATATATCATGTAATTTTAATTATTTTGCACGGCATGATAGGCACGTCTCCAAGGGTAAAAAATGATATCGGCTTGCAAGCCAATTTCTTTTAACACGGCTTGCACCACTTCGCTCGACAGGCCGCTGGCCTTTCCGTCTTGTTCATAATTGTAAGGGGGGAAGTCTTCGGTCACGATTGTCAGCGGTCCCGCCCATGAAGGTAAGGTAAATAGGAGTGAAAACAGGGCTGCAAAGATGGTTTTCATTTTATGTAAGCCAGCAATCTACAATCGTTCAAACATTTAAACGGAAGTAATCTCAAGCCGAAAGGGTATCATATTTAGAGTGATTAGTGTGATATTAGAATTTACCATCGTAACCACCCAGAGAACCGGTATCTCCTTTTGGAGCAACAGCAGTCATCTTTAAAATATCATACTGACCCTGTAATCAAGTTTCTTTGATGTTTCCTATTGGCTGCCTCGGCTATTAGTAGCTGGAAATCGCGGAACACCAGAAAATGGTCGTCAATGACCCAACTCGGCGATCACTATTTTATGTATTAGCGATTCAAGTGTTGCCCGGCATATGTCCAGCACTCAACCCAGGCCGGCGATTGTCGATCATTTATAATCTCGATCGGTTTCTGCCGCCATCGCCAGCAATGGAAAATGGAGCCCAAAAAATTGGATGGGCATAGGAGAACAGCAATTTTCCATCGTCTGTGTATCCGCCATCCTTGATCTGGGCTAGCTTGGTTTGTCGAAGGGCTTCACTTCGGGTCAACGTTTTATCCGCTGCCAAACCGGCAAACAACGTGCTCATCAGGTCCGTCGTGGCGGCAGAGTGGACTGGCCAGTTGGAGACTAGAATAGCGCGCGCACCGGCGTAGAAGAATGCCCGGCCGAGGCCAGAAACGGCTTCTGCCCCATCGCCATCAGCGGCAGCGGTATTGCACGCTGACAGCACGGCGAAGTCGGCGTCCAGATGCAAACTTAAAATCTCATTCATTGTCAACAAACCGTCACCATCGGTTTTCGCCAACACAGGTGTGGTGAGCGCCAGAGCGGGTTGATCTAGGCCGTTCAAGTCACCTGGCACAAGGCCGTGGGTGGCAAAAGAGATTACGTTATAACGTGACAAATCAAGGGCTCGAACGGCCTGTTCAGTAGCCCTTTCCCCAAGCAGAATATCCTGCGATAGATCGGCCCCAAGAGCGTTGGCGATGGAGAGTATTTCTGACCGGGTTCCTGGTAGGCGCGGAAGCATAGCCAAATCAGCGACGTTCACACCTCGGGTTTTAGGTGCCGACCTGAAGGGTAACCCTCGGGTTGCGACCTCAACAGTTTTGGCTGTCGCAACCCGGTATTGTTTGCGGGAAAAATATGGGTCACCAATTCCGAAAAAGGGCCTGCGGGCGACAACCGACACTTCGGGTTTGGCAGGGGCCGTTTTCTGGTTTCCCCCCAGCGCCTTGGGCGTTTCATTTTTTGCCGTAGTGATATTTTTCGGTGCCTTGCGCGTGCCTTTCAGCGCATTAATGGATGGCAACTGCGTAACGGCTGTTTGATTGACCAGCCAGGCGACATTTTTATATCGACTAAACAATGCACCGCTATCGACTTTTGGGACATCGCGAGACATTGCCAGCATCGAAAAGGGCAATGCTCCAATAGGTCCATGAGGAACGATTAACAGTTCAGACGCGCCTTTCCAGCCTTTTTGAACGGGGGTCAACAGGGTATTAAACAACTCGTTGGATAAAGCCACGTCAAAGACGGGGATATCGTTTAAGGTGCCAAGTGGTCCAGGGTCAACGGCCTTACGCAAAGTTTTTATTTTTCCAAACAAAGTCTCCCGGCCAATATTTTGTGTTTTAAACACCAGTTTGGCATCGTTTTTTAGCGCCCAAATATAGGTCTTGTCGTTTGTAACATGGTAGCTCACCAGCGCCTGATGAGGTTTAAGAGCGTTCGCCATTTCAGCAACAGTCATCGGACGCGGGTTGGTGAAGTCGGAAAAATCGGGGAACCGCGCCTTTATTTCAGTTTTTAAGACCCGGCGAGCCAGCGTTAGATTTCGAAGTCGTTTGGTCAATTTGGCGATGGAAACGTTGTCACCCACAGCTTTAGGGGAATAACTAAGGTAGGCTAAAGTTTCGCTTATGGAACCGGTTTCGTGCGACAGATCCTGTTCTTGACGAACCAACGTGCTGAGTTCCACATCACCTGATGCAGCGCGAACATGGGCGGCGGAAAAAGCGTGTTGCACGCGGCTGAGTCTGGACGCTGAGGCAATGCGCAGTAGTTCCGAGGGGATACTGATCCCAGCAGATTGCAGTATTCCCTCGTCGACCAATGAATTCAGTGCCCTCATATATCCGGCAAATATGCGGCTCTTACGTATGTTGCCAACGGCGGCTGCCCCGCCGTTTTCGTCATCGTTGGTTCCGCGGATAAGATCCGGTAATGCTTCTGAGAATTTTTTCAAGGCTGCATCGCGCCGCCCAAAATGGGTTAGTGATAATGCCTGCATCCCTTTAATCGTCGCAATTTCAAATGTGCTGGTCTCTTTTCGCGTTAATCGGGTGCCTAGGATGTTGCGCCCAACCGAGGCGTCACCGGAATACATTTGTGCTTCTGCATAATCCAGGTTTGATCCGAACAATCGATCAAATATTTCCGGGAAATCAGATAATCCCTCACGCGCAATACCGACTTGTTCTAATACTTGTTGCCATTTTCCTTGTTGAGCTAAAACACTGATTAACGTCACCCGAACCTTGTTGAGCCCAAGCGATTCAGGATCAGAACAACCGACTTCATGCATATTGACGGCAATACGGGCTATATATTCCGCATCATCCAGTCGTTCCTGTTCAAGAAACACGGCGGCCAACATGGCAAAAGGACCGGCATTTGAACCTGCGTATCGCTCTGTGTCATATACTTGGCGGTTCGCACGCATGGCCAAGCGGACAATTCCCATTCTATCAATAGCTTTTCGCGCCTCGGCTTCGGCTTCGGTCAATCTACCCTGTAATAACAGAACCTGGACTAAACCTGTTTGCAGAGCGGGAATATTTATGTAACCCCGAATCGCGCGCGAAAATGACGCGTTGTAGATGGACTCACGATAATGGAATTCAGCGGCACGGAGGTTTCCGTCCAAGTGCGTTTTTGCGGCGAGAACTGCGTTGCTGAAAATCTTGCCCGTTGAGGAACCTTGCCCCCATACACCCGGATTAAATTCGAGCATTTCGCTGGCAACTTTTTCAGCGTCGCCCATTTGGGCGTAAAGCCGAATGCGCTGAGAACGCAACCGGTGAATATTTTCGTCGAGGGTTGCAGCAGATAGACCGTGAGCAAGGCGTTCAAGTGCTTCCTCAAAACGACCGGAAGCCATGGAGTCTTCAGCGGCTATTGAAAGGGATTTGATGTGCCCGGTTAGCGGCGTTCCATAAGATGGATCATTATTTTGAGTTTTACGGAAATCATAAAACTTATGTAGACTACCGTCTCGGCCCTGCAAGTTTTGGCTACGCCTCTTACGTAAGACCGTGCAGTCATCGGGAACAGGTCCACCATTTTTATAATCATCCCGCAGTTCAGTTGTATCACGGGGGAGTTTGCCGTATGTGGAAATTTTAAATTCTGCAGTAAGGGTTTTGGCTTCCTCTACCGACATTGTCGTTTGTGTCGGCAATTGCGGCGACTGACAGCCAACAAGAACCCACGCCGACGCCGCGATTACGGATAATTGAATTGATTTTTTCATTGCTGAACTCTGATTAGTATTTGATTAATCAGAACGTTAACATCGTGAGTTGAATTGTTAAAGTGAACGCGTTCACAGTTCAGTGCTTGCGAAGGCCTGTTTGGGGCTCATAACCTTTTAAATCATGCAAAACGAGCACCTCAGGCATGCAGAATATGCGTTTCATAAATGTTGTATTGAGGCGTACACAGAGCGCGTGGAACGAACGGTTCCCTATCTTTGCTCTGACCTAAAAAGACAGGCAAAAGCCAGAAAGAAAAGACCATGATGTTCAATAAAATTTTTGCGAACCTGCGCCGCTGGCGTGACATCCAGGCTACTATTCAGGAACTCAACCAACTTGATAACAGAGAGCTTAATGATCTCAATATCGGACGGTGGCAGATCGCTGAAATCGCTCATCAGAGATCCAATTAGAGCAATTCCCGAGTAAATCGACCCGATTTACGACGACGTAATTGCGAATTAACAATGAGTTAGGGCGTTTCGGTGATCCAAAAATCACCGGAAACGCTCTAATACACGGTAAATAGATCAAGAGGGAAGACAGAGAACGCCTCCATCTTCCCTCTATAGAGAGACGGTTATACTGTACCGCCGAGAGACCCTTCAAGCGACGCAAGTTCTTGCCCACCCGCCATCAGGTCCTGTAGCTCCTCGGGTGTGATTTCGCCGCGAACGGCGGTTCCCAGAGTTTTCCCGCGATTGAGAACGGTAAACCGGTCCCCGACGGCAAGGGCGTGCCGTACATTGTGGGTGAT
>WASW01102239.1_pt1 | contig 14166 bp, 9 predicted proteins | sample 5698521 | NCBI WGS metagenome assembly WASW01 (sample SAMN11175560, study PRJNA528189) | sponge metagenome | isolation source: marine sponge | host: Leucetta | place: Antarctica: Western Antarctic Peninsula, King George Island | collected 2013-01
GAGGTTCTTTGGGGCAAGCAGGTAGGAATTTGTCTTTGGTGTATCCTTTTTCATTACTATACCATATGGATTTGCTATTAAGGGGGAAATCCGTTAGAATTAGCAGTATTGTAAAAATTCATGATGAAGTATGAAATACTGTTCATGTTTCAGGACATGGGACAAGAGACCAAATCAAAAAAAGTAATTGAAAGGATAAATTCTAAGATCATAATATCAATTCATACTGAACATGAGGATCATTTCGATAAACTACATAATAATATAAGAAAAGTTAACTTGAATGAGACCATGGAGTTTATGAGATGAGTAATTCAGATTCAAAAGTGGTAGTAATTACTGGTTGCTCAAGTGGAATTGGATTTGTAACTGCAGTAGAATTCTCAAAAAATGATTTTACAGTATTTCCCACCATGAGAAATCTTTCAAAGAAAAATGAATTAGAAGAAGAATTAGATAATTCAGAAGATATTCTTCAGTTAGATGTTACTGATTATGCATCCATAGATAATACAATCTCTCAAATTAAAAATAAGTTTGGTAGGATTGACATTTTAGTAAATAATGCAGGATATGCTCTTTTTGGAAGTTTTGAAGATACAAGTATTGATGAATTCAAACAACAAATGGAAACTAATTTCTTTGGTACAGTTAGACTGATGAAAAAAGTTATTCCAATAATGAAGAAAAATAATTCTGGAAAAATAATTAATATTTCATCTATTGCTGGAATGTCTGGCTTTCCTTTTATGCCCTCATATGTCAGCTCGTCATTTGCATTAGAAGGGTTAACAGAATCACTAAGATATGAATTAAAAAAATTTAACATTCAATTATCTTTAATTGAAATTGGTGGAGTGAGAACAAAATTCCTAGATAATAAAATATTATCGAAAGATGCATTAAAAAATACTGATTATTCTAAAAGTATGGGAAATTATTTAGATATGCTTGAAAATATTTTTAAAAATACAATTACTCCAGACATCATTGCAGAAAAAATTGTTGAATTTTCCAATTTAGATATTCTTGAGCCCAGATATGTTATAGGTGAAGATGTTCAGCAAATTATAAACCAAAAAAAAATACTATCTCCATTAGATTATGAAAAATATATTTTAGATTTCATGTTAAATGGAATAATAGAATAATTTCTGTTCTATCTTAACGGCAGGTCTTACACTGGGACTGTACCGTTTTTTTACCATTCATCATACGAAATCCAAATAATTTTTCTACCTGTTCATGTATATTTGCTGTTTTTTCACATTTAGGACATCTTGCATGTTCCAATTTTTTAGAATCTGTAGAAATTTCTTCTTTATTTCTACATTCTTTACAAACATCAAAAATGCCTTTTGGATTGGTGTTTGAAATCAATTCAAGTGATCTTCCAAATTGAGATAATGTTTTAGGCATGTCACTGGAATCTTTATTACATTTCTTACACAATACTCCCCAATCTCCTACTGACTTTGTTTTAATATCTTGAGATTCTAAAAGAATATCGTACTTTAATGATTTTTTAGCATATTCGTTTATTTTTTTAAGACTCCAGTTAGGATGTTTTCTAAAGATTTCATTTTGAATTTTTTCTTTTCTTTCTTTATTTTTTTCTATACTGTGTTCAGACGAAATACTCTCTTCTTTTTTGGGCATAATTTTTCCAGTCCCATTACAAATTTGGCAATCTAGTACTTCTGTTTCAAACTGTTTTTCTCCAATTCCAAAACATCCATAACATTTTTGCACTTTTTTAATTTCATCACGTTCATCATATGTTGATTCATAAATATAGTCAAAAATTTGCCATGGTTGCTCAATTATATCATTATTATCGCTAAGTTGAATATTATCTGAAATATCCACAATTATACAATCAGATGTTCCATTACTTCTCGGTCCTCTTAATCCTCTTCCCGTCATTTGATTATATAATAAATGACTAAAAGTTGGACGTGTAACAAAAACACATTCCACTTTAGGTGAATCAAATCCTGTTGTCAAAATATCATAATTACATAAAACTTTAATTTTTCCTATTCTAAAATCATGTATGGATTGATCTCTTTCATCCGTGCTAGTAGTATTATCAATGGATGCAGATTTGATATCATAAATTGCATCAAGTTGAAATGATAATAATTTTGAATGCTCTATAGAACATGCAAAAAGAAGAATTGATTGTCTATTTTCTTTTTCAATCAAAGATTTTATTTTTTCGATGATTTTATGATTTCTGTGATTATCTGCTCCAATTTCTCTTATTGTTGAATCAGAAAGATCATGAAATGTTTTGAATTGTTCTATATCTTTTATGTCACCATACATTCCTGTAGTATTATCAATAATGTAATGATGAGGTACTGAGAGTATTTCTCGTTTAATCAAATGTTTATACAATTTTCTCATTTCTTCAACATTCGTTTTACCTTCTTGTTGTTCTATTGGATGAATCTCTATGTTAACACCAGCTAAATTTTTACTTACCTCGCCATCATTATCTGTAACAAATAATTGAATTTGATATATGCCAGGCTCTTTAAATTCAAAATCAATATTTTTTTCTTTGTATGTCTTATCACTAATGATTGAATTTTTAGAATATGTGCGTACTGAAAAAAGTTTTTGGATGACAAAACGGTAATTTTTAATTTTTCCATCTTTATCATATGATCTCTCTCCATACAACTTCACACGTTCAAATTGATATGCAGTTTTTTGAACGTCTAGATGAGCATAAGGAGGAATGTTTTCATCAATTACATCATCTGAAAAAGGAGGCCATAGAATTCGTTTTTGTGTACCAAATCTATTTAACAAATCTTTAGTATTTTTTCCTAATTGATCTGTTCCTCGAAATGGGGTAGCAGTTAATCCCAATAGACATACCTGGTTTTCATGAATATCAACTCCAGTCTTCATTGAATTTTTAAAATTAAATCCTAATGCGTTTAGAACTTTGTTATAGCTTTTGTTTGAGGGTACAGCGTGATGTGCCTCATCTATTATTACAATTGACGTATTTTTTCCTAATTCAGGCAGTGATCCTTGATCTTCATTTTTGGCCATTCTGTAAAGCGATTGAATTGATGCGATAATGATTCCATTTTCTTCATTAATTTCTCCTGATTCTTCAGAATACTTGTATAAAATATCTCCAATATTTTTGAAATTATCCCCATAGATTGGATGTAATTTGAGACTAGAATCTTTTCTACCTCTATATCGAAATATCTCTGCAAAAGTATCAAATGTTTGTTGGCATAGCTCAGTTTTATCAACAATCCATAAAACAAATTTGGATTTCTCTTTACCTTTCTTTCCATTATTTATCCATTCAATAAGTGTCTCAACAACTAAACGTGTTTTTCCTGCACCAGTAGGTAAAACAACTAGTGCTCTAGATGTTTCTTTTTCATAATTTTCAAGCATATCTGCAATTTTTAATCCAATACTTGATTGAAAATCATAAAGAGTTGAAAATACACCCAGAGGTTTTATTATCTCTGGAAGCAATTTAATTTCTTTAGGTGGCTGATAAATTACATCATTTGGAAAATTAAATTCATCAATTAAATTTTTACAAAAAGTTTTGTATTCTCTTTTTAATGAAAACCCCAAAATAAAATTAGAGAATTGATGATCAGAGATTTTAGGGATTTTATTTTTTTGTTGGGTTAAAGCACATTGTTGATCTGAACAGCAAATTGATTTTACAAATCCCAATCCTTGGAAATATAATTTATCAGAAATAACCCATCTTTTATTACAGATTCCACATTTGCCCTCAGATGTAGATTGTATTTCTTTAATCAAATAATTTAAAAATCTCTCTTGAAATGATGAACCCTCTTTAAATTTTTTTTTCAAAATAATTGCTAAAAATTTATTACGAATTATTTTATTTTGATTTAGAAGAAAATTCTGCCCCACTAAATCATATAAAATTTCTGCAAAACTTTTTTTATTTGGATTAGTAATATTTTCAAAATTTTGTAATGCTCCATCTATAGAATCTTTAAGACCTTTTTCAACAATATTTGGAATGATATCTTCTCTTATTTCCTTATCAGACCACCAATTTGAAAATTGTGAAATAATTTTTTCTTTAGGTGAAATTTCAGATTTTTGATTAAAAACATCAGTCATACTTGATCTCCGAAATAATCTCCTTCTCAATTAGTAATTCAATTAGATCTGTGGCGTCACTGGCAACTTCTCCCCTATGTCTAATGCCCATTTCCAAATTTCTAGTCATAGCCCTATCAGTCATATTGGCAGATGTAACCAAAATTTCCTTTCCATCTACTACCAAAAATTTGGCATGTAAACTACTATCTTTATCATCATAAGAATAAATTTCTGGAAAATATTCAATATCTCCCCACACTTTTGCTATGATCTTTTTTGGAGATTTTGTCCATTTTCCCCACTTCTTAGCTTTTGTTGCCTTGTCAAAAATAATCTTAATTTTTACATGTCTTTCCTTAGATGCATTTTTTAATGCATCAAAAATATCTTGATTTTCATCATCTGTCATTGCATAGCCTACAAAGATTATAGATTCCTTTGCATCATTTATCATTTTAAGAAATATTGAATATGTCTGATCAATTTTTTTATGATATTTAATTGGACTACTCCATGCAAGTGACGTATTTTCATTAATTTTAATTTGTATATTTTTTATTTCTGTAATTAATTTAATTAATAAAATAATGTCTTCTTTATTTGAAAAATTTGAAATTATATTTAAAAAATATTTTTCTTCATTTGAATTTATAGATATTTTTTTTCTTATCATAAAAATATCATCAGATAATTTTATTTCCAAATTTTCTAAAAGAGTACAAAATTCATTAATTTTTGATTTTGAAACGTTATCAACAAACCTTTCTAGTAAAATTTCTTTCTTATTTTTCATGATTATTCGTTTATCTGTGAACGAAAGAATCCATTCTCAGGATCTTGAAGCATCCATCTATCTAATAGATTGTTGAAATTTTGACAACTAGTTTCTGGAAGTAAAGTACATGAATAACAACTGGATCCTGATAATTGGGTACCAGATCTAATCTTGTTATGCTGTGCAAACACAGGATTTGTTTCACCACATAATGGATCTCTTGAACATGAATTAGATTTTTTAACTGTATTTTCGATTATCTCTTCAAACTTTTTTACATCTCCGAGTCTTACTAGTCCTCCCAAACTCCCTTCAGATGAAGAACTTGATGTGTAAATCATAATTCCATTTCTCATTGTTTTATCTGATGTTGAATAGATTCTTTCTTTTAATGATGCTTCATGGTATCCTGCATAATCTGCAATTTCACGAATGAGCAAGTGTGCAAAAGTATGAAGTAGAAGATATCTAGGTGAACTAAATCTCTCTAAAACACTCTGTTTTTCTGAACGTTCTTGTGCATCAATATTTTCAGCATAACTGTCCACTATTACATTAAATCGTTCAATAACGTTGGGTCTTTTTTCCCAGTTTTGAAGACGTGTTTCATCAAATTTAAAAAATATCCCCTCTCCTCTTGTTTCAACAGCAGGTAACCAGTCAATTTGTTCTAGTTCTCCTGTTTCATAATTTTTTTGAGAGCCTGAACTGATTTTACGGAATGGATGTTTTTTTCTCATCTGGTCTTCTGTAGCATATGGATCTGGAGGAGTTCCTCTGGTAAACCCTCTTAGAACTTGAATTGATACTAAACGATGAAATTTCTTTAGAGATCCTACTCCATAATCATTTAGAGATGAAGATGAATCAATTATCATTGGTTCAATGTCTACTTTTCTGTCATGTGGTGGACCTTTAATTGTTCTAATATCTACATCTGAAAAATCATCAAATTCTTGATCTAATGCTTCTCCTTCTGTAGAAATTTCTAAATTTGCAGACTCGTATCTTAACTCTAATCTTTTGATGACGATTTCTTTTGTATAAGTTTCTAAAACTTTCTTAAACATTCCATCTTTATGATACTCCATTATTTCATTGAATGATTTTCCATATTTTCTATCTGCTCGGATAGTGTTATAGTTTGCACCGTAATTTTCATCTAAAACTTCATCTACATCATGAATCCAATTTGGAATTAATAGTGATGTAACAGTTGAAGGATAATAAACAGATGAAGAATTTACTTGAACTCCGTAAATATCCTCGCCACATGGCTTTTTATCGTTCATGTTAAGCCATGGTTGATTTTTGTAACATTCCATAAATCCTAACTGTCTAAATTTTTTTCTATCTGTTGCACCTGTCATTGTTCTTGATGCATCACAATGTAAACACTTGACCTTGTAATTAGATAGACTGGTTCCTTTTTTGGTTGTGATAAATTCAAGTTTTGGCTCTTCATCATCACCTTTCGTACATTGTTTTCTTCCTGTTGCTCCGATTTGTTCATTCAAATGTGCCCATCTTTCCCAAGGAAATTCTTGAATGTGGCCATTGTCACAAATTTGTACAAAAGTTGAATGAAATAATGGCAAATCGGATTTACAATATCTACAGAAAAATCCATTTTTTGAATTTGTGGTTCTAGAATGTTTTTGCAATCGATGGCATTCTTGGCATACTGCCCACTGTGGAAATGAAATGCATGGAATAGCTGATTTGTCTCCTGAAATTGGCATTTTAAAATAATTTTTTTCTAATTGACGAGCGAGATATGGGTGGGAGACTCTTTTAAAAAATTTCTTTTCGTTAGAATCTCTTGGCCAAAATTGTAATCCCAGTATCATTACTGTATCATGCTCTAAATTGACTAAAGATCCAGGACCAAAACTAGTGATTAATTGACTAGGTCTAATTGAGCCTATGTCTACCATTATTCCGTCTCCTCGTATTTTTTAGGATAATATAGAGAAATTTCAGATTCAGCTTCTCTTAAAGATTCAGGAATTACAAATGAATGTTCATCATATGCATCTCTAGAGGAATTTAACAAGTAGATAATATCAGATTCAGTTTTATTTGTAAATGGATTTCGTCTATACTTTAAATCTCCAGTTCCCTTAGATGTCCAACTATTGAATTCAATTCTAGCAGTGTCCCACTTTTTGATTAATTCTTTTATGTCATTTTTAGTTCCTTCTGATTCTAGTTTATCTATTTCATTAACTCGAGCAATAATTTGTTTTTCAACATCGCTAATAATTTTATCAATGTTAGTATCGTTTGGATCAAACTTTTTGGGATTATTGGATAATGTTTGACTGTTCATTCTAATTAATGCTAGAAATACTCCAGCTAGCCCTCTATCCCTAGCTCTGCTTGAAAAAGGAGTCACAATTCCTGGCTCAACTGATTTATGATATGTAGAATGAAATTGAATAAAATTTTCAAAATAAGAAAGATCTCTAGGTCTGATATATGCATAATTTGTCACTACAATTCCCGGATCTCTTCTACCTATTCTTCCTGATGCTTGGATATATTCTGATGTACTTTTTGGTTGACCATTAATCACCATTGCATTAAGTCGTTCAACATCTACTCCTACGGATAACATGTTTGTACACAATAATGCATCAAGAACTTTTTCATCCCCTAGCTTTGTTTCAATGTCTTGTAATATTGTAGGTATTTTTGCAGCATTAATTCTACCTGTAAGTTCTTCTTTTTTTAGAATCTCTACATCCTCTTTTGGTGCATTATTTTGTATTTGGAATTTATTTTCAGAGGTATTACTTATGACTCCCATATAGCTTGGAATGGTATCTTCATACATACGAATTGCAGCGCCAAGATTTTTGATTGTATTATAATAACTGACTAATGTATAATATGGATCCAAGTCGTCATCTGTAAAAGAATACACTTTACCATCAAAAGAAAATTTATTTTTATTTTCACGAATATGTCTAATTTTTCTTAAAATACAGGCTGCAATTCTACTATCTACGTTAAAACCACTTACTGAAGTAGAACATATTCCTACATGTAATTTTCCGGGATGTTTTTCACTTAATGGTAAAACTTCTGCAAAATATGATTCACCAAAATCAAATCCTTGTGGTGGAAATATTTTTGTTGTTTTAGAATTAAATAAATCTCTTAATTGATCTTCTGATTTTTTAGTTGTTGCAGTTGACGCAATAATCTTTGGCCTGAACCCAGTTTCATTAGTGCATAAAATATCTATAGCTGTTTCATATAGTCCAGTTAAAGTTCCTAGTGGCCCTGCAATCAAATGTAATTCATCTTGAATAATTAATTCTGGAGGTGCGAGTTTTCTACCCACGTTCACTACTGGGATTTTTTCCTCTTTACCATTTGAGAATTTTTTCTTTGCAGGATGACTACATCTATCTGAGATATTAGTGCTAGGTGTATTTCCAGGTCTATATCCATGTTCTTTACAATATTGTGAAACAATCCCAAAGAAAGTAGAATACTTCCAATTCCAGGAAATTTGAGCAAATTTATCCACAGTTGCAATTAACAAAGAAGGGCATAGATTTCTAATGTCCTCATCAACGAAAACTAATGGAAGTACTCGTTCAGAATCCCCTGATTTACCAAAGAAACATTTTTTGTTACATCTAATCTGGATTCTTCTAGGTCTTAATTGTTCGAGACTGTCATAAGATTGTTGAAATTCATAATTGAATGCATCAAGTTCTCTTCCACACCAAGGACAATTCAATAATTGAATTGGATCTGTTTTTTCAATTTCCATATTTGGATTGGAACGTTTTTGTTGGATTATCTTTTTTGCGTCTGCAAAAAAATTTGGAGTAGTGTCATGTCCTACCCAAAGACCAACTAAGAATGGTTGAGTGCCAAATTTTTCTTTGTTTTGAGTATTTTTTAATCGGACATATTCACATGCACAAAATAGAGTTGCAGCACGTTGAAATTGTTGTAATGTCAATAAACGATATGTGTATCGCATAATGATTGAAATTCCATAACGATCTAATTCCTCTTCAATTGATTTTGCATCTTTTCCTCTTATCCGTCTAAATGCCAATGTGAATGCAATTATGCCATAATATGCTTCTGTCTTACCTCCACCTGTAGGGAACCATAGTAAATCTACATTAGATCTGTTTTCAATAGTAGGATTTGTAATTGATTCAATATTTAGTAACAAATATGCTAATTGGAATAATCTCCATTCAGGATCAATAGAATTGGGATTTGGGTTATCTTCTAGTATTGTCTCCCTCCTTGAAATTTTTTCTTTATTTAATTTAACCCATTTTGAATGAATAATGTTTTGATACATAACCTCATTTGTAAATCTAAAACATTCTCCAATTAGAGGATCACTTGAAATTTTATCGATTCCTATTTTGATTCTTTTAAGAGCATCATGACAATCTTCAGTTAATGCTTTGGGAATGTTACCTTGATTTGAAATAAATTTTTTTTCAAAATTAGTATTGGATTTATCAGTCTCCCACAATTCTCTTTTATTTTCTAATTTCATAATCCAATTTTCATAATCTGCTGTAATTGGATACAATAATTCCTTGTATTTTTTAAAATCTGTAACTTCTGAAAGATTTTTCATGTTAAGAGATTTTTTTATTTCTATAGACGGTTCTTTTGGTTTTATTTCAGGTATCACATAATGAGGAACAAAAGTAGTTTGAATCCAATTAGTTTTATCATCTGTTTCTTCCAAATCCCATTCAACGGCACAATTCCTGCCTTGAGCAAAATGTTTGAAATTTCTAAATAAAAATAATGTAATTTGATCTTTGGGTTGTGATTCTTTTATTTTTTTATCGGCCATTTTAGAAATATTTAAGAAAATTTTGGTTAACTCTGTAGAAGTTAATTTGATTTTAGGTTGAAAAATACAATTAGAGTCCTCAATAAATTCATCTCCTCTACTTACTGCTTCATTTGTTAGAAAAACATTCAAAGTTAAGGATTCTTTATTGTTATTGATAAAATATCTAAAATACATATTTGGTTCTAATTCTATCTTACCTTCTAATTTTGTAAGATCTATTGGAAATGGATCTAGTTTATGATCCACTCTTTTCCAATCTGGATATTGTTTTATTGTTTTAGACTCTGTAACTTTTTCCTTCACACCATTTTCTTTATTTTCACTTTTGTTTTCTTTACTTTCAATGCCATCTTTTTTCTTTTCAACTTTATTTGAATCAGTTAAGAGATATCTACCATATGAGATTGTTACATGAATAGATTTTTGAGTTAATGGGATTTTACAACTCAATCCCATTGAACTGGGTTTTGTTCCTACGTTAATTGGAATTTTTTGATCATTATTGTTTTCCCCAGTGGATTTACTTTGAACCTCTGACACTTCATCTTCTTCTAAATTGGGTGTTTGAATTGGATATAGTACTCCACTCAAATATCGAGATTTTGGATGATCCGTATTTTCAAAAGTTTCATCTATTTCATGAGGTCCAAATACCTCTTTTTGAATTTCATCTAATAATATTTCTCTAATTTGAGATCCGGTCACAGATATTATCTTGTATTCAAGTTAATAAATTATAAACATGTATTTTCAAACAGGTGATACATCTGGTTATATTGTAATAAGGATAAGAGAAAATTCCCATTATTCAATTTATTATTTTCTTGGATTATTAAAGCATTAGAATTGATCTAATCAAAAATGGTATCTGTTTTTCAATGTGACTATATAGATCATGGACAAACATTGTACGAGAACTTCCAATCAAAAAATTGATATTTAAAATTTATTTAAAAAAGCAAAATATGATGAGATTGTCAAATTAGTACAAGAATTTATAGAGTTACACAAAATGTTAAAACAAACAAAAACATCAAAAAATGAGCAAAAAATTCTTGACGATATCAAAACTAAACGTTCAATTCTTGAAAAAACATTTAATGTATTATAAGACATTCAATCTTTGATTAAATACGCGGATTAATGATGAAATTACAAAATTCCATGACAAATCAAAAACTCCGTGGAGGATATTATACTCCAAAAATAATTAGAGATTTTTTGGTTGATTGGGTTTTAGATTCCAATGGTAAAACAGTTTTGGAGCCAAGTTGTGGTGATGGTGGATTTCTAGAAACAATTCTTGAAAGAAAACCTAAAAAAATTAAAGAGATAGTAGGATTGGAATTAGATTCTTTAGAAGCACAAAAAGCAAAAACACTAGTTAAAAAATTTGGGAATATATCTAAGATCATCAATGAAGATTTTTTTAAATATTGTCTAAAAACAATGAAACAAAAAAAATTTGATATTGTTTTAGGGAATCCACCATTCATTCGTAATCAATATTTTGATGAAGAACAGCAAAAGGTAGCTATACAAGTAATGTTATCTGCAGGCATAAAATTTGATAAATTGACCAATATTTGGGCCCTTTTTCTTGTTGCAGGTATGATGTGCCTAAATGATGGAGGACGACTAGCCATGGTTATTCCAGGAGAGATAATGCATGTTAACTATAGTAGTAAAATTAGAATGCTACTAAGTGAATTTCAAGCAAAAGTTACGCTGATTACATTTGATCAATTAGTATTTCCGAATGTACAACAAGAAATCATTTTACTTTTAGTAGATAAAGAAAAAAACCCTAAACAAATTAAAAATTTTGCAAATACTGCAATAAACATAATTCAATTAAATGACATTGATTCTCTGAAAAATTTTGATTTAAATTCAATTCATTTATCTAAATACAAAAATGTTAAAGCTACGGGAGAAAAATGGACAAAGTTTTTCCTATCAAAAAATCAGTTAAATGAATTAGAAAAAATTGAAAATAATCCTAAGATTAAACGATTGGGGGATTTTGCAACAGTTGATGTCGGAATAGTTACTGGAGCTAACAAATATTTTGTAGTAAATAATGATGTGCTAAAACAATACGAATTGGAAAAAATATCCTTGCCTCTAGTTGGTAGAAGTATGCATATTAATGGATTGATTTTTCAAAAAGATGATTGGATTGAAAATAAGAAAAAGGAAATCGCTTCACATTTACTTAATTTTCCTAATGAAAAATTTGAAAAGTATTCACAAATGATGAAAAAATATATCAACATAGGTGAAGCAAATGATATTCATAAGGGTTACAAAACTGGAATTCGAGATAGATGGTATCAAGTTCCATCCATTTGGAAGTCAGATGCTTTTCTTTTAAGACGATCTCATAAATTTCCCAAATTAATTCTAAATAATGCTGATGCGTATACTACTGATACTATGCATAGAGTGAAAATTAAAGAAGGAGTAGATCTTCCTTCATTAATTTTTTGTTTTTACAATTCTGTTACTATTGCTTCTTCTGAACTTGTTGGACGCAGTCATGGTGGTGGTGTATTAGAAATTCTTCCAAATGATGCTGAAACAATATTGATGCCATACAAGAAAATCGCATCAAAACATCTCCAAAAAATTGATTCAATGTTCAGAAATGATAAAAAAATTGAGCCTATTTTAGATTATGTTGATGATATCCTTCTAAAAGATCATTTTGATTTAACTTCTAAATCTATTTTAAAATTCAGAACAATTAGAGAAACATTACTAAATCGTAGACTCGGACGAAAACAATCTATTTCTTCTTAGGAATCGTCCAATTTTTGTTTCCATTGTCATAAAAATTGAATAGTTTTTTACATTCACACTCAAAGCGTTTAACTGACGTATTTGTTCCATAACTCCACTCTTTGATGGGTTTTTGTGAATTTTTTTTAGAACAAAAAGGACAGATTGTAAAGATTACATTGTAATTTTTTCTAGATCTATTTAAAAAATTCTTTATGGAATTTATCTGGATTGTGTAGATACTTTTTTTGAAATTGTTTTCTTATTTTTTGGTACAACAATAATACAGACAATCGAAAACCCAGTCATCCATCTTTTTTATGTTTGATTTTATTTTATGAATAATTTTTCATTAATAAGATAAATATTAGATATGAATTGTATCAATTTTTTACATATTACACACATGTAAAATTGGTACTAACTATGTCTTACTTTATTCATGTAAGAAAAATTTTCAATGAAAGGAAAATTTACTCATCATACTATACCCAAAAGAAGTAATAGGAAATTGGTAAGTATAATATGATTCATACCTAAAAATTATACTGGTATATCCAAAAGTATACCAATATCACATCCAGTTTTAGGTATGAAATTGATCTATTTTCTTAATTAGTCTTAAGTTCATAATCCTTGTAAAAAATTTATGATAAATTCAGATACATTTAGGAACAAATTATGTAGATATGATGAAATAAGTGACATCATATATGGAATTGTTAATTTTAGGATAAAATAGATACAAGAGTTTGTGATTCCATAAGATTAGAGATTAAATGCAATAAAATATGAGATTTTGTGTGTAATTATGTAAGAGATCTAATCAAGATATGACAAAAATCACATGTGGAACAATTACACACAAACCCGGTTATTTGTTTAAAACAAATATGCCCAAATTGGCTCGGATATGTTCTGACAGAAAATACCAATCAAGATCACCAAAATCAAACAGTAAAATCTCAAGAGAATAATTTTAAGAGAATTATCAATATACCATAAATCAAACCATCATTTCTCTACAATTTCAGACAGTTCCAAATCACCATCCTTGTTTTTTACAGTAATCTATGTTGAATCAGAATACTCAAAAAATATCTCTCTCACCTGATATCATTTTGTTAATATCAATATCAAATTCATTGACAGAAACAATATCACACGTCATCAATTGTAACTCTACTTTTTGCATTAAACCAACCCATCGTAGTCTTTGATGTAAACAGTGCACGCCTTGCTCTCTCATTGATTGGGATAATTGCCAAATCCCATTTCTCACACCAAAGATTTTGCATTTTTGGAGTCATCCAGTTTCTACCGCCACTAGATTCTATAGAGTACTGCATGGCCTCTGTCTGGCATATGAATTTCCCAAACTGGTCCATCAATTCCATAACAATATCACCCTCTTTGAGAATTGGTAGAATGAAATGACGGTTTTTAGTTTTAAGATATTCAATTCTCTTTCCTGTGTCTCTGCTTACAGTTATTGGAATTAAGATATCTTCATTCAAACTACACTCCATCTGTATTGATGGAAATCCATGATACATCATTACTTGGTCCTCTCCAAATCCCCATACTCTTCTACCAATCATTCCCTGAGAATGGT
>WASW01088282.1_pt1 | contig 14154 bp, 13 predicted proteins | sample 5698521 | NCBI WGS metagenome assembly WASW01 (sample SAMN11175560, study PRJNA528189) | sponge metagenome | isolation source: marine sponge | host: Leucetta | place: Antarctica: Western Antarctic Peninsula, King George Island | collected 2013-01
ATGCAAAACCACTTCCAGTGCTCTTAAAATCCGAGTTGTGTCATTCCGGTGCAATTTTGAGGCACTGGCTGGGTCAAGTTTTTCCAATTTCTGATAGCACAATTCCAACCCTTGTTCATGCCATTGATTGATTTGTTCTTTGATTTCCGCAGGAATTTCGGGAATCTGAGAAATTCCAAAAATCGTGCAACGAAAATAAAGCCCCGTTCCTCCCACAAGAATGGCAGGCTTGTTTTTTTCTCGGAGCTGGCTAAGCACCTTTTTGACATCTCTTTCATAACGTCCTGCCGAATAATAACCATCTGGTTTGATCAGATCTAATTGATGATGCGGCACCAATCCTTGTTCGATAGCAGTCGGTTTGGCGGTTCCAATATCTAATCCTTGATAGACTTGCATGGAATCCGTACAAATGATTTCCCCTCCCAACGTTTGCGCTAAAAAAAGAGCCAGCTTACTTTTTCCACTTGCTGTCGGCCCCACGACCGCAATAATTTTAGGGAGGTCTTTCATAGATATTTGGCATTGATACGCAGTGATTGATTCTTAGAAAAACAATTGGGTAAAAATTTATTTTTGTCAAGAAAAGATGTGTTATTTTCGCAAGAAGATTGGTATTTTTTTGAGAGAAACTCCCATTCCTTCAAATGGATTGGGTTGTGCATTTCTTGATTAGATAAGTGATGTTACGTGTATAAAACTCGCAAAAGAATATTCTCGCTAAAATTGCCTGTGATGTGTAAAATTTAGGAAGTCCCGCAGGAGTAATTCCCCTCTTGGGAGGGGTGAAATGTGGGTTTCTTTGAGGAGATTTCAGTTTTGATAAAAGTGACCGGAGGAAGAAAATGCGTTTACGGTATCGGTGGTTTGGTTTTTGTTTGATAATGGTTTGGTTCTGGACAAGCCTCCCGGTGGTTCATGCCTTACAAGTGGGGAAGCCGATTGGCAGACCTTTAAAAACCGAAATTTTGAACTCGGATGACAAACCGATTGCCAAGGCACTCATTTATATTGATTATTTTGAAGTCCTGAACATGAATGACCAGCTGCTTGGCAAAGTAGGAATTGTGAATGTCGCCGGAGAATTTCAGCTCTTTTTAGTCAAAGGCGATAGCAAAAAAACATTGGTCGGATCGGCAGCCAACCGACAACTTTTTGACAGTCAAGATCAACTCATCGGTTACTACGATTGGAGCACTTTTTGGGTTTATGCTTATTCTGTCACAGGAAAAAAGTTAGGAAAGGCAAAATGTATTGCTTTTCGAGGGTATTGCGCCACTGGAATTGCCGCCTACCTGACGGGATTGTTCAATTGAAATTTTTTTCCCTGACGAGCAATTCCCCAGTTAGTTAATAAAAAACTGCAAAGTTATTTCTCCTTCCTCCCGTTTGATATTCAGAAAAATTTCTCGTTCAGATTGCAACTGCTGTAAGAGTCCCATCGCTTTTTGAATATTATCGATCATGATCCCATTGATCGCTAGAATGATGTCATTTGTTTTCAATCCCAAGGCTTCATACATGCTCCCCTTTTTGATGTATTGGAATTTAAAATAGGTCTTTTCATCTATTTGGGTCGGTACCACGCGAGCATCTTGTAGGATTTGAGCAAAATTGGCCAACTGCTCATCCACCCACTCTCGTTGCAGATAAAAGACGGTCTGATCTGTTGAGGTAGGTGCCTCTGCCTGTGATGCTTCCGGCGGTGGTGCAACGTCTACTTTCTGTGGTTTTGGCTTCGGTTTGGGTTTTGCTTTTGGCTTCGGTTTGGGTTTTGGCTCTGGTTTAGGTTTTGGCTCCGGTTTGGCTTCCTGTTTTGCTTTTTTTTGTTTGTCCAACAAGGCCAATTCAGCAGGAGGGATGAGTCCTCGTTTATCGATGAATAACCATTCTTCCACCGCCTCTTCTAATAAAAATAATGCGACTTTGCGATTCAGAATTTTAGTGACTTTTCGACTCTCCAGAGGGCAATTAGGCGTTTTGTCTAACGTTTCCCCGATAAAACAATCTCCAATCCAAAAAATTTTATCTATTTTTGAATCAGCAGGAGCAATAAAGGCATAAGAATAGTTAAGGTTTTCAGAAACGACAGTGCCGCGCAAATCAATGTTCAACCGCGTGTGTACAAATCCGCGCACTGGCTCCGTGAAAGGAGTTGGCATGTGCGGTGGCGCTGGCCCGACAGGAACGGGGGGGCCTGATTCGGACTCTGGCAAAGGCTCAACAATGGTCAATTCTTCCGATGGCGACGCGAGGGGACGGACGGATTCCACTGGGTTTGGTCCTCGTTTTGCCTCAAAGATATTACGCTTCAAAAGAGACTCAAACCCCGATTTCTGCATACTATAATCTATAGGGAGGGACAGCTTTGAAAGAACCATGAGCTTGGGGGGAGGAACGGGCAATTTTAGAATTTCACGGCGCGTCAGTTGCCCTGCCATTGTTCCTAAGGCATACATGGACAATAAGCCGAGGGTCAGTGTGATACTGAAAAAAATGGTGGGAGCGGAAACGAATCCTTTGGTAAAAGTGCCGTGACTTGAAAATTTCATCAGAATTTTTGTGATTGCATAAATAAGTAAATTATATTTCTAAATAGGGATTTGGTCACCGCACACTAAAGCATCCGGTCATAGGATTTTTTTGGAGGAGAAGGGGTTGTTCTAAAATGATCCGAATCTTGTTGTGCTTCAGGAGAGTCTAATTGATTTTGTTCCCAAGGAAGCTCGTGGGTGTAAACATAAGCAATCGCTAAGAGCAAAAACGCAAAAAAAATCAGCATGGCCTTTTTCTCCTTAGGATCAAAATTATCTAACATGGGTTGCCTGTTTTTATTTTATATATAGTTGTTTTTTCTGCTCGTATTATTCATTTTGCCTTTAATTTACCAGAGGAAATTTAAGTTGTCAGCATTTAATCTCATCCTGGCAGGAAATATCAAATTCCGCCCCCTGCTCCTCATTTTACATTCCCTTCCCTCAAGTGTTTTCCTGCCAGGGTTTCTTGTCTTTTGAAAAAATTTCACAATCCGAAAAAATAAGGTTTTCGTGTTTATTTGCTTCAAAGCGTTTGGCTTTACCAAGAATGGTGTAAAGTTCGCATTTCTCAGAACATGCGATGCTGTCGAAGAGGGGCGATGTTTTTGGTTGTACAAAACTTGTGGAACAGGGTATTCTGCCGACAAGAAAATAGTGATGCCTCATTCAATTTTTTCACTCAGTGAGGAGGAGAACGCTCATGAAACCGATTTTCGTGGTTGATGATGAACCAGCAATTTGTGAAACCCTGGAAGGCGTTTTACAAGACGAAGGCTATCGGGTCATTTCCTGTCCGGATGCGGAAACTTTATTTGAACGCCTCCCGCAACAACAACCGAGCCTTGTCTTGCTGGATGTCTGGCTGCCTGGTGCCGATGGGATGGAAGTTTTGCAGGAGTTCAAAAAAGGCTATTTGGATGTCCCCGTGATTATGATGAGCGGGCATGCCGGGATTGAATCTGCTGTCACGGCAATCAAATTAGGCGCGTATGATTTTTTAGAGAAACCCCTCATTCTGGAAGTTTTGCTAGAAAAAGTTTCAGGTGCGCTGGCCACGCAATCCCAATGCCAAGTCGATGAATCATCCTCAGAGTCGGTGAAAATGGTCACTGCTCAAACACCGATTCGGACGGGCACGGTTTCTTTAATGGAATCGGATCAACCACAACGGACTCTCAAAAAAAATGTCGTGCTCAATGGCACCGGTTTGCTCAGTGGGCGTAACACGGGAATCATCATCAGCCCGTTAGGTTTGAATGAAGGCATTGTTTTTCAATCGCTTGATGGTTTTACGATTCCAAGCAATATCACTTCCTTGGAAAATTTTTCACAAATCGATACGAATCAACCGTTTACGGCCAATTCAACAGTATTGGCTCGCAATGGTCATCGCGTGCGAACCGTGGAGCATTTACTGGCGGCTTTGTCGATGCTTGGGATCACGAATGTACAAATCAAAACAGATGGAGAGATCCCCAACATTGATGGTTCTGCGGAAGGTTTTTGCAAATTGATTCATGAAGCAGGCATTGCGGAACAAGCTGAGAATACAAAAAAAATTGTTGTCCATAAAAAAATAGTGGTTGGTCCCGAAGATTTGGAAAAAACTCATCTTTTTGTGGAGCCGTTTAAGGGGTTTGAAATTCAGATGCGTGTCAATTATTACGCCCCGATTTTAGAGCAAAATTATACGTTCAATGCGGCGCAAACTTCCTTTGAGGAAGAAATCGCTCCGGCTCGCTCCTTCAATACCTTTGAAAGCATCGATATGGCTCAAAAAACAGGGAAAGTGGGCAGTGGTTATCTGAACGCGCATATCATTGTGCATGATGGGAAGGTGATCAATACCGAACTGCGCTACCCCGATGAATTTGTCCGTCACAAAATTCTGGATCTGATTGGAGATTTATACTTGATCGGGTTTCCCATTGAAGGGCGTTTCACAGCCAATATGACCTCTCACACCGTTAATCAAACTCTTGTTAAAAAAATACACACTGCCCTGGTTGATGAGGGATAATTCCTACTGCTAAAAACTATGTCTTATTCTCGTCACAAATGCCGTGAGCATGCTTTACAAAGCCTTTATCAGCAAGAAATTGTCACGCCTGCTAAAACAGCGGATATTGACTATTTTTTAGAGCAACTCGATGGTTCGGAAGAAGCCAGACGGTTCACACGAAGCCTCATTCTAGGAACACTGGAACATCTAGAAGGGATTGATCGTTTGTTGGAAGAAAATATGGAGAAATGGCGTTTAGAACGGCTTTCGATTTTGGTTCGTAATTTATTGAGACTCTCTGTTTATGAAATGAATTTTTCCACAGAGACGCCTTATGAAGTTGTGATTGATGAAGCAGTCACTTTGGCAAAAGATTTTGTCGATGATATTGCGCGGAGCTTCGTAAATAAGGTTCTCCAAAATATCCATGATCACGTTCCCACGTCTGAGTCTCTCTTATCCAATCCGTGACTCCTTCTTTTTTCCATTCGATACACGCAATCCATTTCCATAAAACAGTTGACGGTTCGTTCTGCAAAGAAAGCCATGAAAATTTTATTGATTGATGATGAAAAAAGCCTGATTGAGATTTTAAATAGAGAGCTTGTCAGGGAAGGCCATAACGTTGAAACGGCAGAGAATGATAAGAAGGGTGGGAAAAGTTTGTTCGAGTTCCTGAACCGTTTGATCTGATTCTGATGGATCTTCAAATGCCTGTTCTGGCAGGATTAGGAATTCTCAAACAGATCCGTAAGGAAGGTTATGAAACTCCGGTGGTGATCATGACGGGGCATGGCGATTTGAATAATTCGATTGAAGCTCTCAGGCTGGGCATCTTTGATTTTCTTGTGAAACCTTTCAGATTCCAGCAGCTTTCCGCCATTCTGACCAGGCTTTCATTGATCAAAATACCAGCCCAGGAATGGATGGATTTTTTACCTTTCTATAAGGAAAAGATTCAAATTACGATTCCCAGTCAGACCAAATTCAATGCCAAAGTGATTCATCGTCTGTGTGGTATCTTAAATTCTATTTACCAGCTCTATCGCATCAGTCCTATGCAATGGGCACTCTGTCTGGGAGAGGCTCTCAATAATGCGATTATTCACGGTAATTTAGAAGTTCCGTCTTCCCTGAAGGAAGAATCATGGGATGATTTTCAAGAGATGGTTGAGCAAAGGGAGGCTCAGCCCGAATACGGAGGAAAAAGCGTGACGCTTACGTGTCAACTCACTCACCAACGGTTAGAAATTGCTGTTCAAGATCAAGGGAAAGGCTTCAATCCCCAAGAGCTTCCAGGACCCACAGATCCTGAAAATCTGTTATCAACCACTGGAAGAGGGGTTTTTTTGATTCGAATGTTTATGGATGAGGTCACTTGGAATGAGTCAGGAAATTGTATCCACATGGTGAAATACCTCCAGACTTCTCAGGAAAATTCGGTTTGACGCTTTATCCACCAGTGGGAGCGCTGGAATGCCAAGGAATCACCGCTTCGATACTTCCCTTGACACCGATTCCCTACAGCAGGTATCTTTGCTTGTTACAATGCGTGGGAGTTGCGTTTGGTTTGATCAAAAAATTCAGGAGAGATGGCAGAGTGGACGAATGCGGTTGACTCGAAATCAATTGATCGTGCGAGCGGTCCGGGGGTTCGAATCCCTCTCTCTCCGCCAATTTTTAACTTTTCAATTTAGTCAAAAAGTGGTTTAGCTATAGGAACAGATCAATAAAGAAAGATAATGAAACATTGAGATTGGAAAGCAAGCCAGAAAAAACGATCTCTTGCGAGTTTTTTATGGTAGAAATCTTTACTGAAACGAATGTCAGAAAAGCAAAATTGTGGTAATGGTCCGAACTCGAAATTACTACAATCATTACTACAGTTATTATTAAAAATAAAGAGGTTAAAATGAAATTATCAAACTTTTTTAAAAAGGTAGAAATCTTTTTTTTCCTAATGACGATCCTCACGACAACTGTTTATTCCGTTGAAATATCTTGGCTTTTGTCTCAGACTTGGAAAGTCAAAGGCACGGGGTTTCTTGAAGAATTTTACAAAGTTCATCCCGACATTAAAGTCAAACTTGAACAATTTCCGATCAATGGGGTTTATGAACAAATCCAAGTGCGTGTGGGCACTTGCCAGAGAGACCCTGATGTGGTCATTGTCAACGCTCCTTTTACAGCAAGTTATGGTTTAAAAGGTTGGTTGGTTCCATTAGATGATGTGTTTACAAAACAAGAAAAAGAAAATTGGTATAAAGCCTCTTATGACATTGGTAGTTACAAAGGAAAATTTTTGTCAGCACCGATTCATACATCCACACAAAACATTTATTACAATGCCAACATTTTTAAAGAGGCAGGGCTCACTCCTCCTGGCCCGGATACACGGTTGACGTGGGAAGAAATCAAAGATTTGGCTGTCAAACTCATCAAGGATAAAAATGGCGACGGCGCCACCGATATCTGGGGATTTAATTGGGAACAAACAACTCAATACTATCAACTTCAGCCCTTATTTTTATCGAAAGGTGGCGACTCGATTGGGTCAGATGGCCTGATGGTCGATGGGATTGTCAATTCTGAAAAATGGGTGAGCGGGTTACAATTTTACGGGGATATGTTCAATAAATATAAAGTGTCTCCGGTGACAAGTGTTCGGGTCTGGGAAATGTTCAGAACAGGACAGTTGGCCATGATGTTAGGGGGGCCTTGGAATGTGGGGCGTTTAGCAGGCAAAGACTATGGCTTTGAATGGGGGATTTCAAGACATCCCTATTTCAAAGGGGGAAAAGTTGTCACTCCAACGAGTGGCTGGCACCTTGGAGTCAGTGCGTGTTCAGATCAACAGGAAGCCGCAAAAAAATTCGTGCATTGGTTCACCACAGCAGCAGGAGGGCAAGCCTGGTTCAGTAAAGTGAGAACAGCCCTCTCGGCACAAAAGCCGGTCAATCAATGGATCTTGGATAATGAAAAATACAAAAAGAAACCGTGGAATAACATTCGTGTCGCTATTGAGGAAGCGGGCGTGAATCCGGTTCCACGGCCCTCAATGGTCGGGTATTATGAATATCAACAAACATTAGAAAATACCTTCAGTGACATCCGGAATGGCGTTTCAGCAGAAAAAGCGTTGAATGCCTCGATTGGTCGTTTGAACAGCGAATTATCCAAATACAAATAAACCTCAAGGCAGCAATGGTTTTTCCATTGCTGCGCACTAATCTCTTACCATGCTTAAAGCCAAAACATTCACTCCCTTTTTGTTTCTTTTTCCCGCATTATTGCTGTTAATCACATTTAGAATATTCCCGATATTCTTAAGTTTTTCAGAATCTTTTTTTAAAAAGGGGTTTGGCTTTAATGCAGAGAAAACCTTTATTGGATTCGAGAATTATATCAGGCTTTTCAATGAACCGATCCTTTACAATTCTTTGTATGTCACTTTAAAATTTTGCCTTGTCTGTATTCCGATTCAGATTTTTTTAGGAATGAGTTTGGCGGTGCTCGCCAATCAAAGGGTCAAAGGAATTTTTATCTTCAGAAGCATCTTTATGCTACCCATCGCCGTATCGCCAGTGGTCAGTACGACCATCTGGCAGTTGATGTTGGATAAAACGTCGGGTTTGGTCAATGGGGTTTTATTTTATTTTGATCTCGAAACTCAACCGTTTTTTTCTTCGGAAGACCAGGCATTATGGGCGGTCATTCTGGTGGCCTGCTGGAGGGGAATTCCCTTTTTCATGTTATTTTTTCTAGCAGGATTGCAGGAGATTCCTCAAGATTATAAAGAGGCAGCGGCCATTGATGGGGCCAATCGTTGGCAAATTTTTTGGAAAATCACATTCCCTTTGTTAAAGCGTGTCACGGCTTTTGTGGTTGTGACAGGAACGATTTTAAATTTTATTCTACTGGAACCGATCCTCTTGATCACTCGTGGAGGTCCCAATGAATCGACTAATTTGATCATGTGGGAAGCTTATCGACGAGGTTTTTTATATGGAGATTTGGGTGGAGCCTCTTCATTGATGTCTTTGATTGTGATCATCATCTTGTTGTTGGTCGTGATTGAATTCCGTATTTTGCGCACTGAAACTTAACAAAAAATCAATCAATGGGTTACTCAAGCGTAGAAAAAACTTACATCTATACCTTGTTACTCATCACAAGTTTTCTGTTTTTTTTGCCGCTCTTGTGGGCGATTTCCGCTTCCTTTTCGCCCAACACTTATATCTTTAAGCATTTATTTCCCATTTCTATAAAAGCACTCATTCCTTTTGAATTTACGACCGAAGCTTATCGTAATTTGTGGGAAAGGGATTTTGATCTGGCCATTAGAAATTCATTGATCTTGAGCATTGTCGGGACCATCGGAGGCGGGATCATCAGTGCGACGGCCGGATTTGCTTTTGGGCGATTTAATTTTATTGGTAAAAAAATAATTTTTGGCACCGTCCTTCTTTCTTTTATGATACCGGCTGACATGTTGGCCATTCCCACTTTTATCTTGGTGACTGATTTAGGTTGGTCCAATACCTGGCAAGGCCTCCTTGTGCCAAGCTTGGCACACAGTCTTGCGATCTTTTTATTCACGCAATTTTTTAAAGGCATTCCTCAAGAAATGATCGATGCGGCCAGAGTCGATGGCGCTTCCTGGTTGCGCATCTTTGTCTCGATCATTATTCCGATGTCCAAACCCGCTATGTTGAGTGCGGGCTTGCTGCTATTTATTTTTCAATGGACTGCTTTTTTTTGGCCCTTACTGATTGCTCCTAGTCCGGATTTAAGGGTCATCCAAGTCGCGATTTCACAAGCCGTACTGGACTATAATGTGCAGTGGAACGAACTACTGGCCGGTGCCACTTTAGCCGCTGCAATTCCGATATTTTTAATTTTACCATTTCAAAAATATTATATTGAAGGTGTCAGTGGTAGTATTAAAGGATAATTATTTTGGAGATTGATATGAAAAAAATTCCAGTCATACTCGACACAGACATTGGTTTTGATATTGATGATCATTGGGCTTTAGTGATGATCCTCAAATCACCGGAACTCGATATTAAATTGATCACAACAGACACGGGGAACACGCACTATCGTGCCAAACTTGTTGCAAAGACGTTAGAACTTGCGAATCGAACCGATATCCCGATTGGCATTGGGATTCCGCTGATGTTTCAAAAAGAAACTCAAATCGATTGGGTCGAAGGTTATGATTTGACTCAATATCCTGGTGAGATCATTAACGATGGCGTGGGAGCCCTCATTGACACCATTATGCAATCTGAAGAGCAAGTGACCTTAATTGGGATTGCCCCAGTTCCCAATATCGCGTCTGCCCTGCAAAGAGAACCGAGAATCGTGAACAATTCTCGTTTTATTGGCATGCATGGCAGTATCAGAAAAGGATATTTAGGAGCAGCCAACCCTGCCCCTGAGTTTAATGTTTTTCAAGCGACTAAATCCTGTCAGATGGTCTTTGAAGCAGACTGGCCGATCACAATTACGCCTTTAGACACCTGCGGAATTGTCACTCTGAAAGGCGATCATTATCAATCTATTCTTCGTAGCGAGGATCCTTTAGTGAAAGCCATTGTCGCCAATTACTTCATTTGGGAAAAAAATATTGACTGGCCTAAATATAAAGATTTGGATCCCAACAAAGTTTCTTCGGTCCTTTATGATTGTGTGGCGATCTATTTAGCTTTTTCAGAAGAATTGCTTGAAATTGAGGAATTGCCGTTGACTATTACAGACGAAGGCAAAACAGTCATTGAGGCGACAGGAAAAATGGTCCGATGTGCCACCTCCTGGAAAGATCAAAACAAATTTGAAGAATTTTTAACCAACCGATTACTTCAGAGTTAAAAGATGAGGATTTTATGAGCGACAAACCCAATATCATTTTTTTGTTTCCAGATCAATTGAGAGCGGCTTCCCTTCCTTTGTTTGGGGAAACTCAAATTGCCACTCCTCACATCGACAAATTGGCAGAAGAAGGCATTGTCTTCACGAATTCGATCACTCCTTGCCCTGTTTGTACCCCTTCTCGGGCGATGTTGACCACAGGGCGTCATCCTCAAACCACCGGACACCTGATCAATTCCACTCGGACCCGACATTCGGAAATTTCGATTGGGGATACTTTTGCGCATTGGGGATACAAAACAGGATGGGTCGGTAAATGGCATCTTCATACGGGCGTTTGGCCTGCCGTTGATAATATGCCTCAATCTCCGGATTGGATCCCAGAAGGAAGAGACCGTTTGGGCTTTCAGTATTGGCGTGCGTACAATCAGCATATGGTCTATTTCAATGGGTTTGTCAGCGGAAATGATTGGAATTATGAACAGTGGGAAGGCTATGAGACCGATGGGCTGCTCAATTACGGTATTGAATTTATGGATCGCGTTGGGGAAGATCCCTTTCTGTTATTTTTATCGCCTCATCCTCCCCATTTTACTCCGTTCCAATTTGCTCCTGATAAATTTTATGAAATGTTACCAAGTCAGTTATCTTTGCCTGAAAATGTTCCGGATGAGCAGCAAAAAGAATCGCTGGAAATGTATCGGCATTACTTAGCAATGATTTTGGCGATTGACGAAATGCTGGGGAAGTTGATGGCTTATTTAGCAAAATCGGGAAAAGATAAAAATACGATTGTGGTCTTCAGTTCGGATCATGGCTCGCAAGTGGGTGCTCATGGAGTGAGACCTTGGCAAAAAAAGAACCCATATGAAGAATCGATTAAGGTTCCCACCATTGCCAGATTTCCTGGTGTCCTTGCTCAAGGCATTCGAAACGATACATTAATGTCCATTGTCGATTTTTTTCCAACCCTTTGTGGTTTGTGTAACATCCCTGTTCCGCGTTCCATTGAAGGGAAAGATCTATCAGATGCATGGTTAGGAAAAGATCAAGCACTGGAACAAGAGGCCCTGCTGTTGATGAATTTTTCAAACAAATTTGATTGGTTTGAAGATGGTGCGGAATGGCGTGGTGTTCGCACAAAGACCCATACTTATGTAAAACGGCTCAATGGTAAAATTGAACTGTATCATAATTTGCAAGATCCGCTTCAAATGAATAATCTCATTGGCAATGAACATGCGAAAATTGATCAAAGCCAAATGGAAGATCATTTGATTAAATTGATGAAACAACGGGGAGATCAATTACGCCCTTGCACCGATTGGAAAAATTGGTTAGACCATCAAAGAAGAGTTGTCAGAAATGCATTTGGACCTTTGGGGGATCCGGAAGGTCTTCCGGACTGGTCCTTACTTCACTAACAACTGAAGGGAAATGTTTATGTCAAAAGAAAATCCATTACAACCTACCGAAAATGCACTCACCTTCATGCTTCGCCTCGAAAACAATCAAGAGCTGGCAGGAGAGTGTGAGAAAACAGATTTGGAAGGACGCCTTGAAATTGCCAAGAACATGGATTTGGAAATATCTGAGTCAGAACTACGACGCACCATTACCATGTGGGATTATGCTGGAGGCTGGCACAAATGGCTCAGTTATGGAAGAATCGATCAAGCCTCTGACGATTTGCCAGACCTCTTTCCTGATTTTCAAGTGACCGAAGGAGATAAAAAAGACTTCAATGAAAATGGGTTCTTGATCCTCCGGAATGTAGCCAGTAAAGAGGAAATCGAAAAGTATCGGCCTGTGGTTCGGAATTGTTTAGAATTGTATAATACCCAATATTCCCATGAAAAAGAACAAGGGGCTTTTTTGCAAACAAAAAATTTGAGAATGAGAAATCCGGCGGCCAGAAAATTTACGACCGCTCCCAGATTTGGTAAAATTGCTGCGGATCTCTTAGGGGTTGATTCGGTCCGAATCTATCACGATCAGGCTTTGTATAAAGAAGCCGGTGGGAGCAAAACAGCGTGGCATCAAGATAAACTGTATTATCCCCTAGACACGGATAAAGTTGTGACAATCTGGCTTCCCTTAGTGCATGTCAAAAGAGAAATGGGAACGATGCATTTTGCGAAAGCGTCTCACAAAAAAGGTTATCTTGGCTTCCAACCGATTGGAGAAGAAGCCGAAGATCATTTTACAGAGCATATTCAAAAACAGGGGTTTGAAATTTTTGAAAGCCCTGATCTTAACGTGGGTGATGCCACTGTTCATCATGGTTGGGTTCTGCATGGTGCCCCTCCCAATTTAACAGAATCCAATAGAGAAGCCCTGGTCATTGCTTACTACCCTGATGGCACACGCCTCCTCTCTCCGGTCAATGTTTATCAAGAAAGAGTCCTCAAATATATGTACAGAGAACTCAATCCGGGAGATCTGGCAAACGGTTCTACCAATCATGTGGCTTACCCCTAAAAACAATGCGGGGTGAATCCTATCGGGCACCTCAATTGAAGTCTTTATCGCTTCCCTACAACGACAAAGCAGGATCTCGAATTTACTGCTTATACTTTTTGATCTCCCCACTGTCCAGGAGTGCCATATAGGCTTTCAATTCCTTTTTAACCACGGGTGCCAAAAAGTAAAGACCGAGTATGTTTGGCACACAAATCAGGAAGACCATGGCATCCGAAATATCCAATATCGGACCAAGCTGAACCATACAACCCAACGCCACGAAAACGCAAAAAATAACATTGTAGGTTTTCTTCGAGGAGTTGCTTTCGCCAAACAGATAGCTCCAGCCTTTCAAACCGTAATAGGACCAGGAGATCATCGTGGAAAAGGCAAACATCATGGCTGCAACCGCTAGGACATACGGGAACCAGCTGATCTGCCGTTCAAATGCAGCGGAAGTCATGGCAACGCCTGTAGCGTCTCCTGCAAAATCGGGGTTTGCCACTTGGCTCGTCCCGATGACCAGGGCGGTGATCGTACAGATAACGATGGTGTCAATAAAGGGTTCCAGCAAGGAAACGAATCCTTCGGTAACCGGTTGCTTTGTCTTGACGGCGGCATGCGCGATAGACGCCGATCCAATCCCAGCCTCATTGGAAAACACGGCTCGTTGGAAACCGATGATCATCGCACCCAGTGCGCCCCCGGCAATGCCCTCCCCAGTGAAAGCACCACTGAAGATATTGGCGATGGCTTCAGGCAGATAGGCGCCATTCATGGCGATCACAATAATCGCAAACACGCAGTAAAAAACGGCCATGAAGGGCACAATTTTTTCGGTCACTTTTGCAATGGATTGGATCCCTCCGACAATCACCAGGAAAACCACCAGGGCGAGCACCAGCCCGACCAGCCACCCAAGGCCATCGAGCATTCCGCCCGTTACGTAATTCAACTGAACATAGGCTTGGTTGGACTGGAACATATTCCCGATCCCCATGGCGCCCAGTGCAATCCCAATCGCAAAAAAGCCGCCCAACCATTTTCCCAAGTTTGGCATGCCGATCTCGGTAAACCCTTTTTTCAGGTAGAACATCGGGCCACCGGAGACGCTGCCATCGGGATTTTTGGTCCGATACTTTACGCCGAGGGTACACTCCACGAACTTGGTTGACATCCCCAGAAATCCGGCAAGGATCATCCAGAAAGTGGCTCCAGGCCCTCCAACCGTCACCGCAACCGCGACCCCGCCAATATTCCCGATCCCGACGGTTC
>WASW01077979.1_pt1 | contig 14152 bp, 17 predicted proteins | sample 5698521 | NCBI WGS metagenome assembly WASW01 (sample SAMN11175560, study PRJNA528189) | sponge metagenome | isolation source: marine sponge | host: Leucetta | place: Antarctica: Western Antarctic Peninsula, King George Island | collected 2013-01
CCTGGTTGAATTGAGTTTGCGTCTGAGCCCACTAAACCCCAAACATTAGCAACACCACCCGCCATTGAAAAATCATCCATTTCATCATTCAGCAACACGCCTGTACCAGGCACAACAAATCCACTACCGAATGGATAATTAATTGATAAAGTTGCCGCCACATAATTGCCGTCACTATCTAGCACTGAAAAATGTGTTGTATCCTCGCCTTTTGATTCAAGTGCTCCAGCAAGAGACTGACTTGTGCTTGCCTTAGCTTGATCAAAGTCAGAAAATTTCTCGCGCGCGTAATTCTTATTAAGAAGTTTATCTAAAGGAATTTTATTATAATCAGGATCACCCAGATATATCGCACGATCCTGATAAGCCCGCCGCATTGACTCTACGACCGTATGTATTGATTCTGCATCATTAAGATCTAATGATTGCACCTGTTCTAACATGGAAAGTATTTGCGTGATGACCACACCTCCTGATGTTGGCGGTGGAGGCATAATCACTTCTATACCATGGTACTTAACTTTAATAGCCGATCTCTTTTCAATATGATAATTTGCCAGATCTTGTAACTGCCATATTCCGCCCGCCTCCTGCACTCCTTGCACAAGTTTTTGCGCCACTTCTCCGTGATAAAAACCTTTAGCACCTTGTTGAGCGATTCTCTCTAGTGTGTCCGCTAAATCAGTCTGTCGAATTACAAAATTATTTTTTGGCACTTCTCCATTATCTAAAAATATTTTCCTCGACGCTGGAGACGCCAATAACGCCTGTTTACGCAAGTTAGCAAGCTTCAAATAATGGTTGCCAGGAGTGAAGCCATCTCTGGCATAACTTATCGCCGCTTGTAAATTTTGTTTCAATGACAGATTGCCGTACTCTTTATTAATGACTTCTAGCGCTGCAACAACCCCTGGTATGCCTGCAGATAATGGCCCATTGATTGAAGTGCTGTTTAATTTACCTTCTTCATCTAAATACATATCATGCGTTGCATTGAGCGGGGCTATTTCTCTGCCGTCAATTACAATGTCAGCGTTATTTTTTGCATCATGCAGCAACCAAAAACCGCCCCCGCCCAAACCACTACCATAGGGTTCTACTACGGCTAATGCTGCACTCATGGCGACGGCTGCATCAAATGCATTACCACCCGCTTGTAATGCTTGTTCGCCTGCTTGAGTCGCTAACTTATGTGCACTGGCAACAGCATAAGAATTTTTATGTTCATCAGCTTGTGCAAGCACAATCAATGAAGAAATTATAAATATTAGGAATATTCTAGAAATCATTATTTAGGCTTTATTTTTGATTAGTTCATCATATTTATTTTGTAGCTGCTGATTTGTCTCAGTATGTTTTGGATCAATCAAAATACAATCTACCGGACAAACTTCAACACATTGAGGTACATCGAAATGTCCAATACACTCGGTACATTGGTTAGGCCTTATTTGATAAATTTCTTCGCCCTCAAATATCGCATCATTAGGGCACTCTGGTTCACATACATCACAATTTATGCACTCATCAGTAATATATAGCGCCATGACTATTTGCCTGAAATCTTATTGTTCAATGCTCGCTCAACTTGTGGATGTACAAATGTCGAAATGTCGCCACCAAGTAATGCAACTTCTCTCACAATACTTGATGAGATGAACGAGAATTGTTCTGCGGGCGTTAGAAATATTGATTCTAAGGTTGGGTCAAGATGACGATTCATACTCGCTAACTGAAATTCAAATTCAAAATCAGATACTGCTCGTAATCCTCTCAGCACGGCGACAGCATCATGATCTCTAGCAAAATTCACTAGCAACCCACTAAAGCCACACACCTCTACGCCTTCACATTCTGAAAACACGGTATTGGCCAGAGAGACTCTCTCTTCTAACCCGAATAGTGGTTCTTTCTGTGGGCTATCAGCTATGCCTACTACTACTTTATCAAATACATGCAAGGCTCTACGCACCAAGTCTGCATGACCATTCGTGACTGGATCAAATGTCCCGGGGTAAACAACTATCTTTGACATGGGTATTTTTACTCGAGTTAATTACGCCAACACTATTTCGTTGAAATTAATCCGCATTCTACTTGACCTGCTTTTAACTGTCTCTGCCATTGCCATGAGTCTGGCAGGGTTTGTGGGAATTTCTCCGGAGAGGCTTCCAAATAGATCAAACCACCTTTTTTAATACGGTCACTGTCGATTAACTGCTGCAATATTTCATCAGGGTTGTATTTAGAAAATGGCGGGTCTACAAAAATTATGTCGAACTGAGTAGAGCAATGTTGAATATAAGATAATGCGTCCGCACAGGCTAAACTGATTTCTTTAGCATCTAACCTTTCTACTTGCTGCGAGAGCAATGAAACTACTTTTTGATCATTATCTACTAAGGTTGCACGTGCCGCACCTCGTGACACCGCCTCAAAGCCAAGCGCTCCGCTACCGGCAAAAAGATCTAAGCAGTGACTTCCTTCAATTCGTGTTTGCAACCAGTTGAATAGCGTCTCTCTAACACGATCTGGTGTAGGACGAACGTCGTCTTGCAGAGCAACGGGGAGTTTAGTGCCGCTCCAACGCCCAGCAATTATCCTAACTTGCTGAGGCGCCCTCGCTAAATTATGCGTCTTCTTCTGGCTTTTGCTCACTACCGACAATTACCGTCACAAATGTGTTTAAGTCTAGATGCTTGCGGAATGCTGTCTTCACATCTTCCAGGCTAACCTTCTCGATATTTTTATTGAAGTCATTCAAATACGTTAGGGGCAAATCGTAATAACCAATGACAGACAGATAACCTAGAATATCTTTATTGCTATCAACACGTAGAGGAAACCCATTCATGATGTTTTGCTTACTCAAAGTAAGCTCTTCTTGGGTGGGTCCGTTTTCAATGAAATCTGCCAGCACTTCGTTACATACTTGAACTGCTTCGGCCACTTGATCTGAACGAGTTTGCAGGCCAAGCATAAACGGGCCAGATTGCTCGTAAGGTAAAAAGTAGCTATACACGCTATAAGATAAACCTCTGTTGCTTCTTACTTCCTTAACCAAACGAGAAGTAAAACCACCACCACCTAGTATGTGATTGCCTAAATAGAGATTAAAATAATCTGGATTACCGCGCTCAATACCAATTTGCCCCATTCGCACATGCGATTGTTGCGATGGAAAATCAATATGTTGTTTAATGGCTGATGAGGGCTTCACTGCCTCAATTTTTGCTTTCGCTTCACCTTTAGGTAGTGAACTGCTGATCTTGTTTGCAATATCTTCTGCTTGCTTCCTTGATACATCACCGACAATTGCCAAAATAGAATTTGTTGCCACAAAATAATTTTTATGGAATTTTTTTATGTCTTTCAGTGAGATTTTATTTGCGCTTTCTTTGGTGCCACTTCGCGTCTGTGCATATGGGTGTTGTTGATAGAGTTGTTCGAAAAATTTTCGCCCAACAACATCACTAGGACGTTGATCGCTATCTTCCAGCGAAATTAATAATCTTTTCTTCTCTCGATCAAAGTCACGCTCAGGAAATGAAGGTTGTGATACGACGTTAATAAACATCGTTAACGCATCGTTAAAAAAATCTTTATCAGTTAGGCTACGCAGAGTCACACTAGAACGATCCAAATCCACGCTTGCGCTAAATTGAGCGCCAACATCTTCAAACCTTGATGCAACATCATCTGCATCTAGCTCACCCGTGCCTTGATCCAGCAATCCATGCGTCATTGATGACAGTCCTGCTAGCTTATTATCACGCGCACTACCAGCATCAAATGTTAGCGCTAAATCCACCATCGGTAACTCTGGGGAGTTAACATGTAATACTTTAATGCCGTTTCCTGTTGTCCATGTGTTTATTTCAGGCATAGCAAAAGCGACTGAAGAAACGCTTAGTGCAACACATACAATCGTAGATCGAATTAATATAGTCATATTCATTATCATTTTTCACCAAGGCTTTTACGCTCTAGTGGCGTTAAAATTGCAACCGTTTTAAAATCATCGATCAAATATTTTTTAGCGACATCACGCACTTCTTCAGCAGTGATTTTTTGGATGTTATCAGCATATTCATTTATCGTTTTCCAGCCAAGCCCTACCGTTTCTAAAGAACCAATAACATAAGCTTGTCTTTGTACAGAATCTTGTTGATACACTTCACCAGCCAGTACTTGCGCTTTAACTCGCTTCAGCTCTCGTTCACTGACTAATTCATTTTGTAATTTATCTATTTCTTGAGTTATCGCTTGTTCTAACTCTTCTAGAGTGTTTTCAGCATTTGGCGTGCCCTCAAATAGGAACATATTGCTTCTGGCTGAATAAATATCGTATTGCGCGCCAGCACTGGCAGCAACTTCTTGCTCTCGCACTAAGTTTTTACTTAAACGAGAACTTCTTCCACCATCGAGTATTCCAGACAGAATATTCAAAGCATAAGCCTCACGGCTATCTTTAGCCGTTTTCAATGTAGGGACTTTGTAACCAATAATCATATAAGGAAGTTTAGCGACTGCTTTAACCTCAACCCTTCGTGCTCCTACTTGTCTAGGCTCTAATCTTGCTTTTAGCTTTGCAACTTTACGTGATGGCACTGGCCCATAATATTTCTCCGCCAATGAAAACACTTGTTCAGGATCTACGTCACCTACCACCACTAATGTTGCATTATTTGGTGTATACCACTGCTGGTACCACTCACTTAAATCGGTCACTTTCATGTGGTCTAAATCATTCATCCAACCGACCACTGGATTATGGTATGGACTACTATTAAAAGCGGTGGCATTAAACTGCTCATAAGTGAGAGCATTTGGATTGTCTTCTGTCCGCAGCCGTCTTTCTTCCTTAACAACTTCGAGTTCTTTTATGAATTCTGATTCATCTAAGTTTAACTGAGCCATACGATCTGATTCAAGATCAAAACTAGTTTCTAACTTTGACACATCAAACAGCTGATAATATGCGGTGTAGTCTCGACCAGTGAAGGCATTATCTCGCGCCCCAATAGTCGCTAATATCTCTGAAAATTCTCCCATTGGGTGCTTAGGTGTCCCCTTAAACATCATATGCTCAAGTACATGTGACACGCCGGTAATACCACCATATTCACTGGCTGATCCGACTTTGTACCAAACCTGAGCGGTAGCGACTGGTGCTCGATGGTCTTCTTTTACGATCACTTTGAGCCCATTTTCTAGCGTCTTCTCATGAACTGTTGCCCAACTACTTGCCGCTAATAAAAATAAAACTAGAATTGCATTTATTGATAAAATAATTTTCTTCATTCGCATTGACTAACTGTGGTTACGTTACTATAAGATTCATGTCTTACGACAGCAGGTGAATTAGTTCGTTCAACCCAAGCATAGCATTATATTTCTTACCATTATTTACTTAAATATATGACTGACCAAAATTTGCTCGACCGATTAAAACATGGTTTATCTAAGACTCGAGGTGTGCTTTCAGAGGTTATCCGAGGCGACACTTCCAAACCTATTGAGGAAATTATCACAGACGTTGAGGATGGCTTATTGATGGCTGATGTCGGCATAGAGACTTGCGATAAGCTAATTACTCAGCTGAAAAGTCTCGTGGATAAAGAGAGCAAAACTAACCTACACCCGAATATCTCAGAATTATTATCCCAATGCATATTTGAAATTCTAGCGCCGAGTAACAAGCCGATGCTTATTGGCAAAATTAAGCCTTTTTCAATATTAGTGGTGGGCGTCAATGGCGCCGGCAAAACCACCACGATTGGAAAGCTTGCCAGACGTCTGAAGAAAAATCGCAAATCAGTCATGCTAGCTGCAGGTGATACGTTTCGTGCTGCCGCAGTTGAACAACTCATTATCTGGGGCGAACGCAATGATATCCCTGTCGTCTCACAATCAACCGGCTCTGATAGCGCATCAGTTGTGTTTGATGCTCTTGAATCCGCAACAGCTCGCAATATTGACGTATTAATTGCCGATACTGCAGGACGTCTTCATACTCAAAGCGACCTAATGACTGAACTGCAAAAAGTGAAGCGCGTGATGAATAAAATTGATGCTAATGCACCTCATGAGACATTACTAGTCCTCGATGCCAGCATGGGCCAGAATGCGTTACGCCAAGCTGAACAATTTCATCAATCAATGAATGTCACTGGCTTGTGTATTACTAAGTTAGATGGCACCGCTAAAGGCGGCGTTGTGATAGCAATTGCTGATCGGCTTGGACTGCCTATTCGCTACATTGGTGTCGGCGAATCAATTGACGATCTGCAAGTATTTGATGCCAAAGAGTTCACCAGCGCACTGATTGGTGGATAACAGTTAGGTTACTATCAAATGATTCGACTACAAAACATCTGCAAGCGATACCCTGAAAGCGGTGAAATTCTCGCTCAAATTGACCTCCAGCTTGATGATGGCGAGATGTGTTTTCTAACTGGCCCTTCTGGTTCAGGCAAGAGCACCTTATTAAAAGTCATTGCATTAATTGAAGCTCCCACACGCGGCAAACTTTATTTTGACGAAAGAAATGTCACTGACCTGAATAAATCTAGTATTTCCACCTTCCGCAAAAAAATGGGTTTGGTATTTCAAGACCATCGGCTACTCAATGATCGTAGTGTATTTGAAAACATTGCACTTCCCTTACGTATCAATGGTTTTAGCCCCAAAGACATTCCCAGAAGAGTAAGAGCTGCTCTGGATAAGGTGAATTTGTTAAATAAAGAAAAATCCAACCCTGTCTCCTTATCCGGTGGAGAACAGCAACGCGTCGGCATTGCGCGCGCTATTGTTCATCGGCCTCGTTTATTATTGGCCGATGAGCCCACAGGCAATCTTGACCCGGAATTATCCGCTGACATTATGAAATTATTTTTAGATTTTAATCAGGTGGGTGTCACCGCATTGATTGCCAGCCATGACGTCAGTTTAATTAAAAGTTTTAATAAAAAGATATTGAATTTAGATAACGGACGGTTAACCAACTAATAAGCCGTTATGAAAAATAAAATTACCCAGGGCAGTTTAAACACTCAAGCGTTTCTTTGGTTTGAACATCATATTGATAGCTTTAAGCTCAGCTTCTCTCGCGCTATTACCAGCCCAGTTTCTTTTATTTTTACTGCATTAATGATCGCGATTGCGCTTTCAATTCCCATGAGCCTTTACGTTGTATTTTCAAGTGTGCAGCAATTAACAAACCAATGGGATAGCGACAAACAAATCACTCTATTTTTAGCTGACAACATTAGTTACTCTGAAGCAAAAAAACTAGCAGAGTCGATTGCCAACAAAGATGAAATTGCCAACGCTTTTGCCATCGATAAACAAGTGGCATTAGATGAGTTCAAAAAACAAATGGGCTTGGATGCCATCGCAGAAAATTTACCGAAAAATCCTCTCCCTCATTTAATTATTGCTAACCCTGAAGCAACACTTTCTAACTTCGGGTCTCTACAAACATTAGAAAATGATCTGCGCAATATGAAGCAAGTTCAGGAAGTACAATTTGATCTACTTTGGTTTCAACGCTTACAGGCAATGCTAGCAGTGATCAATCGTATTCAATGGATAGTCAGCATAGTATTGTTACTAGCAATCGGATTAATCATTGCCAATGTGATTCGTTGGGAAGTAACAAGTCGTCATGCAGAAATAGATATTATAAAACTAGTAGGCGCCAGTGATGCTTATGTCAGACGACCTTTTTTATATTCTGGATTTTGGTTGGCTGTTACTGGATCAGTACTAGCACTTTTTATTGTCTCACTATGCAGCTGGCTAATCCAACAATCGACCACAAAGCTATCATCACTGTTTGGAAGTGACTTTCAGTTAACTTCATTATCTATTGGTTTGGCTAGCTTGATAGTCATTAGCGCCAGCTTGCTTGGTATCGGCGCAGCATGGATTTCAGTTATGCATAAAATCAAAGCTTTTAGTTAGCGCTACCAGTCTTCAACTAGATTATTTGCTGCCAATCGCCAATTAATTGCATCAGCTGTGTCAAAAATTAATTCTCTAGTAAATGATTGGCATTCTCGATCTTGAATTATTTTTTTGCATATGCGGCAGACCTTTTTCTAACCACCCATCAATAGTCAGTTGGTCTACTCCAAAGATATGAGCAAGATCGGCTTTGCTAACTTGGACTCCTGGCATGAATCTACCTCTTTTTTGTATTAACCGTGTTACGAAAAATTAGTTAATGAACTTAAGCGCATCCAGCGATCTTTATCATTTAAGACTTATTGATCTACTTTTAAGGGTGATTACACATACTTTTAGCATGGTTATATACTGCATTTATCGTGACAACCGTAGTATATGACGCCAGTCAGTCACTGACGATAACCGCCAACTATCTCGCGATGTTGGCCTTTCATTGATATTGCAATCACTACCCCTGCGCTCAAACGAGTAACCCTTTCCTCTAAATTCGCATATAGAAATGAACGGTATCTTAATAGTTTTCCAATACCCACCGGCAGTTACCTCTATGGACAAGTATGGTCGATAAAGTGAGCACCTTATTCTGACTAGACGCCGTGGGAACTATTCAACTGGTTAGCACTCTATAATGGTGAGTGCTAAACTACCCCATAGTATGAATTGGAGAATACGTACCATGAGTAATAACTTGGTTATTTCACAACCACATGAATTGGCTTTAACAGCTGGAAGTTTGGACGCCTATATCAATGCGGCGCACCAACTACCTATTTTATCTGCTGAAGAAGAACATAACCTAGCGGTCCGCCTACGAGATCATCAAGATCTTGAAGCTGCGCGTACCCTAATTACTCATCATCTACGTTTCGTTGTCCGTGTTGCACGTGGCTATAGTGGCTATGGCTTATCCCTTGCTGATCTTGTCCAAGAAGGCAATATTGGTTTAATGAAAGCAGTTAAAAGATTTGATCCGACTATGAATGTTCGTTTGGTCTCATTTGCAGTCCATTGGATACGCGCTGAAATGCATGAGTTCATTCTGCGCAATTGGCGTATTGTAAAAGTGGCAACAACTAAGGCTCAACGTAAATTATTTTTTAATTTACGTAGCAAGAAAAAAAGACTAGGTTGGTTAAATAACCAAGAAGTGGAATCAGTTGCTATGGACTTAGGCGTTAAGCCGAGTGAAGTACTAGAAATGGAGTCGCGTCTTAGCGGTCAAGATTTAGGCTTTGATGCACCCAGTAGTTCTGCCGATGCAGATAATATCTCTTCTCCTTCGGCCTATTTAGTACACGATAGCGAAGACCCTGCCGCTAGTTTTGAAAGAGATAATTGGACTGGCCACCAAACTGACCAACTGTTAACAGCGATGAATGAATTAGATGATCGTAGCCGTGAGACTATTCGAGCGCGTTGGCTATCAGATAAGAAGCAAACACTACAGAATCTTGCTAAACACTATGGTGTTTCGGCTGAACGTATTCGCCAAATAGAGAATAATGCGATGAAAAAGCTTCAGGGTTTTATACAAGCCTAAGCAAGTAGTGGCAAATATCGATCTAATAGTAGTACTGCAAAAAGTACCATCAAATAAACAATCGAGTAAACGAAGGTATTATTTGCTTTCGTTCTACTCTTAGTAATTTGCAAACTGATCGCATAATACAAAAAGCCTGCATTCAGCAGCAACACGCTCACCAAGTAGACCCAACCCGACATTCCCGTGAAAAATGGGAAGATCGTAATTACGCACATCAGTATTGTGTATAAGGTGATCTGTAGCCTGGTGTAATCATCACCGTGAGTCACCGGCAACATAGGAATATCCACCTTCGCATATTCTTCTTTGCGGTAAAGTGCCAACGCCCAGAAATGTGGGGGCGTCCAGGTGAAGATAATCAATAATAGCAGCAGTCCATCTGCTTCTATTTGGCCAGTGACCGCCGTCCAACCGAGTAATGGTGGAGTAGCGCCGGCTGCCCCACCTATGACAATATTTTGTGGTGTCGCACGCTTTAAATACATGGTGTAGATGACGGCGTAACCGACTAATGAGGCAAACGTCAACAGCGCAGTGATCATATAGATCTTGACGATTAATATCGCCATACCTACAACACCAATAACACCGGCAAACGCTAGTACCGAAGCCTTACTCAGTGAACCAGACGGTAATGGGCGTAGCTTTGTTCTATCCATCGCCGCATCAATTCGGCTATCTGCCACATGATTAATCGCAGCGGCAGAACTTGCCACTAATCCAATACCAAGAGTGGCATAAATGAATGTTGCTAAGGCAACATTGCCGGGTGCCATTAACATGCCAACAATTGCAGTAAACACCATTAAAGCTACTACTTTTGGCTTACATAGCTCTAAGTAACTTCGCCATTGACTCAATGGACCGAATGCCGTACTTATTGATGAGAATAGTGACTTTGAAGACATATTTAAGTTAAGAAAAACCTGAAAGCTAGTGACTAGTGCGGGCGGATCTTAACATATATACGCTTACCACAAGGCTGAATAACAACAAGAGAGCGACACCATTATGTAATACAGCTACCGCCAACGGCAGCTTAAACAGTGCATTTGAAATACCTAAACTCACTTGTAAAGCTAATAACCCCATTATTAACAATGCATTGTTTTTTAGTAACTGCCTAGCATCTGTGTGTTTCCATAACCTGCTTGCATAAAAGAGTATCGCGAATGTTGCCACGACAGCACCCATTCTATGTACATAGTGAATCGCCACACGCGCGGGATGGTCAAGTACCCCAAATTCGTAATCAACGCCTAACCCTCTCCATAAAACAAAGGCATCTTTGAAGTCCATAATCGGCCACCAGGATTGCTGGCATTGAGGAAAATCAACACACGCTAATGCCGCATAGTTAGAGCTTACCCAGCCGCCCAAAGCGATCTGGCCAATTAAGACAAGCACAACAAAGATGGAAATATTAAATAGCGATTTAGCAGCATTAAAATTAATTTTTGGTTGCCATGAACTGGTACATAAAAATTGCCAGGCAATCAAACTGAACAAGGTAAACCCTCCTAGCAAGTGGCCCATCACAATCAAAGGTTTGAGTTGTAACGTCACTGTCCACATTCCTAGCATCGCTTGAAACAATAACGTAGTGGAAAGCAACACTCCAGCTAACACATGGCGCTCACCATTTTTATCTTTTCTAAATAGAAAAATTGAAATTATAAAAATTAATATGCCCAAAGTGCCCGCGAAATATCGATGAATCATTTCTTTCCAGGCTTTCGGCGCTTCTACTGCACGATCAAAATTTATATTTGCATTCGCCAGTTCTGCATTTGTATCAGGCACACCAATGATATGTCCGTAGCAACCGGGCCAATCTGGACAACCCAAACCTGCATCAGACAGGCGAACATAAGCACCTAGCACGACAACCACAAATGTTAGTAATAAAGCAGCTAATACAATATTTCGAAATATAGTACTCATCATTAGTTATCCAATATTAGAAACTTTTAATAATTTCTTAATATCTTTAAGCATTCCTCTTGATGTTGTTGAGATATCGTACTTCATCATTAAATTGCCATTTGGATCAATAAGATAAATGACTCCGTTCTCAAGTTGTTTTTGCTTACCCGGCTGATCCTCAATCTCAAAATCAAGTAGCTGGCCAACGCGCGTGCGTTGGTTGCGCTGGAGAATTTCTGTGTTAACTTTATTAATATCAGTTAATAAAGCGGATTGAATTCGATTAGCTTCCCTACCTGTCGCTTTTTTTGTTTGGCGCAATTTAAACAGAGACGCTTCGCATTGCAAGTCACATCCATTGGGTGAATACACAATGTATGTCCACTTACCTGCCAGTCCTTGAAGGTCAATAGTTTCATTTGTTGCTAACTGTATCGAAAGTGTTTTGATCGGCTGCGCGGGATGAATTAATTCACCTTTAGATACAGTCTTCATTGTTGGCAGATAATCTCGCATTGAATACATTGCGATAGCAATTAAAAGTGGAACAACGAATATAGCTATTAATAAATAGCCGGACAATCTTGAATTTTCAGTTTTCATTATCTCTTACCATTGGTCTAATACTGTATAGCCACCACAAAACAACTACCGCAAATGCCATTGCGTACCATTGAAATGCATAGCCGTAATGTTTTTCAGACGACAAATTATTTTCCGCCCAATCTCTTCTGTAACCATTGGGTTCTTGCGCGTCCAGCCTCAGTGTAAACGGCTGTAACGTTTCTCCTAAACGTGTGGCCAATTGTGAGTAATCCACAAATTGTATTCTTCTTGGCCAGTGTGAATCTTCGCCATCAGCGATACCGCCTAGACTATAGGTTTCATCATATGGCACGTATACACGACCCGTTATTGTTACTTGATTACCTTCTTCAAACTCAATTTTAGGCAGATCACTTCTTGTCACGCCTTGTGCAATCCATCCTCGATCAATCAACACCCAAGTGTTGGAGCCCTTTACAAATAACGGTGTAAGTACGTTGTAACCTGTGCGCCCATCTCTCACCTTATTATCAAGTAAAAACTGTTTTTCCGCCTGATATCTACCAGTTAATTTGATTTTTTTATAACGCCAGCTTTCAATATCATTCAGCGGCAAGCTAACAGGAATAAACTCCTCTTCTTGATTATTAATTGCTTGTTCAATGTCACTTTTAACATCACCTCGGCTTAGCTGCCATGTTCCGAGAGTAACAAATAAAGCTATCATGCCAATGGCGCTTAACTGTACAAGCCAAAATCGTCCTGTATATCGTTTAGATAAAGGCATTTATTGAGAATGCTCGCTATACTTAAGGTCCGACTTCACATATTCAGAGCCAGTCATGCTAATTAAAATTTTTATAGTTATCCTTTTCCTACTCATTCTTGGGAGCCTAGCATCTGCTCTATATCATCTTATGGTATCTAAAGAGACTAATGATAAAACTGTACGCGCATTAACTTATCGTATCGGGCTGTCAGTATTTGCCTTTATTTTCATCATCATTAGTAAGAATTTTGGTTGGATATAAACACCTAAGTTTACAGTTTCAAAACACTCAAATGAAAAAGGCGTCATATAGACGCCTTAATCTTAATTAAGCTTAATGCTTAGAGTACATATACAAATATAAATAACCCTAACCATACAACATCAACGAAATGCCAATACCAAGCAGCCGCTTCAAATGCGAAGTGTCTTTCAGCTGTAAAATGCCCGGTGATACACCTAAACATGATAACCGCTAATATAATTGCCCCGATGGTCACATGGAATCCGTGAAACCCGGTCAGCATAAAAAACGTTGTGCCATATATTCCAGAGCCCAATGTGAGTCCCAAGTCCTGATATGCATGCATATATTCAGCGGCTTGAACAAACATAAATATAGAGCCAAGTAATACTGTTAAGAATAATCCAAAAATTAATTGTACTCGCTGATTAGCCTTAAGCGCATGGTGAGCCCACGTTAGTGTCACACCACTTGAAAGTAATAACGCTGTGTTTATTGCAGGCAATCCCCACGCCCCAATTGTTGAGTAATCTCCACCTACATCCCCAGGACCATTAGCTTCGTTTGGCCATGAGCCCTCGTAACCATTCCAGAGGAATGAGTTAGTTGTTACCCCGCTGCCTTCACCACTTAACCATGGTAGTGAATATTGTCTTGCATAAAATAATGCGCCAAAAAATGCAGCAAAGAACATTACTTCAGAAAAGATAAACCAGAACATGCCCCATCTAAATGACATATCCACTTGCATGTTATACATGCCTTTTTGGTTTTCTTTGATGACTGTACCAAACCACCCAAAAACCATGAACAATACGATAGCGAGCCCTACCATCATCATTGGCGAGCCCCACGAAACGTTATTTAAAAAGTTGGCAAAACCAACCATGAGCGTACATACACCGATGGAGCCAACAATTGGCCAGTGACTACCATGTGGGATGTAATATGAATTCTCAGCGTGTGCCATGATTTGATCCTCAATTAAATGCTATTACAGATTCTTTTAAATCTAATTTATTTAGATTGGCTGAATCTAGTTTATTTAGATTTTTGTTATTTGTGATATCGAAAAACGTATATGAAAGCGTAACGACTTTTACATCTTTCGGTAATTTAGGGTTGATCATAAAACTCAACGCCATTTCAA
>WASW01057144.1_pt1 | contig 14143 bp, 14 predicted proteins | sample 5698521 | NCBI WGS metagenome assembly WASW01 (sample SAMN11175560, study PRJNA528189) | sponge metagenome | isolation source: marine sponge | host: Leucetta | place: Antarctica: Western Antarctic Peninsula, King George Island | collected 2013-01
TGACTGATCTTCTTGGGGATGTGTTGGGTAAAAATTCGGGCAACTACAGTGGTAGTGATTGATGAGGTTGATACAGATAACTGGGGGGGTAGCCGGTGAACAGGTCACGATACTTAGGCAGAAGCAATAATAAATAATCTGGTTGATTGCTCAAGTAAGGTCTTTGTCACTAGCTTTATATCATGTTCTGTAAACCGCTTGTTGGGGTTGTCGCCGGTTAACCGATAGCACTCTTTGCCATTTTTATCGTAAATAAGGACAGCAGAAACGCTAATTAAATTAGTTTTCTTAAATGCTGTCATTAGATTTTTATTCATACGATAGTGGTCAAATTGAGCGTTCATTACATTGCCCGCATATCAACAACAACGATATTGGGTTTAAGTGATTGACGCTTATCTATCTATTACTGATAATTTAATGGCATCATTAAAGAGCCATCATCAGCATTGATGGTTGTATGGCTTAACGCTAACAAGGCGAAGGCCGCTAAAATAGATTGAATTGATTTATCGAACTATTTTACAGTGCATTCATGTGCGCGTGTTTCAGAGGGTTTGACTGGTTTGCTGCTGAGAGCCGCTAGCATTGCATTTTGCACATAAAATTCGCTGGATTCACCACTGATGTGTTTTACAGAGCCATCGTTACTTATTTTCGCGGGTGAATTGTATAGTGCGCCCATATAAACTAACTCAGTTGCTTGTTGAATACAAAATATTCCGGTGTTCGAGTGGCGCCCAGTGCTCTTCCAAGCTCTTGGCTTTCATCATAAAAAAATCAAAGTGATAACCGATCTTCTGTGCGTGGATTGCCATCACTGGCAATCGATCATCTTCGCGATGATTCATAACTTAAGCTGATAATGCGAATGCTGTTATTACTGAATTGACTGTTGAGAGCAATTAAGTTTTCATTCATTCCTTTTACCCAGGGGCAATGGTAGACCAACGAAACAAAAATGAGAATGTCTTCTTTAAGTTGGCTGGAAGAAACAGTGTCACAAGAAATGGAAGGGAGATTGTTAAATTCTGGTGAATTATCGCCTATACTCAGTATTGAATTGTATTGTCCTGCGTAAGCGAATGATGATTGCAGGGGAATAATATTAAAAAGATAGAGTGGGTAATGCTTTTCATTTTATGTCCTCAAAATTTAATAGTGTAGACAAACTAGCCTGATGTAGATTTCTTTTGCTTGTTATTAATTTTCTTAGCTATAACTATCATGCCAATGCGATCAGATATAGAATTGATTTTTAGCCTATAAATTCTAATGTGTTTATAAAATAATATTGTGTCTTATAAGAAAACTATCATAATCGACTTTGGGAAAATATCTACTCCTTACTGTGGATTGGCTGAGGTGGCTTTAAATTATGCTCAGGCGCTGGAAGCATTAAAGCCTGATGATTTAGAGTTTATATATATTGTGCCGAATCCATTGCTAGCAAAGTTCAATGAGAGTGTTGGAGGTAAGGTAATATCACCTAAGTATTCAGGGCTGAATCGTCTCGGCTATTACCTGACTGGGCGCAGACAGTTTCTATGCTGCTTACCTGATTTCGATTTATATCACTATCTTCATTTTTATTCTCCATGGGGGCCTAAGTTAAATGATGTAACGCCTGTTTTGTTGACTGTGCATGACCTGCATGCGTTGGAGAGAAAAAGAGCTGAGAAACGATTGCGACGTAAGTTAGATGAGGTTTCGCATATGGCTTTCATCTCAAATTTTGCGGTGCAAGACTATACTAAACATTTTTCTTTGCTTGAAAAAGATGCTCGCGTCATTATTAATGGTGTAAAACATCCACCTGTCGTTGATGATGATGCATGCAAAGCTTGGAAGTATAAATTCTCAGACTTCTTGTTTACGCTGGGTGGTTTAAAACGTAAAAATATTCACAGTTTGCTAGGTATGCTTGAAAAGAATAACCAGTTTGATGCGGTCAAAAACTTGAAGTTAATAGTGGCAGGTGGGGTTAAAGACAAGTATAAAAAAGAGTTGCTAGCTGAAGCTAAGCAAAGAGGTGTCGAGTATAAGATTATATTTTTGGGCGCCGTATCTGAACAGCATAAGTACGAATTAATTCAAGCGTGTCGAGCATTTGTATTCCCGTCACTTCAAGAAGGTTTCGGTTTGCCAATCATTGAAGCGTCGCACTTCGGTAAACCTGTATTTTGCTCTAATAAAACAAGTCTTCCTGAGGTGGGTGGTGAGATGGTTTATTACTGGGAGCATTTTGATGCGGCTTATATGTCCAATGTTCTGCGCCAAGGACTGCAAGATAATGATGAGTCAATAGAGAGCAAAATGGTTATGCGTAAGCAATATGCAAATAGTTTTGATTGGAACAAAAATGCTCAGGAATATTTGAATTATTATAGGCAAATTTTAAGTAACCATTGACTCACTTAGCATGTCTTTTTCGTAAGTGCTTCCACTTGCGTGTACTCAGGCTGCGTTTTAAGCGTGCAATTTTTTGTTCCAGTAGTGGTTTTTTTGGAGCAATGATTTCTGTTCCAGCATAAAATGGCCAAAAATCAAGCGCATGGTCTTGCATGCGTGCATGACAGGCTTGGTCGTATTGGGCGGGGGACTGTTCTGTTGCAGGCTGTCCGCCTGGGTGTAAGTTTTTGTTTACAAGAGTCATTTCCATTACGTCGGGGACTTTGTATCCGTCAACAATAAACATGCTGGCATAATTGTTGACATGCACGTTCCAGCAATGAAAGTGCTGGGTTATTTTTTCCATGACGGCAATTTTTTGTTCTAGAGGTACCTGTGGATACATGGTGTTAATACCGAGTCCGGATAAGTCATGAACTTCAATTGCAATTTGATTGCACTGTAAAAGGATATGTTCCGGCATGTTTAGGAAGGCTAACCATTCCGCTCCTTCGACATCCATTTTTAAAAAAATACGCTTACCTTGATCAGAATTACGTGCAATATGTGATTCAAATGTGTCGCAATTGTGAGTTTTTTCATAGCTTATCCCTTCATGGGTGAAGCTGAAGCCTGGCCTTTGTGGTGGAGAGTCAATTGAAAAGCCATACTGGCGCACATCTGCGCCGTATTGTTTATGATAATGTTGGTCGAAACTGTCGTTATCTTCAATACCATAAGAATATAGTACTGTTTCACATAGATTTTTATGATCCATAATGACATAGCCACCATCTCCTGAGCAGCCCATGCGAATTCTATTGGCGTCATCAACTTTTTTTGGTTGTAAGGTTTTTAATAAATCATTAATTTTCATGCGCTTGCTGATAGGTTGATTGTGGACTTGGGCGAGCTGTAAGCTTAATAGTCAAAGTGTGTGAAAGGGTTACATTATATCATTATTGTTGATTGCCGAGTTGTTGTGTTGTTTGTCGAGTATATTAAAATTAGTGAATGAGGGTTTCCTGAAGTGTGAATCAGTCAATTTTAAAAAACATGTGACTTCATTATATCGGCAAGTGCCTCGGTTGCGAATACTGCTCCATTGGGGGTGAGTGAAAATGAAAAATATAAGTCTATCGATGAAGTTCAATATGTAATAGAAGATGGCCGTACTATTGAAATGATCCCTGGATTGTATCGAGACTACGCTTTATTTGAAGCAAATAATATTACAGTACATTCCAAAGGATGGGTGGAGCGGCAAGAAAAAGAAGTTGCTCGTGAAGGAATTGAATTTGTCCATTCTCATGTGGTGGATAGAAAATAGCGTTGGTATTAGTTTTGATGGGAGGAGTCTTATCGTTAAAAATGCGTATTTCATTGAATAACAAGGTTGATGTTTTTGCTAGTTCAGCCGAGAGTCAGAAATTATTGTCTGTCGTTCTGTGTCTGAGTTAAACGGTAAGAAGCTTCCGCGATGGGCATGCATTTATGATGATGGATATAACATTTTGAGAGTGATTGATTCGTTATTTATTAAGCAAAAAACGAGTCATCATATTAAGTCTAGAGCAGGTTATGCAGAGGTGATTGGGAGCGAGATTTCGATTGGTGTGGATGGTAAGGCAAGCTATGCTACTAATGTTTCTAATGGTGGCTCTGTCTTGATTGAAGGCAATATCATTCAAAAAGGTCTACTGAGCGAGAATACGGCTATGGCGATATGTAGCGTTTGTAAGAGTGGGAGAAATGAATCAAAAAGTATTGTTGTCAGAAATAATAAATTTATCAACAGTATGTCAAGGGCGTGTAGCTTCTCTAAGAAACCTTACTAGTATTAAAGAAGTGTTGGGAGATAACGCTTTCAAAGAAGGTGAATATTTTTTAGTGGAATATTGAGTGTGCTGAGTCGTCATGAATTTTTTTCGGCATTGTAATAATGCCATAAAAATAAACTTCCAGCGCTGCGCCAAGGTGCCCAGTGTTCTACCAGAGCGCGGGCAACTTTTGGGGTGGGTCTATTTTCTAAATGTTTTAGCTGTTGTAGTGCTACCTGTAATGCTAAATCGTTGGCTGGGAAGACATCTTTTCTACCTAGTGAAAACATTAAATAAATTTCTGCGCTCCATTCGCCAAATCCGCGTAGATTGGTAATAGCACTAATTGCACTGGTATCGTCAAGGAGATGAAGTTTTTCTGGTTCAAATTGACCGCTTGTAATTGCTTTTGCTAAACCCTGAATATATTCCACCTTGTGTTCCGATACACCTGCTTTCCTTAGGGTGGTTTTACGCCGAGAAAGAACATTGCTGGGGGTGACGTCAATTAATAAATCTCTAAGGCGTTGCATGATGGTGCTAGCGGCTTTAGTGGAAAGTTGTTGGTTGACGATAGTGACTACCAATGTCTCAAACCCGACGGGCTGAGTCCTGTGTTGCGGGAATCCATAAATAGCAAGAGCATGCCTAATGTCGCTATCGTGTTGTGCAATATTAAGTAGGTTCTTTTTTATTTGCGCGTTATTCATTCGACACTTTAGAGGATGGACTTTATACGGGCATATTAATGCAAGTAAAATTTTATTGTGAATAGTATGAAAGAATATCTGCTAAATATCTGTCTTGTATTTATGAAAATTAAATCACAGAAATTGTTTCGAGTAAAAGTGAGCGCATTGCTTGTGCTTGCCTTTATTTTCATTCCTATATTTTCGCAGCAAGATATCATCAATGTTGGTGATTTTTCAAGCATGGATATTTCTGGTTGGGATCAAAAATCATTTAGTGGAGAAACGTTATACAAAATTGAAAGTCAGTCAGAATTGAGTTATTTGTATGCGAGCGCAGATAAGTCAGCATCTGCCTTATATAAAAAAGTTAAGATTGATCTAGAAAAAACACCCTACCTAAATTGGTCTTGGAGAGTAGATAAGCCACTACCAGAATTGAACGAACAAATAAAACTGGGGGATGATTATTCGGCGCGCATATACGTGATTGTTAGGCGAGGTTTTGTCCCTTGGGAAACTAATGCGTTAAATTATGTTTGGTCCAGTAATGAAGCGCCTAAAATATTTTGGCCTAATGCATTTACTGATAAGGCAATGATGATTCCTTTGCGAACGAGTTTAGATGCTACTCACGTGTGGGCGTCAGAGAAAGTTAACGTGAAAGTTGATTTTGAAAAATACTTTGGTGTTGAGGTAGATACTGTTGACGGTGTTGCTATTATGGTTGATACGGACAACTCAGAGCTACAAGCGGCTGCCAGTTTTGGAGATATCTTTTTTTCATCAAATTGATTAGTAGTGAAGACTGCCACTAAGCTCAGCTTATTTGGCGTTGCTTTTCAAAATCCATTTCTAGACTGACTTCTTAGACTTCTTCTGCAGATCTGCTCGCTGAGAAGAAATTCATTAATGTATTCATTTTTCTCGCTTGGGCGAACAATTCTGCACTCGATGTTGTAATGTCTTTCTCGTATGTGGTTATGCTGAGCTGCTTATGTATTTAAGTATTTTCACTACTTCTTCCGGAGTTTTTGCCCAAGCCATGGCAGCAGCATCTACTTCTTTTAAGGGGTGAATAATGTCTTCATTATGAAGAGTGATATACGGCTTGCTTAAGGCTGCGCAATAGCCTGCATCAAAAGCAGCATTCCATTGTTTGTATTTATCACCAAAGCGCACTATCGCTATATCGCACATTTCAATTAATGTTTTAGTGCGAATGCCATTTACTTTGGAAGACTTGTGATCACGCCAAAACCCATCACTTGTAGGCCCAAGCATGTCGCCTGCAGCATCACTTGCTTCATGGTTGGTGACTGCTGAGGTGAAAGTCATCGGTAGGCCAAGAGATTCTGAGCCTCGTTTGATTTGATCGCGCCAATCAGCGTGAATTTCACCTGATAAGTAAACAGTCCAGCTCATTATGTTTGTCTCTCCTTTTTGTATGTTGTTGTAATTGTTCGCCAGATTAATTGTTATTTAATATGGGTTGAGTCAAGTATTGCTGACATTCTTCATAACTTCCGCGAAATATAATATGTTCTTTACGCTTATCTAATTGTGAAATATACAATGGATCATAGTATTCGCTGAGTAATGGTTCTAGCCATTGCATATGATGCGAAACATCATCATTGTTTTTATGCTGATGTAAAGCATGTTGCAAGCTTTTGTCTAACGCTTGCCAATGATTCATTCCAAGCCGCTTGCGAATTCTTAATAAACTATCACATAAGTAGTTAGAAAAATGTTGAAATGCTAGCTCGTGATCATCACCAATCTCAGCAAATTCTTTTTCCATGTCAATTACATATTCTTTGAGTAGTTGTTGCAGTCTTTCTTCGACGGTTGCTTCAACCACCACTAATGGTGATGTGCGCATTTTAGTGTAGATATTTTTTGGGATATCGACACTGCCTATGAAGCGACTTTCATCTTCAAGTGTAATGGAATTATGCTCGCATTTATTTGCGTTTAATAAGTCTATTGATAATTGATTTTCAAAGTTTATTTGACTGCTCGGAAGTGAAGCGTGTGCGCCAAAACTAGAGCCACGGTGATTGGCTGCGCCTTCTAAGTCGATCCCATTGCTAAGCTCTTTAATCAGTTGAGTTTTTCTACAGCCAGTTAACCCACCTAATAGATTGAAATCAAACTGACTATCGGTGCGCTCTAATTGTTTGACTAAAAAATGTCTTAGTGCTTTATAGCCACCATCTATTCTGGGAATTTCTATGCCTGCATCATGCAACCATTGTTGTGTGATCTTAGAGCGCAGTCCGCCACGAAAGCAGTAGAGGTAAGCGTTATCGTAGCGCTTGGTGAATGCGATCCATTGCTCTAGTCGTTGCTGCTTGGTGTCGCCGCAGACTAGTTTGTGGCCCAATTCAACTGCTTTATCTTGGCCATTTTGCTTATAGCAAATGCCTACACGATGTCGTTCATCATCATTCAATAACGGAAGGTTCACTGCATGTGGAAATGCACCTTGGCTAAATTCAATAGGGGCACGTACATCTAGCAAGCCAGGGCGGCTAAGTAGGATTTTTTCATATTCGCTACTTGTTGGGTGTTGCATGTATTAGTTTGCCAAGTGATTGTTGAGAGTGATAAAAGAGTAAATTATACAGGGGATAGTTATAAAATAAGTAGATGTTCTTTCTGTGAGCTAATAAAGTTACGGATTAAATTAATAGCGTTTGAACTGAAAAATTTATGAAATTTGTGAAAAGTGTGTTTTTTGCATTAACACTGGCGTGTTGCCAAAGCGATGCTGGTACAGCTATAGATTCATTAAGTGAAATAGATGCGTCTGCATTATTAGTGTTAGATGCAAATGGTTTGCCTCTATATTCAAAGCAAGCTGAGCAAATGTTTATTCCTGCCTCAACTGTTAAATTGATGACAGCCTTGATGGCATTAGAGCACTGGGGTGGTGCGCATCGTTTTGCCACTGAGTTCTATCTTGATGAGTTAAGCAATGTTTTGGTTATTAAAGGCATGGGTGACCCATTTTTAGTGTCTGAGGAAATAGACCTGATTGTCGACAAGATTAAACAGCTAAATATTCAAACATTGCGCGGGATTCGGGTGGATCTAAGCTATTTCAGCGAATCACTTAATAATACGCAACAAGCAACGAGTAATAATCCTTATGATGCTTCTGCCAGTGCGCTAGCAGCAAACTTCAATACGATTGAGGTTAATGTCACTGATGCTGTTGTTACGACTGGCGAAGCGCAAACGCCAATAACCACCATGACCAAGTCACTAGCGCATGGGCTGACCAATGGGAAACACCGGATTAATCTAGGTAATGCTCGACGTGGGCCGCAGTACTTTGTTGAGGTATTGTCTGAAAAGTTGAATCGGGCGGGCATAGTGGTTGGGCAAACCCAGGTGATGGGTACTGAGCCTGGAAATTTGGCTTTATTGTTTGCTCATCATAACAGTCGTCCACTCGAGCAAGTGATTGAGGCAATGCTTAAATATTCAAATAACTTTATCGCCAATCAGCTGTTTTTAATGCTGGGCGCTGAGAAATTTTCGCCACCTGCTGGATACGATAAATCTAGACGAATGCTCAAAGAATTCGTTGATAAGCATTTTCAGTGGAAGCATTACGCTATTTATGATGGTGCTGGATTGTCTAGAAATAACCGACTCAGTGCCCGTCATCTGGCTGAAGTAGTGCAAAAATTCGCAGCCTATCGAGATTTGATGCCGTCCCAAAAGCGAGGAATTAGAGCTAAATCAGGCACATTGAACGGCGTTAGTTGCTATGCAGGTTATGTGCTTCGCGAGGGCGAATGGCTGACATTTGCCTTGCTGATAAATCAGTCGGTCGAATACCGATTTAGAGAGCGCTTGGCAGCAGAATTATTGACGGCTGTATTCTGAATTCAGTCGCATAGACAGACTCTCGTAAGTGTCTGTTTTATATGCACATACATGCTGTGTGCTGAACGCACAGCTAAGTTAGCCTAGAACTCCCCCAAAATAGCTGCAAAAGTCTTTAGTGTTAGATCGTCACTTGTAGTATTATCGCGCGTCCCACAGGGAGCGGGCGTGCCCACCTTGATACCCAATTATTTAATACTTTTTTAAAGATTACTGTTATGACTGAATTATCCAAATACCGAAATATCGGAATTTTCGCACACGTTGATGCCGGAAAGACCACCACCACTGAGCGTATCTTAAGTCTCACTGGAAAGATTCATAAAATTGGTGAGGTTCACGATGGTGAAGCGACCACCGACTTCATGGATCAAGAACGTGAGCGTGGTATTACCATTCAGTCGGCTGCGACGAGTTGTGAGTGGGACGGGCACCGTTTTAATGTTATTGATACTCCTGGACACGTGGATTTCACGATTGAAGTATACCGTTCGCTAAAAGTACTAGATGGCGGTGTGGGTGTTTTTTGTGGTTCAGGTGGTGTGGAGCCTCAGTCAGAAACAAACTGGCGTTATGCAAACGACTCTAAAGTTGCTCGGGTAATTTTCGTTAACAAGCTAGATCGCTTGGGTGCAGATTTCTATCGTGTAGTAAAACAAGTTAGAAAAGTATTAGGCGCAAATGCATTAGTGATGACATTGCCTATTGGTACAGAAGATGAGTTTTCTGGTGTAGTTGATTTGTTAACTCGTAAAGCATGGGTGTGGGATGGATCAGGTGATCCATTGAACTACGAGATCAAAGACGTCCCGGCAGATATGGTTGACGATGTTGAAACTTACCGCCAAGAAATGGTCGAAGCTGCGTTAGATCAAGATGACGAAGCGATGGAAAAATATCTAGAAGGTGAAGAGCCTAGCGATGAGACAGTTAAAGCTTGTATTCGTAAAGGCACTATCGCTTTAGATTTCTTCCCAACTTATTGTGGTTCAGCTTTCAAGAATAAAGGTGTTCAGTTAGTACTGAATGCTGTGGTTGATTATTTGCCAAGCCCAACAGAAGTACCTCCTCAACCAATTGTTGACCTGGAAGGTAATGAAACCGGTGAAGTGGCAACAGTAGATGTTGATGGCCCACTACGTGCATTAGCATTTAAGATCATGGACGACCGTTACGGCGCATTAACCTTTATTCGAATTTACTCAGGTAAAATCGAAAAAGGCACCAATGTATTAAACACCTTTACCGGTAAAACAGAACGTATTGGTCGAATTGTAGAAATGCATGCAGAGTCGCGTGAAGAGCTAGTTTCTGCGGCGGCTGGTGACATTGTTGCTGTATTAGGTATGAAGAACGTTCAGACAGGTCACACGCTGTGTGATCCAAGTAATCCAGGGACGCTAGAGCCAATGGTATTCCCTGATCCAGTCATCTCAATGGCAGTGTCACCAAAAGATAAAGCAGCCTCTGAGAAGATGGGCGTTGCTTTAGGCAAGATGATTGCAGAAGATCCATCATTCTATGTTCAAACTGATGAGGAAAGTGGCGAGACGATTCTTAAGGGGATGGGTGAGCTTCATTTGGACATTAAGATTGACATTCTTAAGCGTACACATAACGTAGAAGTAGTCGTTGGTAAGCCGCAAGTCGCTTATCGTGAAACCATTACTCAGCGTTTGGAAGATAGTTACACACATAAGAAACAATCAGGCGGTGCCGGTCAGTTTGGTAAAATTGATTTCATTATGGAGCCTGGTGAAGTTGGTGAAGGTTGGCAGTTTGAATCAAAAGTTACTGGCGGAAATGTGCCACGTGAATTTTGGCCAGCCGTAGAGAAAGGTTTTAGAATAATGATGGATGAAGGTGTGTTAGCCGGTTATCCATGTGTTGATGTGAAAATTACGTTAGTTGATGGCGCGTTCCATCCGGTGGATTCATCTGCAATTGCATTTGAGCTGGCTGCTAAAGGTGGTTTCCGTCAATCTATGCCAAAGGCGGGTCCGCAAATAATGGAGCCGATCATGAAAGTAGATGTGTTCACCCCTGAAGATCATGTCGGTGACGTGATTGGTGATTTGAACCGTCGCCGTGGCATGATTAAAACACAAGAGCCTGGTGTTACCGGTACGCGTGTTAAGTGTGATGTGCCATTGTCAGAAATGTTTGGTTATATTGGTGATTTGAGAACGATGACTTCCGGTCGAGGTCAATTCTCAATGGAATTTTCTCACTACAATCCATGCCCAAATAATGTTGCTGAGCAAGTGATAAAAGAAGCGAAAGAGCGTAAAGAAAACAAGTAGATGTAAATATTACTTGTTGTAGACATCGAGCCTCAGTCAGAATATCTGATCGGGGCTTTTTTTATGGGGTTGAATTTTTTCGATAGGAAGATTTTTCTTAACTTCCTACTTTTTGCCTGGCGCTACGCGGTGATGATATTTAATGTTATTTACCTCGTTCAAATATAGCGCTATATTTTTATTGCTTTTAGAGTAAGAAAGGTTATTGCAAGCGGTGAAAAGTTTTGTTGTCACATTTCTTATATTGATGGGCATTGTTTTTATCTGAGTACACTGCAGTATTGATATTTCTATGCCCATGCAGGTTGTTGGGCGCATTATATTCGTTTTTCTCAAGCTTGTCTGAGGCGCTTGGTGCTTGGTTTAATTGCCTGAGTGTAATGGTAGTTTTGTCTCCTGCATGTCGGAGGTACTCTAGGGCTGAGTTCTCTAGCATGAATTTTTTGTTTTCAATCCACAGTGACTTTTGGCTGGGTGCAGGGTTAGGTTTGATAGCGCTATGGGTGGAGATTGATGGTTTTGTGAAACCGGTACCATCACGCACATGAAGATTTTGCATGGTTTTTTCCACAAACAACTCGTAAGCTTCTCCAATCATGTTGACGGGGTCATGAGGGTTATGGTCTTTCATACTTGTCTCCAGCTTGAAATGTAAATATACATTTATCAGTCAGTGTTATTATTAACTACGAAAATGAGCATAGAAGCAAATCAATAAATGATCTGTGGAAGATAAGTAGTTCTTATATTGAATAGAAACTGAATGTGACAGATATTTGTAAAATCAACTAATAACTCTCATCGTGTCGGAGGGTAATAGTTTGATATCAATCGAAGACACCGGTGTAATATCGCGAAAAAAATAAATTATTGATTTCATATGCATTGTTATTGCTTGTTAGGCAATGTGCTGAAAGAAAGAGAAATACCATGGATGGTTTATTTCATGATGGCTTAAAGCCACATTTTCACAGTTGCCCTGATAGCTGCTGGTAACATCAACGGTGTTGGTGCCCGTCGTTTATTTTTCTGAGCCTGCGACAAAAGTAACTATAATCAAAGTCGCAATCTATTGGTCGTTAGCAATCAGTATTCTGATGTTGTTGGAGGATGTATGTGCGCGGCGTTTTCTATATAAATTTTCAATTTAAGGGCGCGGTATCTGTGTGTGTAAAAAGTCAGTGCTATTGGCTGAGTGTCCTTAGGAATAGCTAAAAGCAATTCGTGCTTTTAATAAGAAAGATAAAATAACGCGTCTGGTGTTAGAAGGTAAGGGTGTACTGATTAAGTTCGTAGAGGGTTTTGAGCTGATGGTGTTTGAGCAGGCATCTAATTACAAGGGATTCAATCTAGTGTTAAATAAAGTGATCAATTAATTGTGCCTAAGTGATTATATGTTACGAAGATATTTAATGATGTCGTTAGATTCATACAACCATTGAACATCTTGCTGATGTTCGATGCGTAAGCAAGGCACTTGAAACTTTCCGCCCTCTGCCACTAAAGCATCCATGTTAGCAGCGTTCTTTTTCACATCTACTCGGTTTATGTTTAGGCCCAACCTTTTTATTTCCCGTCGAACTTTTACGCAGAAAGGGCAGGCGAGCATTTCATGGATGACTAGCCCGTTGGTTTTTTGATCAATTAGTGTTTGCTGTTCTGCGCTGCGGATTGGTGCGCTAGGCGATGTAATTTTATCCACGCCAAGAATTATAGCGCCGATGAGTTTTCTAGCGATTCGAATAGGCATATCAATGAATATATTTATTAAGTGCAGTGATTCGGAAACTGTTTATCATTATATGAAATAATACCTGTTGGGATTTAATAAAAATACACATCCATTTGGGTGTTTCAGTGAGGCGTATATGACAAAAAAGAATATTAAAGCCATCACGGTTGCGGTGGTGGCACTAATTCCAGTTTTTTTTTGGCTCTAAATTTTTTAAATCTATGGGCTCGTCAACGGAGAGTCTAGGAACTTCTTCAATTGAAGAGTTATATAATAATCGTCAATCTGGTGTGATGGTAAAATTTGAAGGTCGGGTGATCAAAGGACTGTCTGATGATAACGATGGAAGTCGTCATCAGCGATTTATCGTTAAAATAAATGACAGAAATACAGTGTTAATTGCGCATAACATTGATGTTGCTCCTTGCGTACCTATTCAAGAAAATAGAAATATCACTATTTATGGCCAATACGAATGGAACGAAAAAGGTGGTGTGGTTCACTGGACACATGCTGATTCAAAAGGCTGGCATGAAGGTGGGTGGATTGAATTTCAAGGTAAAGTCTACCAATAATAAATAGTATTCTGAGAAATTAAATGTATTTGTTGCGATTACAAGAAGTGTCACTCGAGTTCGGTGATGCACCCATATTAAAAGAAGCTAATTTTTCTGTTAATCCTAAAGAGCGAGTGTGCTTGATAGGTCGTAATGGTGCGGGTAAATCCTCATTACTTAAATTAATTACAGGCGAATACATTGCTGATCATGGGGGAGTTCAGAGGCGGAATCATTTGCGTGTTAGTCAGCTAGAGCAAACACTGCTATCTACATCGGATGAAACCGTGCGCGAGGTTGTTAAGCAAGGCATGTCTGAGCAACAACATTTGTTGGACGAATATCATCGTCTATCTAATTCAAATCTGAATAAGGTAGAGATGAAGCAACTAGAGGACATGCAACATCAAATTGATGCTAGTGGTATTTGGAATATAGACCAGCAGGTTGATACCATTATTTCTCAATTAAGTTTGCCTGGATCGCGCAAGCTTAGCGAGCTCTCTGGAGGCTGGCGTCGTCGAGTGGCGCTTGGTAAAGCGTTAGTGTCTGAACCGGAATTGTTATTGTTAGATGAACCTACCAATCACCTCGATATCAGCACTATTGAATGGCTGGAGCACCGAATTCGTGGGTATGGTGGCAGTGTTATTTTTATTACACACGATAGAATATTTTTACAAAAGCTAGCAACAAGAATCGTAGAAATTGACCGGGGTAATTTGGTCAGTTGGCCGGGGGGCTATAA
>WASW01045096.1_pt1 | contig 14130 bp, 13 predicted proteins | sample 5698521 | NCBI WGS metagenome assembly WASW01 (sample SAMN11175560, study PRJNA528189) | sponge metagenome | isolation source: marine sponge | host: Leucetta | place: Antarctica: Western Antarctic Peninsula, King George Island | collected 2013-01
AGCGCCGGCCTGTCACGCCGGAGGCCGCGGGTTCGAGTCCCGTCACTCCCGCCATATAATTCGATCTATATTTCCAAATTCTTCTCTCGTTACAGCGTTTTATACGTGCTAACGTAACTTCCATTAAACCTTAGCTTTAGTGTTGCCATTAAGGAAAAGGTAGGGCAATTTACGCTCGAAAATTGCGCCATCTGAATATTCTGAGCGCAAGGAAAATAAGGGGACAAGACGTGGAGACATTACTGGCGGAATATCTGCCGATCTTGATCTTCCTGGGTATAGCCGTTGCTATCGCCGTTATAGCAATTTTGGCTTCCGTAATCGTCGCCACCCAACGTCCGGATGTTGATAAAAATTCAGCATACGAATGTGGTTTCGATGCATTTACCGATTCGCGTCACAAATTCGATGTCCGGTTTTACCTTGTCGCCATTCTATTTATCATTTTTGACCTCGAAGTTGCGTTTCTGTTTCCCTGGGCAATCAGTCTTGGCAAAATTGGCATGTTCGGCTTCTGGTCGATGATCATCTTCCTTGGCATACTAACCATTGGTTTCGTTTATGAGTGGAGAAAAGGAGCCCTGGAATGGGAGTAAATCCAAATTCCGTTACGGCAGATGGTGCGCCTATCGCTCCCGGCGCTAATCAGGACCTGGTTTTGAAACAGGTAACAGGAGAACTCAACGATAAGGGTTTTGTGCTCGCTAATCTGGATAAAGTCGTTAACTGGGCCCGCACGGGATCATTATGGCCAATGAGTTTCGGTTTGGCATGTTGCGCCGTTGAAATGATTCATGCCTATACGCCGCGATACGACCTTGATCGATTTGGCGTTGTCCCGCGCCCCAGTCCGCGTCAGTCTGATCTTATTATTGTTGCCGGCACGCTTACCAATAAAATGGCCCCTGCGTTTCGTAAGGTTTATGACCAAATGGCCGAACCGCGTTATGTGATTTCGATGGGATCATGTGCTAACGGCGGTGGGTACTATCATTATTCTTATTCTGTTGTTCGCGGTTGTGACCGGATCGTTCCGGTTGACGTATATGTTCCAGGTTGCCCACCAACAGCGGAAGCACTGATTTACGGCATCATGCAATTACAAAAGAAAATAAAACGCACAGGGACTTTATGGCGTTAATCATTTGTTTTGGACTCTAAAAAGTACAGTTAGCTGATTATGGATCTAGACCTGCAAGAACTAAGAGATTACATCACCGCGGCGTTGGCGGGCGATGTATTGGATTCTGGCGTTCATTTGGGTGAGCTGGAATTGACCGTTAAGCGCGGTGTCATTGTCAAGGTGTTGACCTACTTACGCGACGACGCTAATTGCCAATTCAAACAGTTGGTGGACATTTGCGGCGTAGATTATCCTGAAAAAGAGGATCGGTTCTGTATCGTTTATAATATGCTCAGCATGGTACACAATCGCCGAATCCGTATCAATATCTGGACGAACGAAGATGAGCCGGTCGATACGTCTGTACCTATATTCAGTTCGTCTAATTGGTTTGAACGTGAAATCTGGGATATGTATGGTGTTTATTTTTCCGAACACCCTGATCTACGTAGGATTTTAACCGATTATGGTTTTGAGGGGCATCCGCTTCGCAAAGATTTCCCATTAACCGGGTACGTTGAGCTTCGGTACGACGATGAACAAAAACGCGTCGTGTATGAGCCGGTTCAACTCACTCAGGAATTTCGCTCATTCGATTTTCTCAGCCCCTGGGAAGGTGTACCGCGTAATTTGCCTGGTGATGAAAAAGCCACTGAGCCTGAAGAGGGTACGTCTTGATGGCACAATCAGAAATTAAAAATTACAATTTGAATTTCGGCCCGCAACATCCTGCTGCACACGGTGTTCTACGTATGGTGCTCGAGATGGACGGCGAGATCATTGACCGGGCAGATCCACATATTGGCCTGTTGCACCGCGGCACTGAAAAGCTAATTGAACATAAAACCTATCTTCAGGCTGTTCCTTATTTTGATCGTCTTGATTATGTCGCACCGCAAAACCAGGAACATGCATTTGCCTTGGCGACCGAGAAACTACTTGGGTTGGAAATTCCGCCTCGCGCTCAATACATTCGTGTTTTATACGCTGAAATTGGCCGCGTTCTGAACCATCTATTGAATATAACGTCATACGCCATGGATGTTGGCGCGATGACGCCAATGTTATGGGGGTTTGAGGAACGCGAAGTTTTGATGGAGTTCTGCGAACGGGTCAGTGGCGCTCGTATGCATATGAATTATTTTCGACCTGGCGGTGTATCGGCTGACTTACCAATTGGCTTAACTGATGATATCAAAATCTGGGCTGAAAATTTTGTTGGTTTCCTGGATGATCTAGAAACCCTTCTGACCGAAAACCGCATTTTTAAACAACGTACTGTTGATATCGGCATTATCAGTGGTGAACAATGTTTTGATTGGGGTTTCACCGGGCCAAATCTTCGTGCATCCGGTATTGCCTGGGATCTTCGCAAATCACAGCCCTATGATGCCTATGCGGAGATGGATTTTGATATTCCGGTCGGGGTCAATGGTGACTGTTACGACCGCTATCTGGTCCGAATGCTGGAAATGCGGGAATGTCTTAAAATTATTCATCAGTGCATTGACAATATGCCGGGTGGTCCTTGTAAGGTCGATGACAATAAAGTGTCGCCGCCGTCTCGCGCCGACATGAAAACGTCCATGGAAAGCCTTATCCACCACTTCAAACTTTTTACCGAGGGGTATCATGTGCCCGCCGGAGAAACCTACACCGCTGTAGAAGCGCCAAAGGGTGAATTTGCCGTATTCCTGATTTCCGATGGTACCAACAAACCCTACCGCTGCAAGATTAGAGCCCCGGGGTTCGTTCATCTGCAGGCGATGGATTTCCTATCAAATGGGCACATGTTGGCAGACGTCGTTGCCAATATTGGCTCAATCGATATCGTCTTTGGTGAGATTGACCGATGACAGACAAAATTGAATTCTCGTTTAACGCAGAAAACGCCAAACAGGCTAAGGCGCATATCGCCAAGTACCCTGAAGGATGGCAGTCCAGCGCTGTGATGCCATTACTGGATTTGGCTCAACGCCAAAACGAAGGGTGGCTGCCTCTTCCTGCAATGGACTACGTCGCTGATATGCTTAATATGCCGCCAATTCGGGTCTATGAAGTTGCATCGTTCTATACGATGTATAACTTAAAACCGGTTGGGAAACATCATGTTCAGGTCTGTACAAACCTTCCATGCTGGTTGCGCGGATCAGACGCAATCGTCGGTGCGTGTAAAGAGACCCTAGGGCTTGAATTCGGAGAAACATCTGAAGACGGACAGTTCACCTTGTCCGAGGTGGAATGCCTTGGAGCCTGCGTAAATGCACCGATGATCCAAGTTAATGACGACTATTATGAAGATCTCGATTCTGTTGCGGCATCCAACGTTCTTGAAGATATTAAAGCTGGGCGCACACCTAAAGCTGGGTCACAAGGTATTAGGCATACATGTGAGCCTGCTGGCGGTCTAACCAGCTTAACCCATCAAGCCAGTATGAAATCCGAAAAAGCGGGAGAGTCCTGATGCTTGACGATAAGGATCGCATCTTCACAAATATTTACGGATTGGATGATGTCGGCGTTAAAGGCGCTCAAAAGCGCGGCGACTGGGATGGTACAAAAAAACTACTCGCACTCGGCCGTGAAACGATTATTGGTAGTGTCAAAGAATCCGGTTTACGGGGCCGGGGCGGAGCCGGTTTCTCCACCGGGATGAAATGGTCGTTTATGCCAAAAGAGGTTGGTGAACGACCACATTATCTCGTTATCAACGCTGATGAAGGCGAGCCGGGGACCTGCAAAGATCGTGAAATTATGCGTCATGATCCACACAAATTGATTGAGGGCGCCCTGATAGCATCGTTCGCAATGGGCGCTCATGCGGCCTATTGTTATATCCGCGGTGAGTTCTACCGGGAAGCCGAAGCGTTAGAGCAGGCTGCTCAGGAAGCCTATGACGCCGGGCTGATTGGTGATAATGCGTGCGGATCCGGGTATAAATTTGATTTTTATGTCCATCGCGGTATGGGCGCATATATTTGCGGTGAAGAGTCTGCACTTATCGAAAGTCTTGAAGGCAAAAAAGGTCAGCCGCGTATGAAACCGCCGTTTCCAGCAAACGTCGGTCTCTATGGTTGCCCGACGACGGTGAACAATGTGGAATCAATCGCCGTTATTCCAACAATTTTGCGCCGTGGGGCCGAATGGTTTTTGGGCATAGGACGTCCGAATAATCACGGCACCAAATTGTTTAATATTTCAGGTCACGTAAACCAGCCTTGTACCGTCGAAGAAGAAATGGGTATCCCGCTGAGAGAACTGATCGATAAACATGCGGGCGGCGTCATTGGTGGATGGGATAACCTAAAAGGTATTATTCCTGGCGGAGCATCCGTTCCCGTACTGACCAAAGCGTTATGTGATGACGTATTAATGGATTTTGATTCGCTGCGTGAAGTGCAATCTGGGTTGGGCACTGCGGCAGTGATGGTTATGGATCAGTCGACGGACATTGTTAAGGCGATCACCCGTTTGTCAGCGTTTTATAAACATGAAAGCTGCGGTCAGTGCACACCGTGCCGCGAAGGAACGGGTTGGATGTGGCGGATGATGGAACGGATTGTCGCTGGCAACGCAGAAAGCAGTGAAATTGATACTCTGGAAGAAGTGACCCGCCAGATTGAGGGACATACGATCTGTGCCCTCGGCGATGCTGCAGCTTGGCCTATTCAAGGTTTGATCCGGCATTTCAGGGCAGATATGGAACAAAAAATCGCCGAAGCCAAAGCGGGCATTGCCCTGCCTAGCAACCCCAAGGCGGCGTAAGGATCTGATTATGGTAAAAATGACGATTGACGGAAATGAAGTCGAAGTCGAAGGCGGGTTAACCGTTATGCAGGCCTGCGAGCAGATCGGCATCGAAATTCCGCGCTTCTGCTACCACGAACGTCTGTCGATCGCCGGTAATTGTCGTATGTGTCTGGTGCATATGGAGCGGGCCCCCAAACCCATAGCGTCCTGCGGAATGCCTGTTGGCGAAGGGATGGTTATTAAAACCAACACGCCCGAAGTCAAACAAATGCGAAAAAATGTGATGGAATTTCTATTGATCAACCATCCACTGGATTGCCCGATCTGTGATCAGGGCGGTGAATGTGATCTTCAGGATCAAGCGGTCGGTTATGGCCTTGATCGCAGCCGATACATTGAGAACAAACGTGCGGTTAAAGACAAATACATGGGACCCCTGATCAGCACCATTATGACGCGTTGCATTCACTGCACCCGCTGTATTCGGTTTGCCAGCGAAGTCGCCGGTGTTCCCGAACTTGGCGCAACAGGACGCGGCGAGCATATGGAAGTTGGAACCTACATCGAGAAATCGCTAAATTCCGAACTTTCTGGCAACATCATTGATCTGTGCCCAGTTGGGGCCTTAACATCTGCACCTTATTCCTTCAATGCTCGTTCATGGGAATTAATAAAGACAGAGTCGGTTGATGTTACAGATGCCCTTGGCAGCAACATTCGCATTGACGCGCGTGGGCCGGAAGTAAAACGGATATTACCCCGTTTGAATGAAGACGTTAACGAAGAGTGGATATCTGACAAGGCACGGTTCTCTTGCGATGGACTTAAACGTCAGCGTATCGATACACCCTATGTCCGCAAAGACGGCGCGCTGCAACCAGTGAGTTGGACCGAAGCCTTCTCCACGATTGCCGAAAAATTGAAAACCCTGAAGGGGAATCAGATTGGCGCAATTGCAGGAAATCTAGCGGATTGCGAGTCAATGACTGCACTTAAAGACCTTATGGGCGCATTAAAGACACCCCATATCGACTGCCGGCAAGATGGTGCAAAACTGGAAGCTGGCCTTCGTGCATCTTATTTATTTAATTCCACTGTCTCAGGCATTGACCATGCTGACGCCATTGTAATCGTTGGCTCGAACCCACGCCGGGAAGCAGCGGTCCTGAATGCCCGAATTCGCAAACGATTTGTCCGCGGTGGCGTAAAAATTGCTGTCATTGGTGACGCCACTGACCTGACCTACGATTATACCCATCTTGGTGAGGGTGCCGCAGCACTACAAGATCTGGCATCCGGCAAAGGCGACTTCGCAAAAGTCATGAAAGACGCGATCCGTCCGATGGTCATACTCGGGGGGGGGGCTCTAACCGGCGAAGATGGCGGCGCCATATTATCGCTGGCTCGTGATGTTTCTGAAAAATACAACTTGATTGATTCTGGTCAAAATTGGAATGGGTTCAACGTATTACATACTGCCGCGTCACGCGTCGGCGGTTTAGATCTTGGATTTGTTCCTGGGAAAAAAGGTCATAATGTTTCTGGTATCCTTGCCGCTACGGGTGCGGGGGATATCAAGGCCGTCTACCTTCTTGGCGCTGATGAGATTGATATGTCGGCACTCGGTAATGCCTTTGTAATTTACCAAGGACATCATGGAGACGCTGGCGCTCACCGCGCCGACGTTATTCTTCCGGGCGCGGCCTATACAGAAAAAAATTCAACCTATGTGAATACTGAGGGCCGGGTACAACGCGCACAATTGGCGGTATTCCCTCCTGGTGAAGCAAGAGAGGACTGGGCCATTATCCGTGCACTGTCTGAAACGATGGGGCAAAAACTTCCATACGACTCGCTTAAAGGCGTCCGTGGGCGCATGGTTGAAATCAATGATGTGTTCATGTCATTAGATGACGCTATTCCAGCGACTTGGGGCGATTTTGGTCAAAAAGGCGGCGTATCAAGTGAGCCCTTTATCTGCCCAATAGATAATTTCTACATGACGGACGTTATTGGCCGCGCGTCTGTAACCATGGCGCAGTGCGCTGACGAATTCCTCGGATCTCCTGAAAGAAAGACTGGTACCGATGGTTGAGCTTTGGGACGGATATATCTGGCCAACGCTATGGACGGTCATCAAGATTGTGGCGATTGTCATCCCCGTTCTACTGTCTGTTGCCTATCTGACTTATGCAGAACGTAAGGTCATTGGCGCCATGCAGTTGCGCCGAGGGCCTAATGTTGTAGGTCCGTTTGGACTACTCCAGCCTATTGCTGATGGTTTGAAGCTGTTTCTTAAAGAAACCATTGTACCGAGTGGTGCGAACCGCGCGGTATTTATCATCGCCCCCATGTTGACCTTTTTACTGGCCTTGGTCGCTTGGTCAGTTATTCCGTTCGGTGCTGGTATGGTTCTCGCCGACATTAATGTCGGCATTCTGTTTCTTTTTGCAATCTCGTCGCTTGGCGTTTATGGCATTCTTATGGCCGGTTGGGCGTCAAACTCCCGTTATGCATTCCTCGGGGCTGTTCGTTCAGCAGCGCAAATGGTGTCCTATGAGGTCTCCATGGGTTTTGTCATCATTACCGTACTTTTATGCGTCGGATCGCTCAATCTGTCCGACATCGTCGAAGCCCAGAAAAATGTCTGGTTTGTCATTCCGTTATTTCCTATGGCGGTTGTATTTTTTATCTCAACGTTGGCGGAAACCAACCGACACCCGTTTGATTTACCGGAAGCGGAAGCAGAGTTAGTCGCGGGATATAATGTCGAATACTCAGCCATGACATTTGCCCTATTTTTTCTTGGCGAGTACGCCAACATGATCCTGATGGCGAGCATGACGTCTATTCTGTTTCTTGGGGGGTGGTTACCGCCTGCGGACATTGCGCTGTTCACCTGGATTCCGGGTCCGGTTTGGTTTATCGGTAAGATCGCATTTTGCCTGTTTATCTTTCTGTGGGTTAGGGCGACATTCCCACGCTATCGTTATGACCAGTTAATGCGTCTTGGATGGAAAGTGTTTCTGCCGATTTCCCTTGCGGCAGTTGTTATCGTTGCAGGCGTGCTCGTTACCTTTGATTTAACACCGGTCGTAGGCTGAGGAGAACGATTATGAGTTTTATCAGCAGTACCGCCCGCGCAATCTTCATGACAGAGCTGGTCAGAGGCATGTGGCTTACATTCCGCTATATGTTTAAACCGAAACTTACGCTCAATTACCCGTTTGAGAAGGGACCATTAAGTCCCAGATTCCGCGGCGAACACGCACTTCGGCGATACCCAAATGGTGAAGAACGCTGCATCGCCTGCAAATTGTGCGAAGCAATTTGCCCGGCTCAGGCGATTACAATTGAAGCCGAACCGCGCGACGATGGTTCACGGCGCACGACACGATATGACATTGATATGACAAAATGCATCTACTGCGGTTTGTGCGAGGAAGCCTGTCCGGTCGATGCAATTGTTGAAGGCCCGAATTTTGAGTTCGCCACGGAAACTCGTGAAGAACTTCTATACGACAAAGACAAACTGCTGGCCAATGGGGACCGGTGGGAAACTGAATTGGCGGAGCGTCTAAGACAAGACGCCCCGTACAGATGACGGATTGAGAGTATGATCCAAGCTCTGGCATTTTATATGTTCGCCTTTACCGCTGTTGCATCGGCTGTACTGGTGATATCAGCGAAAAACCCGGTTCATTCCGTGTTATTCCTGATCCTGACTTTTTTTAACGCGGCGGGCCTGTTCATATTGCTCGGTGCCGAGTTTCTGGCAATGATCTTGGTCGTCGTTTATGTCGGCGCGGTTGCAGTATTGTTTATGTTCGTTGTGATGATGCTCGACATAAATTTCGTTGAGTTACGACAGGGGTTTTTACAGTACCTGCCAATAGGCGGCGTCATCGGACTGGTCTTGCTGGCGGAACTTTTAGTCATTGTTGGCGGATGGCATTTTGCCCCCGACGTTGCCGGTAATATCGCCGCAAAAGCACCACCACCTGACGTGACAACCAATACGCACGCCCTCGGACAGTTAATTTATACGCATTACGTCTATTTGTTCCAGGCCGCCGGTATGATCCTTCTTGTCGCCATGATCGGCGCTATTGTTTTGACCCATCGCAAACGTACTGGCGTCAAAAAACAAGTAATCAAGGATCAATTGGCACGCCGGGCTGAGGACGCTGTAAAACTCCAAAAAGTTGAAGTGGGGAAGGGGATCTGATGTTTGAAATCGGACTTGGTCATTATCTGAGTGTTGCAGCCATCCTGTTTACGCTGGGGATATTTGGAATTTTCCTAAACCGTAAAAACGTAATTATTATTTTAATGTCGATTGAGCTGATGTTATTGGCTGTAAACATTAATCTGGTTGCGTTTTCTTCTTTCCTAGGTGATCTGGTGGGTCAGGTCTTTGCCATCTTTATTTTGACCGTAGCTGCAGCCGAAGCGGCAATCGGCCTGGCAATCCTAGTCGTTTATTTCCGTAATCGCGGCTCTATTGCCGTCGAAGACATCAACATGATGAAGGGCTAAGGGCACATGTTAGCTACCCTCGTCGTCTTTTCCCCGCTGATCGGGTCAATCATTGCCGGCATCATTGTGTTTATGCCAAGTGAAGACAAAGACATCCAAAATCGCCGCGATTCAGCAGCCCAGATTGCCACATGCACGGGCCTTGTCCTTTCTGCGATCTGTGCGGTGTTTCTGTTCAAGGATGTCGCTCTTGGTGGTAATGCGTTTACCCATACGTTGTTCACCTGGATCGATTCAGGGACGATGGAAGTATCCTGGGCACTAAAGGTAGACTCATTGACATCTGTGATGATGATCGTTGTTACCGTTGTCTCAGCGATGGTCCATATTTATTCCATCGGCTATATGCATCATGACAACTCAATTCCGAGATTCATGTGCTACCTCAGTCTGTTCACGTTTTTTATGCTGACGCTAATTACTGCCGATAATCTTGCCCAGTTATTCTTCGGTTGGGAAGGGGTTGGGTTAGCCTCTTATCTGCTTATCGGGTTTTGGTATGAAAAACCGTCCGCCTGCGCCGCCGCAATCAAGGCATTTCTTGTTAACCGGGTAGGGGATTTCGGTTTTGCTCTTGGAATTTTCGCGGTTTATATCCTGTTTGACACCATTCAATTCGATACGATATTTGCAGAAGCCGCTGGGAAAAAAGATGCTACGCTTAACGTGTTTGGCGGTGAATTTCATGCGCTGACAGTATGTTGTTTGTTGTTATTCGTTGGCGCCATGGGAAAATCGGCGCAACTTGGCCTGCACACCTGGCTGCCGGACGCTATGGAAGGTCCAACACCTGTATCTGCATTGATTCATGCGGCAACCATGGTGACCGCCGGTGTCTTTATGGTTGCCCGGCTGTCGCCTTTGTTTGAATATTCCGAAACGGCATTAACCGTTGTAACGATTGTCGGCGCGACAACGGCAATATTTGCAGCGACCGTCGCCTGCACCCAAAACGATATCAAACGCGTGATTGCCTATTCTACCTGCTCACAACTTGGGTACATGTTTTTTGCTGCAGGCGTATCTGCCTATTCCGCCGGAATTTTCCATTTGATGACCCACGGCTTTTTCAAAGCGCTTCTGTTCCTTGGTGCCGGGTCGGTTATTCATGCCATGTCTGATGAGCAGGATATGCGCAAAATGGGTGGTGTCTGGAAACACATTAAAGTCACTTACGTTTTGATGTGGATTGGCTCATTAGCACTGATCGGAATGTGGCCGTTTGCTGGATACTATTCTAAAGACATTATTCTGGAAGCCGCATACGCTTCCAATACTGGAATCGGGATGTACGCCTTCGTGCTTGGAATAACAGCTGCTTTCCTGACCGCATTTTATTCCTGGCGATTGATTTTTATGACCTTCCACGGCGCACCGCGAGCCGATGAAAAAGTTATGGCCCATGTGCACGAAAGCCCCCCGATTATGATCCTGCCACTTGTCGTTTTGGCTGCGGGTGCCTGTTTCGCGGGGTGGCTCGGGTATGAGAATTTTGTCGGCCACAACACCGCTGAATTTTGGGGCAATGCCATTTTTGTTTTGGACAGTCATCCGGCTCTCGAAAATGCACACGACGTACCAAAACAGATTAAATTGTTACCGTTATACGTCGGTATTGCCGGAATTGCACTGGCGTGGCTGCTGTATATTAAGTCACCAGCGATCCCAGGCAAGATTGCAAACCGGTTCCAGGGAATTTATCAATTCCTGCTGAACAAATGGTATTTTGATGAGTTGTTTGATTTCCTGTTTGTTCGTCCAGCATTCAAATTGGGACGCGGGCTTTGGAAATCAGGCGACGGCCTGATCATTGACGGTGTGGGGCCTGACGGCATATCAGCAGCTGTCAAGATTGTCGCCCGGCGTGCCGCAGCCCTTCAAAGCGGATACCTTTATCACTATGCCTTTGCGATGTTGATCGGCGTTGTCGTTCTCATCACATGGTATCTATTTCAGAACGCAGGGTGAGCCAGACATGAGCGAACGTATACTATCACTGCTCACCTTCCTGCCGCTGGTCGGGGCATTTTTGATCCTAACCATTCGTGGAACTGACGAAGTCGTTGCCGTTAACGCCCGCCGAACCGCACTGTGGACGTCGTCAATAACCTTTGTTGTATCCCTATACCTGTGGTTTAAATTTGATAAAACGACAGCAGATTTCCAATTTGTCCATAAACTTGAGTGGATGCCTGAATTTGGCATCTCCTACCATATGGGCATTGATGGGATATCTTTACTGTTTGTCCTGCTGACGACGCTCCTAACACCGATTTGCATATATGCCAGTTGGGAGTCGATCAAAGATCGGGTGAAGGAATACATGATTTCCTTCCTTATTCTGGAAACCTTCATGATCGGCATGTTCTGTGCCCTTGATTTAATGGTTTTCTACATTTTCTTCGAGGCCGTGTTGATCCCGATGTTCCTTATTATTGGCATCTGGGGCGGCGCACGCAGGGTATATGCTGCATTCAAACTCTTTCTTTATACTTTGCTCGGCTCTGTACTAATGCTGCTGGCAATGTTGGCGATGTATCACGAAGCTGGAACGACCGACATGGTTGAACTGATGAAGTTCAACTTCTCAAGCTCTATTCAACCCTGGCTTTGGCTCGCATTCATGGCGTCATTCGCCGTTAAAGTGCCTATGTGGCCGGTTCATACGTGGCTGCCTGACGCTCATGTTGAGGCGCCGACGGCGGGGTCAGTTATTCTGGCTGGTGTCTTGTTGAAATTCGGCGGTTATGGGTTTCTTAGATTTTCACTACCAATGTTTCCTGAAGCCAGCGTTATGTTTACGCCTTTGATCTTCACATTGAGCATCATCGCAGTAATTTATACGTCCCTGGTTGCCTTAGCTCAGGAAGACATGAAGAAGTTGATCGCTTATTCATCGATTGCTCACATGGGGTTTGTAACAGCCGGAACTTTTGCCATGAACACGCAAGGGATCGAAGGGGCAATTTATCAAATGTTGTCTCACGGTGTTGTTTCCGCCGCCTTGTTTTTGATCGTCGGTGTCGTTTATGACCGTATCCATAGCCGCGAAATTGCCGTTTACGGCGGATTGGTCAAACGCATGCCTGCATATGCTTTTGTCTTTATGATATTCCTGCTGGCCTCTGTCGGGTTACCCGGCACCGGCGGGTTTGTCGGGGAAATCTTGATCCTTATCGGTTTGTTTAAAGCCAATTCCTGGGTCGGCGCTCTGGCCGCGACCGGACTTGTATTAGGCGCGGCATATATGCTGTACCTCTATCGCAGGGTAATCTTTGGCCAATTAACCAAAGAATCATTAATGACGATCAAAGATATGAACCGCCGTGAATGGGCGATTTTTGCACCCCTGATCATAATCACTATATGGATGGGGATTTATCCGTCTTCATTTCTTGATTTCATGCACGTATCCGTTGAAAACCTGCTTAGTCAGGTAGAACCTGCATTGGCCGCAAGTGGTCAATCGCTGGTTACTGGACGCTAAGGAGACGATGGCGATGCCAATGGCACAAGTTCCTAATCTGGTTCCAGCCACGCCGGAAATATTTCTGGCGGTTATAATTTTGGTTTTATTGATGTTTGGTGTTTTCCAAAAGGCTGATGGACCAAGTAGCGAAATTAAAACTGCGCGCATGACGTCATGGATAACCGTAATATGTCTTGGCCTTGCTTTATTGATGGTGATCAACGTCAGTGGCGCGCGCGTTCTCGTATTTGGTGAAATGTTTATCAGTGACCCTTTTGCGACTTTCTGCAAAATACTTGTTCTGATAGGGGCAGCTGCAACATTGATAATCTCTCAGGGATTCCTTCAGCGCCACGACATGGCTCGCTTTGAATACCCCATCCTGGTTATATTTGCGACGCTTGGCATGATGATGATGTTGTCTGCCAATGATTTAATCTCGCTCTATGTTGGCCTTGAGATGCAAAGTTTGCCCCTTTATGTGCTTGCAACCTTCCGGCGGGAAGATGGGCGCTCTAGCGAAGCGGGACTTAAGTATTTTGTTCTCGGCGCTCTTGCATCGGGCATGCTTCTTTATGGTAGCTCGCTCATTTATGGTTTTTCCGGGACAACCAATTTTGATCAACTTGCTTCCATGTTTGCTCATGCGGGTGACCACGCGCCTAGCTTAGGTATTATTTTTGGTATCGTATTCATTCTTGCGGGGCTTGCCTTTAAGGTTTCCGCAGTCCCATTTCATATGTGGACACCGGATGTTTACGAAGGTGCGCCTACGCCTGTCACAGCATTCTTTGCTATTGCGCCGAAAATTGCAGCACTCGGATTGTTTATTCGCGTCATGGTTGGTCCATTTGGTGATCTCGTAGAGCAATGGCAGCAAATTATTGTTTTTGTCTCCGTTGCATCCATGATGCTGGGGGCGTTCGCGGCGATCAGCCAAAAAAATATTAAACGCATGATGGCGTACAGTTCGATTGGTCATGTTGGTTATGCCCTGATCGGCGTTGCAGTGGGAAATGAGGCTGGTGTTCATGGTGTTCTGGTTTATTTGAGCATCTATTTGGTTATGAACATTGGTGCATTTGCCTGCATTCTTTGCATGCGTAGAGGTGATCAGATGGTCGAAAATATCAGCGACCTCGCCGGCCTTGGTAAAACACATCCGTTACTTGCGGCGGGTATTGCAGTATTTATGTTTTTGCTAGCTGGGATACCACCGCCAGCCGGGGTCGCTGGTAAGCTGGTGATC
>WASW01084545.1_pt1 | contig 14115 bp, 14 predicted proteins | sample 5698521 | NCBI WGS metagenome assembly WASW01 (sample SAMN11175560, study PRJNA528189) | sponge metagenome | isolation source: marine sponge | host: Leucetta | place: Antarctica: Western Antarctic Peninsula, King George Island | collected 2013-01
TGCAATGGCCAGCACCCGCACGCCGCTCTTGGCCAGCTCGCGGGCCGCGGGTAACGTCATGGATGCGACACCCCCTTTGGACGCTGCATAGGCGGCCTGGCCAATCTGACCATCAAAGGCGGCGATGGATGCGGTGTTGATGATAACGCCTCGTTCATCGGTCTCTAGCGTATCCAGTGCCTGCATATCTGCAGCAGCGAGGCGCATGAGATTAAACGAGCCAATCAAATTGATGTTAATGACCTTTGCAAACGTCTCTAACGGTTGAGCACCATTTCGTCCGACAATTTTTTTAGGCGGTGCAATCCCAGCACAACTGACAAGGATACGCGCGGGACCATGTTTTTCGCGCGCCTCTGCCATAGCGGCTTCGGCGCTTTCAGCGTTGGACACGTCGCAACGAACAGCAATCCCGCCGAGCTCAGCGGCCATCTTTTGTGCCGCTTCCATATTCAGATCAAAAATAGCGACCTTAGCGCCACTTGCAGCTAAAGCTTTTGCAGTGGCAGCGCCAAGACCAGATGCACCCCCTGTGACGATCGCTGCGTGACCTAAGACGTCCATCTTCGTATCCTTTCGATTAATCGATTTGAATTTGTAGCAAGAGATTGGGTGAGCGACAACGTGAGCCGGACACCAGAAGAAAATGAGAAGATCGTCGCTGGAGGCTTTATTGAAAAGGCACGCCGTACTTTAGGGCGTATCCCTTTTACAGATGAAGCGGTTGCCGCATACTATTGTGCAACTGATGACGCGACACCGGGGCGTGTCCGGTTAACCTTGATGGCAGCGTTGGCGTATTTCATTGTGCCAATCGATGCGGTGCCAGATTTTATCGCGATGCTTGGATTTACTGATGACGCGGCGGTGTTCTGGGTAGCATGGCGATCTGTCCAAGGACATGTAACAGATCAACATTTAGACAAAGCCCGCGCGTTCTTGAAGCGCAAATCGACAAAAGTGCCACGCATAAATGATGGCTCATCTTGAGGAGGAAATATTGAACACACCACTTTGGCAGCCCACGCAAGGGCAGATTGATGGCGCACGAATGACGAAATTCCGCCACCATGTTGAAAAGCAATGGGGCGTTGAATTGGGGGATTCTGGTGGTCTCTGGAATTTTTCAGTGACCGAGCTTGAAAAATTCTGGACCTCGGTTTGGGACTACAGCGACATCATCGCCGAAACTCGAGGTGAGCGCGTTCTAGTCGATAGGGACAAGATGCCCGGCGCAAGTTGGTTTCCTGATGCGCGGCTTAACTTTGCAGAGAATTTACTGAAACGCCGCGATGATGGCGAAGCGATGGTCTTTAATGGCGAGAACAAGATAATCCGGCGCCTGACGTTCAAAGACGTCTTCGAGCAAGTCTCTGTGATGACACAAATTTTGACAGGCCTCGGTGTTGGCGAGGGTGACCGTGTTGCCGGTTATCTGCCGAATATGCCGGAAACAATCATCGCAATGATGGCGACGAACGCGCTCGGTGCCGTGTGGTCATCATGCTCACCTGATTTCGGTGAGCAGGGTGTGCTGGACCGCTTCGGGCAAATCGCACCAAAAGTCTTATTTTGCACAGACGGTTACTGGTACAATGGGAAACGCCATGACGTACGCCCAAAGACGGCTGGAATCGCAAACCAACTCCCGAGTATTAAAAAAATCATTCTGATCCCCTACGGAGATCAGGCTGCGGACGTCGGTCCTTTGAGCAATGCCATTACATATGAAGATGCTGCAGCAGGATTGACGCCGGGGGACATTGCGTTTCGTCAGCTACCTTTTGATCATCCTCTATATATTATGTTCTCCAGTGGCACCACAGGTGCGCCAAAATGCATTGTGCATTCGCAAGGCGGCGCGCTTTTGAAGCATGCCACTGAACAGCCGCTGCATTGTGATATTCGCAAAGATGACCGAGTGTTCTTTTTTACAACATGCGGTTGGATGATGTGGAACTGGCTGGTCACCAATCTGGCCTGGGGCGCGACCTTACTGCTTTATGATGGATCGCCTTTCTACCCGACCGGCGAAACCTTGTTCACCTTTGCCGACGAAGAAAAAATGACATTGTTCGGAACATCGGCGAAGTTTGTTGATGCGCTGAACAAGGCGGAGCTGCGACCTCGCGATACCCACGATTTGTCATCGATCCGGATGTTCTGTTCCACGGGGTCGCCTTTGGCACCCGAAGGCTATGACTACGTTTATGATGCGGTGAAGACAGATATCCATCTGGTTTCGTTCTCGGGCGGCACCGACATCATGGGATGCTTTTGTGGTGGCGATGTCACGCGTCCGGTATGGCGCGGTGAGATTCAAGCGCGCTTCCTGGGAATGGCTGTTGACGTCTTCGATGACGAAGGACAGCCAGTACGGGGTGAGAAAGGCGAGCTTGTCTGCACAAAGCCGTTTCCAACAGTGCCGATTGAGTTTCTCGATGATCCAGGTGATGCGCGCTTCAAGGCGGCGTATTTTGAGATGTTTCCGGACATCTGGACACATGGCGATTACGTGATGCTGACAGAGCATGACGGCATGGTTATTTTTGGACGGTCTGATGCGACGTTGAACCCCGGTGGTGTTCGGATCGGCACGGCGGAGATCTATCGTCAGGTTGAGAAACTCCCCGAGGTTCAGGAAAGTATAGTGATTGGTCAGGAGTGGGACAGTGACGTGCGGGTTGTGCTGTTTGTTATTGTACGGGACGGCTATGCCCTGGACGACGACCTGATTGCGAAGATACGCAAACAGGTCAGAGATACGTGTACGCCGCGCCACGTCCCCGCAAAAGTCATCGCGGTTAAAGATATTCCGCGTACAAAGTCTGGCAAGATCACCGAGCTTGCTGTGCGCGATATCGTGCATGGACGCTCGATCAAAAACAAAGAGGCGCTGGCGAACCCTGAGGCTTTGAAATTGTTTGAGGGTCTGGCTGAACTAAAAAGCTAGCGATCTAGCTCATTGATATTGCTGCAAAGCCACGTTCGTGAATGAACTCTTTCGCGCTGGTTTCAAATTCAAAAATGGACAAGAAGAACAGCTTCAAATTCGGTTTCGAATTATGGATTGCCTTCATGTTTTCTGAAGAACCAACGCAACAACCTACCGTCGGTGATGATAAGACCGACAGCAATGAGCCCGAAGCCGTATAACGCTTTAATGCCTAACCTCTCCCCCAAGAAATGTATAACTCAGGCCAATTGCAAAAGGTGGTATCAGTAGAGTGACCAGCATCAGATTGGCCGAACCTGCTCGTTTCAAAATTTCAAAGTAGAGAAGATAAGCCACCGCTGTTGATAAAATTGAAACAGCTAAAAGGGATCCCCAAACCTCTACAGATAAGTCAAATGTAGGTACGCCTTCAATATACATTGCGACGGGGATCATTAGAACAGTACTTCCAACCAACATCCCGAACGCGTTCATCGCTGGCGGATAGTCTGATAGAAATCGTTTTCCCCAAACACCGGCGAACGCATAAGATAATGCGGCACACAAAATAGCGAGTTGCGCAAGATTGCGAAGGTCGAAATTTGTAAGAGCATCAAGCCCCATAATAGCGGCAACGCCGAAAACACCGAAAATCGCTCCGATAATCTTACGCGGCGTCAGAGGTTCATCGACAAGAAAGATACCCGCCACAACCGCGCCAAATACAGCTGTCGTTCCATTCAGAATTGAAGCAAGGCCACTTTCAATGCTCACCTGACCCCAAAATATCAAAGAAAACGGAATGGCATTATTCAATGCGCCCATCATCAGATAGCAAAGCCAAGCCTTTGCTGAACTGGGTATTTTTATGCGTTGCCACATGACGACAAAAAACAATGCTGGGACGGCCCACAAGATGCGATGTAGCGCAACAGTTAGCGGCGGAACTTCCCTCAAGGCAATTTCTGCGAAAAAGAACGATCCTCCCCACACCGCGGCCAACGCCAATAACAGTGATCCAGAAGTTAAGTCGATGGTCGGTGAGTGATTTTGTTTCATGCGGTACTTTTATTGTATAAGGACGGTCAATCCACCCGATTCTTGTGTAGTCTATAATGTATGATTTTTGGAAACTGCCCCGTTTTTAGCGAGTCAGTGCCGGGCATTTTTTACAGTTAATGAAAAATTCCTCACTTTCTGTAAGAGCCGGCACATAACGCTTTAACTGATTGATGTTGCCGCAAGGCCATGTTCTCGAATGAATCTTTTGGCGCCGGTTTTGCTCTAGATTTCAATGTTGGCAATGGCACGGTAGAGCGCCTGAAGCGCACCCGGTGCAGTGCTGTCGTCAGCCTTGGCGCGTTTTACAAGTTGTGCGACACAGGCTTCGGTGATGGCCCTGAGCTCTGACGTTTCCATTTCACCCAGAAATTGATCTGGGTTATTTCGAATGGCCAAGATGAATGGATTGCTCATGAACTTTTCTCCAGGTGGCGTTTCGCCGCCAGTCTTTCTGCTGATTCTTTTGCTTCGATGATGAGCCAATCCCGAAATGCGCGGACTTTTGGGCGGTCAATGTTCGTCTCGGTGACAGCGACGTGATAGCTATACTGCGCGGTGAGCGCGAGATCAAAGGGTGCGACGAGTTTACCTGCGTCGATATAGTCTGCAACTAAAAGGCCACGCCCCAAAGCGACGCCATCACCCGCGATTGCGGCTTGGATGACCAAATTTGAATGTGTGTAGCCAGGCCCCCGGGTTGGGTCGATGTCGTTGAGACCGGCTTCATGCAACCACATGGTCCAGTCTTGAATCATATCATCATGGATAAGAGTGTGATGGCGAAGGTCAGAAGGTTTTTTTAAGCCATCACCTTTTGTGAGCAACTCTGGTGCACAAACCGGAAAGATGTCTTCGCGCATTAACTCTTCACTGATGAGCCCGGGCCAATTACCCATTCCATAGCGCACACCGATATCAATGCCATCACGGTCATAGTCGGCAATGGAATCAGAAGTTGCCAAGCGGATATCAATTTCTGGATTGAGTCTGCGGAACCGCACCATACGCGGCATCAGCCATGTTGCGGCGAGACTGTCCATTGTCGCTATCGTCAGTATGCCTGATTGGTCGCGCCGCTTTACGCGGATCAATGCCGCGTCCATAGAATCAAACGCCTCGGTGAGTTCCGGCAGCAATGTTTGTCCCGCATCAGTCAATATCAACTGTCGGTTCCGGCGCAAAAATAGCATCAGCCCAATCTGTTCTTCGAGTGACTTGATTTGATGCGAGACGGCAGCTTGCGTGACGTTTAACTCATCCGCAGCCCGGGTAAAGCTGAGATGGCGCGCAGCGGCTTCAAAAGCACGGAGAGCATTGAGTGATGGCAGGCGACGGGACATTGATTCCAACATTTTTAATAAGATTTAATTGTTTATTTATATCGTATATATGACATGGAAATCAATTAACTATTTGATATAAATGAAATTATAAATTGTTCTCATAACATTCAGATAATATTTTCTAATGATTATATAAGATAATGTCGTTTGTTGAACTGTCTGTGAGCGCGTATCAAGTTGTTCATCGAAGCCGCACTGAAATTGTTCAGCAGGCCCCGACGAGGAGAAAACAAATGACCAGTATTATGAAAATGTTTCCTGCAGCAACCGGCGTTGGCCGCGAGTTATTCAATGCCAGCCTGATTGCTGTATTTGTGCTGCCTGAGCGTGGACTGGATTTGCTCCACGTGTGGGGACAGCGCATCGAATCCCGCCAAATGCTTGGCCGCATTGAATGGCAACGACTTGATGACATGGGGTTGACCCCTGAAGATGCTGCACGTGAGAGCGCGAAACCGTTCTGGCGCGCTTAAGCCCCACGTTTCATGAGTTGTTGAGAGAGCGATCCTTTTCCAAGCGGGGTCGCTCTTTCTTTTTATGCGCTGTATTTTCTGAAATACTGAACATGTATGAATAAGGGATAGATCAATGCTTGAACATTTACGGATGATGGCGCGCTACAACAAGTGGGCGAACGTAAGGCTCAACGACGCGATCATGGATATTAGCCATGACGCCTATATGGCCAAGCGTGAGGCTTTCTTTGGCTCAATTCACGGCGGCCTCAATCATATATTATTGGTCGACAGGATTTGGCGGGGTCGTGTCGAGGGCAATCCTCACCCGGCGGACCGCCTGGATATCATTGTGACGGATGATCGAGAGACGTTTGTACGCGAGCGCATCGCAGAAGACGATATCCTTATCGCCTTCACAGATAGCTTTGACGAGAAGGCTCTCGACGAAACGGTCACGTATTCATCCTTGGTTGGGTTCACTGGCACGGACCCAAGACGGCTTATCTTGGCGCACATGTTCAACCATGCAACGCATCACCGGGGTCAGGTACATGCCTTATTGACGCAAGTACCAGCCGATCCGCGGCCATTGGATTTAATGATTTATATCCGCGATACCGAGGCTGGATAAATCCAGCCTCGTCGCTGGTTTTAAAGGATACAGTGCTTGGCGAAATCTGAAGCTTCGTTTGCTGACCAGTCACCTTTTGGCTTTTCTTTGATGTCAGCGCACCATTCTTTGGATCCGACTTCTGGAGAACAAGCTGAAAGACCAGCAACGGCAACGATCGCCAATGCAAAAATACCGAATCGTAGAAATTGAGTGCGCATATTATTTCTCCAAAATTAACAGTGTATGGCCATAGCATTGTGGATTACTTATCAAAAGTGTGGCGTCTTTAAGACGTTTTTACAACTAGTAACGATACGTCATCCTTTGCAGCCAGCGCACCACAAAAATCTTCAAGATATTTTAGAAGCTTTTCGGAAATCGCTTGGCTGGCAAGTGATTTGGATTCTTTGATAGATGCCTTCAAGCGATCAAGGCCAAAGGCCTCACCCGCTGCATTTGTTGCTTCGCGAATTCCATCTGTGTAGGCAATGAGAATGCCGTTCTTTGGGAACGTACCAGACATATTTCTAAACGCCCATGATTGATCGACGCCGAGGGGGATATCTTCGCCTTCCAGTGAAGTGAATAAATTTGTCTCAATATCGTAACTAAGTGCAGGCTCATGGCCTGCAGATATCCAGGTGAACCGGTGCTGCCCCGGCGTCAGAAGCAATTGGAAAAGTGTAAGTGACCGGCCGCCTGAACTGTCTTCGCACAACTGACGATTAACGGAATCAAATAAATCAGCAGGTGATGATGCAAAGTCTGCATGCGTCCTGATCATGGCCCGCGCAGTTGCCATTAACAGGGCGGCGCTGATACCATGTCCTGTAACATCTCCAATAATTGCAGCGACTCGCTCATCGTCCATCGAAATGAAATCCTGATAGTCGCCACCGATCTCGTCGCAATAGATTGTCGTGCTTGCGATATCGAAGCCGTCAATTGAGGGTGCCGAACTTGGCACAAGATGTTGCTGAATTTCCTGTGCGGCGAGTAAGTCACGTTTGACCCGCACTTGCTCTTCGAGCGCCGGTACCAGACGATTGAATTCCTTTGCCAGATCGCCAAGTTCATCGCTGGATGTATCATCAACGCGCGTACTGAAGTCACCGGCTTCCAACTGCGCCGCTGCTGCGTGCAATTTATGGATGGGTCTGGTCAGCGTCTTTGCGCTATAAATCGCCAAACCGATGGCGCTAATTCCAGCGAAGACTGCAAAGATCACAGCATTCCTGAGCTGTGCTCGATATGATTCTCTGACAATAGTTTCGGCCTGATCCTGGGCATTCGTAATGACCTGCTCCGGGAACGTTGCTGCTATATGCCATGAGACATTTTCAGTTCGTCCGAGGGGACCAAAAGACCAGGCTTCACGGATACCGCTTCGAGTGACAAATTCCATGCCCGGGACGCCACTCCTGATGTCACTCGCCACTTTAAGCCAGGCATCGTCCCCATCCAGGAACATTGGTCTCATAAGATCATGAACACGCCAACTTCCTGTGTTTGCTTCGAGCACAGCCACCTCGTTTGGAAGGAGTTGTGGTTCATCGTCAGGAACGGCAATCAAGTATGCGGACGCTTCAGGTGGCAGGTGCGTTGGATTTATTGATTTTGTCAAAAGTGCGTCTGTCCGGATCGTAATCCGTGCGACACCGACAATCTGCCCATCAGAGGTTTGTACGGGTGTCGTAACGGAGCGCCGGTTTACGGCTTCGCCTTTTGTGAACCACGTTGTAGCACCACGTTCAATCGTTCTGAAATACCAATCACTCTCTCGCGGATCGAACTTCCCCTTGGTAAGACCTGCCGGATAGGAAATGGTTAAGCCGGTCTCGAACGACACTGAAATAGAATCTACGAGGGCACGGTTTCTCTGATAGATCGTTCGCGCAACGTCAGTAACGCCAGTCAGGCGGTATAGTGTTCCAGCTATCTGATCTTTCTCAGCGCCCGCCGCGACGAAAGACCCCATTTTATACAAATCAATCGATTGCTCAGCTTGATTGTTCTGGACATTGCCATCGCGGAGTAAGAACTCTCTAAGGTCGGCGGTATTGCTCAGATCTGAAGCAGGTACCGTCAAACGTTCAGCAACGTTTGTCGCAAACGCGCGGACAGCCTGCGCCATCTGTTTTTGCTCGGCAGCCAGTGTTATTGCGCCTTGTTCTGTGACGCGCCGCAGCTCACGTGTCAGGCGGTCCGTCAGCAGGGTCTTGCCGCGCTCTGCCATTTCAAGGCCGAACTCGTTCGTTGAGCGAAGATACATAAACGACGCAGCTGCCAAGGGCAGCACGGCCAGGATAACAAAACAAATTGTCAGCTTCGTTGTTATCTTCATTGATTAAGCCGCTGCTGTTGCGTGGAAGTGCTGGTCACTTATTCATCCTTCGCACCATCACCAGTAATGATGACGACTTTACCCGTGGATTTCCGTGAGGTCAGTGTTTCATGCGCAATGTTTACATCTTCCATCGAAAAAACGTGGGACACATGGGGTTTTATTCTTCCGCCTTCGAACCAGGACAATAAGTCCGCGAACGAATTGCTGACCAAGCTTGGGTCTAACTTTCGGTGCGCCCCCCAATAGTACCCAATGATGGATAGATTTTTAACTAACAGAATATTCGCCGGTATTTGTGGGATCGTCCCGCTTGCAAAGCCAACAACAAGAATTCTGCCGCCCTGAACGGTTGCCCGCAAACTTGCATCAAACGCAGAGCCACCTACAGGATCGTAGACGGCATCGGCGCCTCGACCGTCGGTGAGTGCTTTGACGCGCTCGCGTATGTCTTCACTGCGGTAATCAATCAGATCGTCAGCGCCATACTTCTTTGCGATTGCTAGTTTGTCAGCACCGCCCGCTGTCGCAATGACCCGTGCACCCAAAGCCTTGCCAATCTCAACGGCTGTTAATCCGACACCGCCGGCGGCGCCATTCACCAGCAATGTCTCACCGGGTTGAATCTTGAGTTTGTTCACCAAGCCAATGTGAGAGGTGCCATAAACGATCGGAAATCCTGCGGCTTCAATAAATGTCATGCTGGACGGAATAACATACGTATCCGATGCACGTGCCACGGCCTCTTCGGCGTACCCACCAAAGTCAACGCATGCCATTACGCGGTCACCGACGGTAAACCCCGACACATCTGAAGACACTTCAGTAATAAATCCGGAAACTTCCAGCCCTGGGGCAAACGGTAATTGCGGCTTAACTTGGTACTGACCTTTGACCATCAGAGTGTCAGCAAAATTCACACCGCACGCCCGTACCGCAATGCGGACAAAGCCCGATGGCAAGTCCGGAGAGGGGAGTTCTCCGACACTTAAAGGCTGATCGCTATTAAATTCTTGGCAAACTACGGCACGCATTCGGACAGCTCCTACTTGAAATGATGTGACCCATATGTTTTTTCTCATTCCATCGCATCATGGGTATGCGAATATGATAGATGAGCCGCGAAGACAACCCAAGGCGCGGCATGCGAAAGATGGAAAAATGCGTGGATTTTTTGGTATCGGCGTCGAAGGCATCTCTAAAGAGATGAATGTCGGCAATTTGTTTCGCTCAGCACATGCGTTTGACGCGAGTTTTGTGTTTACAGTCAATGCGAATTACACACGGCGAGGCGGGCAGCGGTCAGACACGTCTGACTCACTCGCACACCTGCCTTTTTATGGCTTTCCAGATGTTGGCTCGATGATGTTGCCAAGCGATTGTCAGCTGGTGGGCGTCGAATTGCTCGATGAATCGATTGAACTGCCAAGTTTTCGTCATCCAACACAGGCTGCGTATGTCCTGGGCCCGGAGCGTGGCGAATTATCCCCAGAAATGCTTGAGAAATGTGATCATATTCTTAAAATCCCAACGAAATTCTGTATCAACGTTGGTATTGCAGGCGCGCTTGTGATGTACGACCGTGTGCAGTCTATGGGCCGGTTCGCGCCCAGGCCTGTGCGGGCTGGTGGGCCGACAGAGCCGTTGAAACCAGCCAATCATGGCGGCCCGAAATTCCGCGCTGATGTTGAGGCTTACCGTGAACCAACACCGCAATCTTATAATGATTAGAGGTTACTTTAGTTAGCCCTAAACACTGGGCGGGAATTCAACAATGACAGTTGTGCCTTTGTTGGGCTCGCTTTCAATGCGAATGCGACCGCCGCTGGCCTCTGTAAGCCCTGTAACAATCGACAAACCTAAACCCACGCCTTCATGCGCATTGTAGGGGTTCACGTTTGCCTGACCAAACGGCTGCAGGACTCTGTCGATGTATTGCGCTTCGATGCCGACACCGGTGTCTTCGACGGCAATTGAGGTGATACCAAGATTGTCTCGCGATAACCGAATAGTAATACGACCCTGCGGTGGCGTGAACTTGATCGCATTCGACAGCAGGTTGATGATGATTTGCTGGATCGAACGCTCATCTCCGAGGAACGGCTCCTGACCTAACTTTGAAGTTATTTGCAGGGTCAGATTATTTTCGGCGGACTTTTGTTTTACAAGCTCGACACATTTATGTGCGAGCGCATCCAGATCAACGTGTTCGCGTTCCAGCTCTCTCGTGCCGCCCTGCAGCGCGATGAGCGCCAGAATATCTTCGACCAATTGAAGTTGGATATTCCCCGCGCTCTCGATTGTTTCAGCGTAATCAAGATACCGTTTGTCACCCAATTCACCAAATAGCTGACTTTTCAGCATCTGGGCATATCCTATGACTGCGTTTAAAGGTGTGCGAAGTTCATGGCTCATGTGGGCCAGAAACAAGGACTTGGCATCGCTCTCAGCACTTGCCTTGGCCGCAGATGCCTGCAGCATCTCATTCATCGTATAAAGCTGTTCGGTGCGCTCATGCACTTTAGATTCAAGGGCACCACGTCCTTTTATTAAACGGTCCAGGGCGACCGTAAGCGCCAAGATAAGAGCGATGGCGATAAATCCTGAATATACGGACTTATATGAATTTTGGGCTTCTGTGACCGCTGAAGTCGATGTCATAGTGAGTTCCCAAACACGACCTCCCAATACAAGTTGAGATGATTGGGTCAGCAAAGCCTCAGATCGATTATTTGCATTACCGTAAATGGTTACGGGAGTTGAATCGGTTACGTCAGCGACATAAACATTAAACGGTACGTTTGATGTTTTCTTCACAATGAGTTTTTCGATGGTGATAGATGGCGAATAACTGATCGAAACGATAGTTGCTTTGTCGGCATTTGAGTCACTGGCGTCTCGAAGCCCTAAATCGCTGTTATTTTTTACAGAGGCGTATATTTGCACACTGATAATGTCTTTCCCATTGTCTTGGGGTAAAATAATCGGTGGTGTCATATGCGGTTGAGTAGACACAAGTGCGGCGTGCGCTGTCGCTAGTCGGGTAGGGTCGGATGCGATATCAAATCCCAGGACACCCTCTCGGCCTTCATGCGATTCAAGATACGTATTCGGTGCGTATAAATCTCGATTTGGATGTGTTTTAACGTCAAAAGGAAAATAGCCAAGCTCACGACGTGCCTTCTCTCGCGTTTTAAGCGCTCTTTGAAAGGCAGGAAGTTCTGATGCTGAGAGTAAGGGTATTGCAGCGATGGCACGAATATCTGAATAATTAGATAGTAATCGCGAGCGTGTGATGTATCGCAAAAACTCCAGTTCAGTTACATGGCTTGAAGACTCAAACAAGGCACCAACACTCAACGTGTGCTCAATGGCCAATGTGACAGCATGCTGAACTTCCATCGCAAACTCAGTTGTTTCGGCATTAAAATCCATGCGCATTTGCGTATTTGCAGCGCGCCGGAGTTCAAAGGCGAATTGGCTGAGAATTACAATTGCGGTGATGCACGCCACGTACAACGTTACCCTGAGCAGTACCGTTCGCAAAATATACCCCCATCTTTAGTCGCAATGCGTTAAAGGCGCACTGTCCGGTTTATTGGTCTTCTACAGCTATTAGATTGAAACTTTGATCGTACCGACAGCATCACCGCCCGCGTTGCGCAATGTTGGCTTCAGGTGCGCCGCGATGGCTTCCTGAGCTGACGCTGGTATGAGACCGGCTTCCATGAGCAGCCATCCCATTGCGATATCGCCAGCACGTTTCTCGCCGTCTTCAGTTTTGAGTGCGATGCCGAGACCTTTACGGGGCACAATCGCGATATGAACGCCCTCAGCGCCGCCTTTGGTGGCAACCGTGCCGCCAAGGGCTGTCATAACGTCTGTATCAAACCGTCCAGGCCCTCCGACCATATATGGGTGCGTTGTCACGGCCTTTATGATGCAGGTCGCTGCATCGCCTCGGGTTTCGCCGAAACCTTTAGGCTCAGACATTTTTTGAGCTGCTTTTGCAAGTGCGCGGAGCGTCATGCCGTAGACGGGAATGCCGCAGCCATCCTGGCCGCGCCCCGTATCCGCAAGGCTTTCGTCGCCAAAGCTCTCCAAGATATTAAACAGACGCTTTTGAACCGGATGTTCGGGATCGAGGTACCCTGCAGTGGGCTCGTTTAAATGGAGCGCTGTGGTTAAGAACCCCGCGTGTTTGCCAGAACAGTTGTTGTTTAACCTCGTAGGCTCTGCACCGGCCCGTACAATGTCATGAGCAGCCTTGATGTCGTATGGTAAATGCGCACCACACCCCAAATGATCGGCGCCTAGTCCTAGTCTTTCAAGCCAGTTTGCAACAGTCATGACGTGCTCTGCTGTGCCAGAATGCGACGCACATGCAAGCGCCAGCTCTTTTTCAGCAACGTTGTGGGCATCGACGGCACCACTTTCCACGAGTGGTAATCCCTGCATGAACTTAATCGCCGAACGGGGATAAAACATGAGATCAGGATTTCCCCATGTTTGTAAGGGGCCTGAGCTATCACAAATCATCGCATGAACGCGATGGCGGCTCTCGACCATAGTGCCTCGGGTAACGTCGCAAATAAGAGGATCAGTCATCTAGGGGGGTATGCTTTCATTAATTTATCAAACAAGCGTATATCGGCCCTTGCGAAGCCAAGGGTGTCCGGTATATCACGATGGGTATGAATACTGTGTCAATTTTCAGATCAACGTTTGCCCTATTTTTTTGCGTGCTGGCAATAACGCTTAATGCGACACCAGCCCATGCGGAATTCCTGGGCAAGTTTGAAGCTTGGGAGGCTCATGCCCGCAACGATGGTGGTGTGAAGGTATGCTATGCTGCCAGTGTGCCCACCAAGTCCGAAGGGAAGTACACCCGTCGAGGCGATGTTTTTTTGCTCGTATCCCACAGACCTGGCGATAAAATGATTGGCTTTGTTAGTCTCGAGTCCGGGTATACATACGGGAAAAAGAGCAAGATCACGGCCAAGATTGGCGGTGCTTCCCATGCGATGTTCGCAGATGGCGGACTGGCATTTGCGTTTGAAGATACTCCGCTGGTCAAAAGTATGATCCGCGGGCAAAACTTAACGGTCCAAGGCAACTCCAGCCGTGGCACATTAACGGTCGACACATTTTCCCTAAGTGGGTTCACGGCGGCTTACCGGGCAGCGTCAAAAGCCTGCGGTGTAAAGGGATAACGATGAGCGACGTCAAAGGCGACACGCTGAAAAGCGCAGACATTCTTCCTGTTCAATGTCCACAATGTATACCCCGTTCACGTCAGAACCCGAAACCCCTTGGGCGATATGACGCGGAAATTATCGGATACATCGTCGCATAAACCG
>WASW01033202.1_pt1 | contig 14090 bp, 11 predicted proteins | sample 5698521 | NCBI WGS metagenome assembly WASW01 (sample SAMN11175560, study PRJNA528189) | sponge metagenome | isolation source: marine sponge | host: Leucetta | place: Antarctica: Western Antarctic Peninsula, King George Island | collected 2013-01
GATCATCATTCCCCATTAAATGTTTATTTTTCAAATATTCTACCCATTCAAAAACAATATCATGCACAACCTCCCCTACAGGGAAAAAACAGGTGGTAAATGTTTTGCTAAACTTGGTGTTAACCTCTCGGGCATCTTGAAAAACAGTATCTGTTTTAAAATCAATATGTTTAATTTTCATTGATGCAATCGCACTATCCCTTGCACCCGTCAACAAGGTAAAGGCTATCAATGCTTTGTCACGTTTCTCAATGGGGCTACTTTCAGGCATAACATTCAATACATGCTTAATTTGCTCTACGGTGGCTACCGGCTTTTGCCGTTTTGCTTTAGTGTTTTGCGCCTTCATAAACTCCTAACGCACCGCCAACCACGAGAGCCACTCGTGCTAAGGCCGGTAGCTGATTCCATATCACAACCATTTCCCGACCCTTAAAAATTGAAAATCATACATAGATTTACTTTTCCTTCGTAACGCCTTTAAATGGTTTCTTATCAGATGTTTTCACATCCATAAAACGTCCAGTATTGGCGTCGCGTTTCACGAAATGCCCTGAAGGTGTTTTTGTTTGTGAGCGATCGCGAACTGCTCCATTGCGATGACCATCGCCTGTTGGTGGGTTAGTAGCCATGATTGACGTCCTCTCTCTTTATTTACTAAGGTTAATATCTATTTCCACAGTGGTTAACAGTATCTTCTCTCTGGTCAATAATGTCAATCCCTGTTAATATACTTTTTAACTGGAGTTAATATTGTGAATGATAAAATAGAACAAGCCGAAAGAATCCGCAATAATATTAAGCAGTTACGTGATGGGCTAGGTTGGAATCAAAGTAAACTGGCTCAAGAGGCTGGTATTAGCGGGGCAGCCCTAAGCAAAATAGAAAAAGGTGGAGGCCGGATTCCTACTATCGTCCTATTGCGTAAACTAGCATCAGCACTAAAAGTACAGCTTCATGAAATAACCGGCGAACAGCCAGAAGAAATTTCTGAAACACAGGAAAGGAACCGTGAGTTTTATAGGCAATGGGATATATTGGGGAAATTAAGCCAAGAAGATCAGGAAATGCTTAAAAGCATGGCGGAGCGGCTAGAGGAAATCACAAAGAAATGATTGAAGAGCAAAAAGGTGCTGCTGAATCTGAAAACCTGTTAGAAGACCTTGGGTTTGACGCACTGCCCATAGCCCCCTCAGAAGTTGTAGCGGCAATTAACACCGATGATTTCAAAGTAGCGATGGAATCAAAACGTTTTGAGTCGGACAATATTCTCGGCAAAGCTATAGGCAATGATCAAGCTGCTTTGATCTATATTAACTCGAACATCCCCGATACAGGGAGATATAATTTTACGGCCGCTCATGAAATTGGACATGTGTGCATGCACATAATGCCACAAAAGAAAATGTCTTTTGAGTGTGGTACACGGGAGCTATACAATCCATTTAATGACCCGATTGAAAAGCAAGCAAACGGTTTTGCATCAGGATTACTCCTGCCAAAATATCTCATTTCTAAATTAACCGATGGAGATGCTCATTGGAAAAATATTTGGAAAATAGCCGATTCATGCAAATCATCGCTCGAAGCGACATACCGCAGACTGAGTTACTTAGATAGTTCCCCATCAGCACTTATAATTCACGAAAATGGGATATTCCGTAGATTCGTAGCATCCGAAAATTTTGATTTTTATATTGAAAGATCACCGCTTTCATCAGAACAAAAAGACCTTTGCGTCGATGTTAATGATGATAACTACCCTGCTGATTTTGATACTGTCGATGCGGCTGATTGGATTAACCCGAGTTACAAAGGTACTACTCTAGAATCGATTTATTCAAGCTCAATAATACTGAGTGAAGGTTTTACTTATACAATTCTTACATATGATGATGACTGTATCTCTGATACAGACTATTAAACCTACGCCTTCTATACCCATTTCCATGCCAAAATGCATTCAAGGAATGCTCCTTTATTAAGAGAAGCTTTTAACAAACTTGCCAGAAGTGAGCCTGATACTCACCAGCGCAGAAACGCTCTGGCATCACTGGAAAATATTCAGCGAGAAATCGGTTCAAGGGATTTTTGCCCTTGAACTATTTTTGGTGGACAAGCTGACGTTTAATGATAATCAACCTAGCTGTAGTCGCAAGTACGGTCATGCTATTTGCCATCATGAAACACCACGTTCGCTACACTTGGTTTTTTGCCAGTGTCTAAGTCAATGAACAAGGTATATTTATATCCAAGTTGTTCTCTAAAAGCTTTTAGCTTAGCTTCATCCTTGAATCGATTTTCTTTGTTACTTACCTTTTTTACTTCGATAGCCAATAGGTTATCATTTGTTTTCCGTCGATGGACGATAACGTCTGGTATGACGTTTCGTTCTTCTATATCTCCGTTTTCAGACAATGCATATTTCAATGTCTTAATAGAAAACTGGTCTCGATTATATTCACAATCTACATTCCATTCTTGAGAAACAGATTCAAGCTTCATACCCAGTCTGCTTGAAATAGCCTGCTCACTGACGTCAACTTCCAATAATTCCGCTTCTTCACTTACAAATTCATTTAGCAGATCGGCAATGTCGATATTGAGTTCCTTTATTCGCATTAAATGCCCCAATGCTCTTTTTCATAGATGCTTTGATCTCCGCGACCTAAAGGCTGCGAAGAGCAACCCGAGCGAATAAAGAAATCTTCGCGCCCTTCAAATGTGGTAAATACCGGCTTACTACTCTTGGCTATTTTGATCCGGCATATTTGGGAATCGTCATAGTTTGGAAAAGTAATCTTAATATGAGAGGTAAAACCGCCACCAATATACTTTTTTATCAATTCGACAAGATGCAACTCAAAGCCATCAATACTCTTTTTGCTCAATGAGTCGATATCGTTTTGTAATCCGAGAGCATTCTGATTGTCGTCAACCCCGATAAACAAATTGCCTCCTTCACTATTCAGGAAGGCGGCAATGGTCTTTGCAATAACATATTCCAGCTTCTTGTTAACCTCGCCAGCACGAAGGTCATAGCGCAAAGTCGATTTAAATTCTGCGGTCTCGCTTTCGCCGGAAAGTATAAGCTCTTCGATTTCTTCATTGGCGGGTTCTACATGGCTCAAATCTATACGTGACTTAAGCTCTCGATATATTAATTTGGCGCGGGATTGCAGGAACGTATCGTAATCATCACTTTCAATCCCGAAGCCATCCATGTCAATGAAATGAGAATTAAGTGCTTTGTTGATATCTGGGTTTTCATCGTGAAATTCCCCAACATAATTTGATGGCGCTTTTGCTCCAATTTTGCGCTTGTTTAAATGATCGCTTACGAAGGTAATGTTTATCACGCTGTTGGCGTTTAACGGCGTTTTGTTTTTCAAGTACGCTTTAGGGAAGAAATGATGGTAGTTCTTGCTGTTCGCCATTTTTAACCATGAGTTATCAAGAATGACTTTGCCGTTATCCTGAAAATCTTTAGGCTCCTGATAGGCATACAGACACAGAACGGCTTTGCAAAAGCTATTTCCGGCACTGAAATTCGTATCTATCAATGATTGAGGTGAATCAAGGTCTACTTTGATATCACTATATTCAGGTCGCTCATTATTCAAAATCGAATCAATACGCTTGATATCCTGCGCCAACCTAGATTCACTAGAGCTAGAATAACGAAAAGATAAAGACATGCGCCAGAAAAACTCTTCCAGATATTTGCGCTGCTCTGCCTCTGGCTTATCATTTTTTAGATAAAAGAAATACGCGAATGGAACCAGCAAAGAATCGTAAGGTAAAAGTCGAGAAACCGGAATGCGGTATGTGGTTCTAAAGTAATCTACGCTATCTTTGATCGCGGAGATACCAGCATCCCAATTATCGATAATAACGTCCTTATCCAACGATAATATCGTTTTGCGCTTACATTCCTTAGTGCGGCTTAACACCAAAGAAAGCACACTTAATATGACTGTACTCGACACACCCTCGTAATTTATTCCCTCAAGCTCTTTGATAAAGTCACTCCACTTTACCTGCATATCGAATTTCTTCTGCTCGTCATATGTCTTCGCAGACATAATCTCGAACAAAGTAAGCGTTTGACCGCCAGTGTTTATGCGCGTGAAGACCTCAATGGCAGAATCTATATCTTCTTTTCTGAGGACAACAGTTGAGAATTCGTAGGTTTTGAAGGCCGTCGAATATGAGTTAATTGTCTCCATTTCTTCCTCACTAAATCTATCAGCGAGTTCTCTAGATTTGCTGTAACTGAAATTCAATACATCATGCAGTGACAGGTATTTTTCTCCAACCGGCTCCGCCGTAATTAGCTGCTCATCATTGACATCAATACTTTGATCCAGATTCACAAAAATATTACTGTAATCAGTAACCTTCTTTTCACCGGTCTTCTGGATTTTAGCGCCAAGATAAGCGGCAAATAGTGAAGTAATTCGCTGCTGGCCATCCAAGACATATTCAACTTTGACTCCCTCAGGAGTCTCTGGAATATCCAAATTACCGACATTTTTTATATCGTTTATTCGTTCTGATGTTTGCCAGAGAATAAATGTACCAATGGGATATCCTTTGAGAATACTATCCAATAGCTTTGCGGTTTTATCGATACTCCAAACAAACTCGCGCTGAAATTTCGGTATTTTGATAATACCTTTCTGTATTTCCGATATCAGATCAGAATATTTCTTGGAATCCGGTTTAGGCTGCTCAAAACTCATCTTGTGTCTTTCTCCCCTGCTCGTAGTTTTTTCTATATTCCCAACTTTTTGAAGAATATTTTGTTTCTCATGCCAGCGTCTTTCAGAATTTTGTCCCAGCTAACAACCTCGATATACAAATTGATATTTCCATGCCAGCGGAACCAGCCAAGGCCATCCGGCATAGGTTTGAAATCCTTTTCTGTTTCCAACCACTTTTCTACTTTGCTGGTCAATTCGCAAACAACGTATCCATAAAACGGTGTATTTTCCGCCACCAATATTTTCCGGCCTTTCGGTGTCTTATAGTCACCTGCCTTAATGCTGTTCACATACCGGATAATTTGCTGAACAGGGTCTTCTTTAGATGATGGATCAACAAAATTGTCTCTTTGAGGCTTTTTGAACTCAAATATCGTCACTGGGTTACTGGCTTCGTTGTCGCCTCTGAACAACACTCGATTATCGTAGGCCAATAAATCTGGCCTTTCCGAGTTACCGCCATTGAGGGGCAAGTCCGACGAAACATAATTGGTAAAATTCAACCGCTCATCAATTATCCAGAGATTGTGTTCGTCAAAAAACGTGCCGTCGCCATCCTTTCTTCGTGGAAAAATGATGTCGTGAACCGTGCCTTCGGATGAATACTTACCATCTGGGTCAAGCTCCAAGTTTCTTTCAAAAAGATTCAACACGTCCCGTCGAAGTGCAATATAGTGGATCAGGTCATTTTTGCTTGTTTCGGAAATCTGATTCACGATCTCCCTCACGTCAGTCTTAAGGTCTTCAATAGTGGCATCTTTGAGTAACTTGTTTACCTTTCCCTTTATCTGTACTTCCTGTTTGTACTTCTCTTTCTGTAACAGGGCTTCAATTTCTGCATCAGAGGGCTTGTACGGCATCGTGGATAGATCGACGCTCTGTAGAATCGCCTTATGCCACGGTGCCTCTTCGTCTACGTAAGCATGGACACGCGCTACTTTTCTTTCTTGCCGTGCCACAATATCGTCGCCAACTGCCCCTTTTGCAATCTGCGCGGCTGTGCTCTCTATATCGCTTTGTGATATCCCCAATAAAAGATCATTATCTTTTTGAAAATCAAATCCGCCGCGTTCCAGTGAGACATGGTCGTCGAGATATTCACTAAAAACATACGCCTTAACAATGTAGTTTTTTTCGATATTTTCCAATCCGCTACTGTCCTTGTCGTAAAACTCGTCCGCGAATTCGGGAATATAATTGTGAATTGCCGTGTCAGTCGCTTCCCGTCTATGCGCAACCAAACTAATTTTGCTTCGCTGACTTTTCGGAGAATAGAGCTTGAACACTCTGACCTGAAACTCATGATCCGCGTCAATCCCCTTTAATGGAAACTGATCATCCGAAACGCTCATCTCCTTTATCAAGCCGGATAACTCATTGCTGACGAAGTCATTGAGAATGATTGTTTCCGATTTTACCTTGTCTACTAGCGAGATTTTCGGGCATGAATAATCGTGAACGATAAAATACGGCAATAACTTCTCGACCAACACTCTGGCTATGGTCGATAGTTTTTTGTCTGTAAATTTTCCGCTTTTTACAGATGATAGCGTTACGGTTGTTTGCGTATTTCCCTCGCTGACATCTTCCGCTTCTTCATTGACGATGATGTCATTGTTTTTCCCCATAGAAAATTTTCTATGCTTAAGCTGCTCTCCTTCGGCGTAGATACTATCGACATGCAAATCGTCAAAATACCTCAGGCATGTAAACCGCCCAAAACCCTTTCCGCCCTGTGATATTTTGTAATCCGAATACAACGTATCAAAAGAGTCCCTGTTCTCTTCCGTAAATCCAATCCCGTTATCTTTAATCAGAAAATTCTCAACAGGAGGAATTTTATTCTCAATGTCTGATTGTCCCGAGCGCTCGACAATTATTTCAACTTCACCGTTTTCCTCCTTCTTGCTTTCGATGGCCTGAATAGCATTAACAATCATCTCGACTAACGGGGTATAAACAGTCGTGCCAGACCGTATATTCTCCACGGCTCTCCTAATATTGACGTTGCTCATGTTCCCCCCTGATCAGTAACGTCAATATCCAGTGAAGGCAAAGACCGCACGACTTCCATTGTTTCCAGACTTACAGTTATCACGCGCTGGAATAATTCCAATGGATATTTTGCATCGCCAACCGTTTCTATAGCGTAAAGGTTGGCATCATTTACGATACCGCTTGCCTTATCTGTTTTAACGCATTGACGATCCATAACCCAATCAAGGGCGGCTTTGCCGTTTACGATGTAATCGTATGCCTCAAGAGGAATATCTTTTATGGTGATATGATCGTTATAAATGACAGTGGTTTTGTCTTTTTCTTTGCTCGCCTTGCCGAACTTCATTTTTGTAACGTAATAGTCCCTATCGGCTTTTGGATTGCCTTCTATCTTGACGGGGTAAAGCTCAGCGATCTCATAATCCACATGTAGATCACCAAGCTTTCGGCCTGCCTCGACAAATGCTCTGAAATCCTTGGTATTCTTCACACACGGAATACGGGGTAATTGTTTTGTGAGATTATCGGCATAGCGAGTACGGTAATCCTCGGAATGCAATAATCCATAAACATAATAGAAGATATCTTCCTTGCTTATCGTTTCATTTGGATATGTAGCCCTGAACTGCTCAAGCCCTGTATCTGTAATGCCATCTTTGACGGTGTAGCCCGTTTCTGCTTCTTCCGATGCAAAGAGATCGTCGCTCGAAGAGGCAGTATTCTTGTCATAAAGTTTGAGCGGGAAGCATTGAGCGGTATCTAGTGTATGAAGGTTTGGAAGCGCATTAGCCATCATTGCGGAAAACCCTGCCCGTGCACCGATACCAGAAATCGAGATAACTCTATTTTTTAGTTTCGAATTTGGGAAGATTCGTGGAATTTGTGCAACGTCATTTATGAAATTTCTATCAAAATAGATATTTTGTTTCGTAAATGGCCTGTACAAACCGACGCCAAGTGCATCTTCCAAAAACTCTCTATAGTAATTTTTTCTCACGTCATTGCGCAATGCGCGTGACCAGCTAATTTTCTTTGGGTCTAACGAAATAATACTTTCAACCTTCGGAGGATTTTCTGCGGACGAATTATTACATACGGATTGATATCTTTTTACTTCCGAATTATAAAACTCAATCATTCCCCTAATCTTTCCTATGAGATCCGATTTGGATGAGTTATAGACCCAAGCGTCCCGATTTGTCTTTATTCCCATGGAATAGTTTGCAAAAAGTGTTACCGCATTTTTGTTTTTCTTATCACCCAAAACAATGAATTCATCAAAGCTTTCATCTCGCTGATTGAGCCAATCATTAAATTTATCGGGGATAACGGCTTGCCAACCATTCGTGGCGGCAATGCCACTAATACTTTTGAAGTTAGATAGGATTTTCAGTTTTTGTATTTCGCTGAGGTCGTTACCAATATCGTGATAGTGAATTTTTCCATGTTGTTTAGCATCAGGATTCTTGATAACAACCGATATCGCTATACCAGTCATGCTTCCAGAACCAAAAATATTTTCCCCTTCTTTTGCGCGCCCCTTGCTTAACATGTTTTTACGGATATCTCCACGTAAATGGAATACGTAAAGATTGGTAAACTCTTGTGCTAAGCATTTCCGCATACCGTCCGCAAATGATCGCTCAATCCATGCGCTGCCGGACACATACGCCATAACTCCACAGTCACCAATTCGATTACTTCCCCACCGGATTGCACGGATATAACTGTCATACAAAGCATTCTTGTTTATTGCAGCAGTATCAGCGGCATATGTTGTTCTTATACTTTCATCTAACTGAGGGTATGAAACGTTTTGGTTTGCATCATTGGCACTTCCTTGTCCAGTTGAATAGGGCGGGTTGGCCATGATTACTCGAATATCAAGTTCTTTTTGCCGCGTACGTCGTGCGCTGTTATCAACCATTAACTCACTAATCAGATCGTCTTTTTCATAGAGCTGGAAAGTGTCGGTCAGACAAATGCCTTCAAATGGCTGGTAGTCTCCGCCAACGAGACTGTGATAAACCGCCTCAATATTGATAGCGGCTATGTAATATGCCAACAAAATAATTTCGTTGGCATGAATCTCGTTTTTGTATTTATGCGGTAACTGTTCTTTGCTAATCAGCCCACTTTGCATCATGCGGGTAATGAACGTGCCTGTTCCTGTGAATGGATCAATGATATGAACACCTTTGCTACCAAGGGTCTGCCCGAACTCGGATTTCAGTACGTCGTTCACGCTATGAATTATAAAATCCACTACCTCAACAGGTGTATAAACAATGCCAAGGCGTTCCGTCATTCTCGGAAAAGCGTTGCGAAAGAACTTGTCGTAAAGCTCTACAACAATCTTTTGCTTGCCTTCCGCGTTATCAATGCCTTCCGCGCGCATTTGAACGCTGGCGTAGAATTTGTCCAGCGTATCCGCTTCTTTTTCCAGTTTGTGTTCCTGCAAGATATCCAGCACATGTTGCATGGCTTGTGATACCGGATTGTTACTGGCAAAGCTGTATTCCTTAAACAAAGCATCAAATACCGGCTTGGTAATTAGGTGCTGCGCCAGCATTTCAATGACTTCATCATCGGTAATGCTGTCATTAAGATCATCACGCAATTCTTTGGCAAAGGACTGGAAGGCCGCAACTTCTTTTTCATTTTCTAAATTGGTAACAATCGTTGTGATGCGTGTGATATGGGTTTTGGCGATTTTGGCGATGTCTTTCGCCCAATCTTCCCAATGACTACGATTGCCGCATTTCTTCACAAGCTTGGCATAAAGGGCGCGTTCAATCTCACCAACTTCAAACTGTAATTCACTTTGGCTAGACTTGTATTCTGCCTTCTTTTCTCCTATCGAATATTCACGCTTTCCAGCATCTTTGTTTTTTGTGCCTGTGGTCTTTTTGGCTTTGGGCTGGATTTTATCAGTGATCGCAATCACTTCCATTTTACGATTATCTTTACCAATCAAATCTAGCTTGTTGATCATCGCGTCAAAACGATCATCGTGTGAACGCAAGGCTTGCAAGACTTCCCAGACGACCTTGTAAATCTTGTTGTCATTGAGCGCTTTTGAGGGTTCCATTCCGGTAGGAATAACCACGGGCAGTATGACGTACCCTCGTTTCTTATTTGGCGCTTTACGCATAATGCGACCAACGGACTGCACAACATCAACTTGTGAATTACGCGGCGTAAGGAATAAGACCGCATCAAGCGCAGGAACATCTACCCCTTCGGATAGGCAACGAACATTACTTAAAATACGGCATGTGTCTTTGGGTGTTTCGCCCTTCAACCATTGGAGCTTTGATTCTTTTTCAGTGGCGTTCATGCTGCCGTCAACATGTGCCGCTTCGCATACAAGCGTATTGTGGTCGTCTTCCTGCTCCTGATAGGCTTCAACCACGGCCTGAAACATGCTTGCTATATTCTTTGAGCTGACTTTATGGGTCTTCTTGCCGGTGCTGGCTTCAATGACCTGACAAAAAGCCACAGCGCGCTCCATCGGGTCACTATCGTCGGCAAGCCCCTCTTCCTGCTCTTGCTTACTAAGTGCTTTCCAACACCCTACTATTTTGGCGGCATCGTCAACTTTTAACTGGTTGTTTTCATCGGATAACAGACTTTGCAATCTTGTGCTGATATGGGCTTCATCAACTGTCAGGACAATAACTTTGTAATCAACCAGCAAGTCACGCTCTACTGCTTCCGAAAAAGTAATGACGTGCAAATCTTTGCCATAGAGCGATTCATCATCCATTGAGCAAAGAGCAACATTGTCTTTTTCTGCTGTTGCCTGTGCGCTGTCTCCGTAGATTCGCGGTGTGGCCGTCATGTAAATTCGCTTGTTTGCGCTAATGAAGTCATTGTCGTGAACTTTAACGAATTTGCTTTCTTTCTCGCCCTCAAAGGTCGCACCTGTTGTCCGGTGAGCTTCATCACAAATGACCAGATCAAAATCACCAAGGCCGTATTTCTTCTGTGCTTCGCTGATAACGGCAATGGAATGATAAGTAGAAAATACAACGCTCATATGAGCAGCGTCATGACGCTTGCCCATTTCACTTGCTAAAGCCTTTGCATTGGTTGTGGCAGGATAACGAAGCTCGTGCATGAATGTTTGCACAACATCATCGTCTTTCTTGCGTTTCTTGCCGATATCACTATCTGAGCAAACGGCAAAACTATGCAAAGGCATACTACTTTGTTGCGTCCATTCGGTAAGGGTCTGGGAAAGCAAAGACAAGCTCGGTACTAGGAATAAAACGCGCTTTCCGCTACCTGCGAGTTCCTCGGCGATTTTTAGACTTGTGAAGGTCTTGCCTGTCCCGCAAGCCATGATCATCTTGCCGCGATCTGCGTCTTTTATTCTATCCTTTACTTCCGTGAGTGCCTTTTCTTGGTGCGGTCTTAAGCCGTACTTTTCTTTGAGAACAGGTTCTTGATCTGGCTGGAATTTTGACCAGTCTATCTGGCTGTTTTCTAAGTCATGCAGGTCTATTTTGGAAACTGGTGGCTGCTGCCCTTGCAGGGCATCCTCAGCGTTACTGCTCCAATTGTTCGTTGTCGTGACAATAATGCGGTGGGTAAATGGCTTCTTGCCTGACGCGGTAAAGAAGCTGTCTATGTCAGATTTTTGAATACGATAATCTTCGGCATAGAACTTGCTCTGGATGGCATGATATTCCTCAGTGCCATGAGTCTTAGCCACCAAATCAATGCCGGTATCCTTACCGTCAATGCCCTGCTCCTTTGCCCAATCCGTATACATCCAGACATCGCTATACAGGTCTTTATAGGTCGCTTCATGGCGCAAATAGGTTCTCGTCAGCTCTTCAAAATAAGTGCCTTTTTCTCTTTCGGTTACTGCGGCTTCTCGGAATGAAGCCAATAGCTTTTGAAGTGCTGTCATTAAATTGTCCCGTTACTTTTTATCATTCGATATTTGAGCGGCTATCCATTGTTCAATATCTGTTCGTTTAAAGCGCCAACTACCCCCAGCTTTAAAGCCGGGTAATTTGCCTTCTGCGGCAAGACGATATGCCGTCTTCTCATTCAACTTGAGATATTCCGCGACCTCTTTCAAGGTCATAATTTCATCACCCATTTCTTTATCCACTCAAATCACACATGAGAGAATAATGGAAAATTACGGAACAGGCAATCAAGTACTGACAAATGGTTATCAGCGTATTCAAGGAGACATCCTTGATCGTAGTCCACTGACGAAACAGTGGTCTTGCTTGAACGTCGAAACGTTCACGGTATCCAATCGGCGCACGGGTGGTCTTAATGAAATTATCGAGGGGTGTCCAGAGGGGCAATGAAATGCCCTCTTGGTCGATGGGGATACAAGGGGGAGAGCGGAATTCTCTCCCTTGTCCATGGGGTTCTTAGGGGTAGCACGGAGGCTCCCATAAGTGGTGATTGAACGGCCACACGTTCGCTGGTGCATCCAAAGGCTCGATGCCTTGAATGCGCCACTTAAGCTCTTGCCTGAGAATGTTAATTCGAAGCCTAGAGCGCGCCCGCAGGATAGAACGGACATGGAATGTCCTTCTCAAGATTAGGTGCGTGAAGGGCAAAATGGCACATTTTGTACTACACGCACACATCTTGCGGTCATCCTTAAGCCGTGCCATTAGCGGAACTAACCGTTTGCGGGACTATATTGCGATGCAACGACGCTTCGCGGTGCAAGCGGATGACGGTGGCACTGACGTTGCCACAAATGCGGAGGTCAGGCATTCGGTACAAAATCCTAACGCCTGCCCAAGCTCTCAGTTTGCGCTGAGGTACGGGAAGTATCCCTACCCTCGACGTTAGCACCGCCGTCAGTCGTATTCTGACTGGCGGCATGATCGTCATCAACAGATGATAGGTCATATCGAGCGGGTTTAGCGGCTGAACGATTTCCGTAGCGACATCGGAGCAAGTTTGAGATCATTCAAGGGCATGGACGGTGTCGGGATCGATTCCCGCAACGGCCATAAACGATTTACGATAATGAGACGATAAAAAAACCGCCCTTCAATATTCGAAGAGCGGTTGCTGGCTTTAGAACAGATATGCGAATGTTGGCGGTAACGCCTCGTCGAGAACTGTAACCAGCTCATCGGGCAGATAATCACGGGGATTATCGTATCCAAGAGTGACGCTATCAGGTATCAGCTCTTCGCCACCTTTTTTGATGGATTCGATGATCGTATTGTGAAATCCCCAATGTTTGGCGTCCACCCGATATCCCAGACTTTCTAAAGCGTCTACGACTGTATGCGTTTCAACCTGTCAAAGGCCCAAATGCTGGCAAATTATCGGGGAATCCCAAGGGCAAAAATCCGTCCGATGTGTGGATTTTTCCGAATGTAAAAAACAACCATCCTGAAAAGACAATCCATCCCTGCCAGTTTCCAGTTGAATTGGCTGAACGGCTTGTGCTGTCGATGACTGATGATGGCGATGATGTGTTTGATCCCTATATGGGCGTTGGCTCGGCCCTGGTTGCGGCGGTCAAGCACAACAGGAATGGGTTCGGATGCGACACTATGCCGGAATATGTCAAGATCGCGAAAGATCGGGTTAAGAAAATCCGGCGCGGCGAATTACTCACAAGGCCGATGGGTAAGCCTGTCTACGATCCCGCGCTGCCGCGTGGTGAGCATTGATGAACATTGGCGCGGTCTATTCTAACCTGAACGGGGTGGAATTTCTCATGGTCCACCAACCTGATTTATGGGGTGAGGTCAGAGATGTTATTTCGTCCGTTGACGCCGAGGATTGCAGAACCAAGAAATCGAAAGAAAAGCGGACGGAAGGGAAGATGCTGTATTCCCCGATAGACATGAATGCATCGTTCAAGGCTCTTCTTGAACCCAAAGGACAGGGAGAACGCAGGAATACATTCTAGGTAACGGATGATGAAAAAATTATGCGTGGGGTATATGGGCAGTCTGAATCCGTTCAGAAAAAGGCCATCTCGGACGCCGGGCACGAGCCACTCATGTCGTACAATCAGACAGATTTTGTGAAGAACCGCGTTGCCGTGGAAGTTCAATTCGGCAAATACGCATTTGTGGCACACGATCTCTTTGTGAAGCACCTCAGCTTCTATGTGTCAGATGTCATTGATGTTGGTATTTAGATATTGCTAATGAAAAAACTTGAGCGAAACATGTCAAGCGGAGCCCCGTACTACGAACGGGATTTGTTGAATGTTATTCGGCAAGGGAGAACTGAAGTGTACTGAGTTTAACGGACACCCAAACTAAGAGACAATAGTCTCCGGAGGTGTTAGATGACTCAACGTAAGACTTATAC